>PVMK01124524.1_pt1 | contig 10879 bp, 6 predicted proteins | sample 1853481 | NCBI WGS metagenome assembly PVMK01 (sample SAMN08533507, study PRJNA380276) | Marine sediment metagenome, whole genome shotgun sequencing project. | reverse complement strand
CATGTTACAAAGCTCGCCACAAGCTTGCGAAGCGGAGTCCCCGCAACCACATGCCAACACGACGGCAACCAGTATTCCCCCAAATACCCTCATGCCCTCAGTATTACGGATCACGGGGGCAACACCCAAGCCAGCCCCGGTTGACGGCTAACAGAGGCCCGTGTCACATACGACGAAACTCTCTGTGGAGGTGGATATGCGACTTGTTAGCTTGGCTCTAGTTATGGCGATTCCGCTCGCGCTCAACGTCGGTTGCAGCGAGAGCGACTCAAACGGTGGAACCGGTACGCTGAGCGCACAGATACGGCGCACCGAGTACGGCATTCCGCACATCACCGCGAATGACTGGGCGAGCCTGGGTTATGGCTTTGGCTACGCCTACGCCCAGGACAATTTTTGCATCACCATGCGCGAGATTGTCTTCGCCACCGGCCGCTCGGCCGAACTGATGGGAGAGGAGATGGGCAGTGTCGAGTCTGACTTCGTGCTCACGTTCCTCAACGGTGACAAGGATGAGTTCCGCGAGCAATTTGTACTGGCCCTGCCCCAGTACGTCCAGGACCTCGCCGCCGGCTATACCCGCGGCATGAACCGCTATCTGGAAGAAACGGGCATTGAAAACCTGCCCGAGGGAGACCGCGGCTGCCGCAACGCCGACTGGGTGTTCGCCTTCGACGATGTCGACCTGTTCCTTTTCCTGCGCCGGGAAGCTCTGCGCGGCAGTTCTGACAACGGCATCTTCCGTCGCGCCATGCTGGCGGCGGAGGGCCCGGCTCTGGCTAGTGCGGCCAGCATTAGCGCCAAGAGTATGGACCGGGCGCGCCAGCAGCTGCGCAAAGTCGCCAACGAACTGCGGGATAGCGAGGGCGGCAGTAATGGCCTGGCCCTGGGCCGCGATGCAACCCAGAATGGCAGCGGCATGCTGCTCGGCAATCCGCACCAGCCCTGGTTCGGCTCCGGCGCCTGGTACGAGGCGCACCTGACATTGCCGGGCACCTACGATGTGGCCGGCGCTGCACTGCACGGCTTTCCCTTCATCGGTATCGGTTTCAACCGCGACCTGGCCTGGACCCACACAGTATCCGTTGCCAACCGCTTCAGCCTTTACGAGCTCACACTGAACCCAGATAACCTCATGCAGTACGACTACGACGGGGAATGGCGGGACATCACTACGACAGAGGTTGAAATCCAGGTCAAACTGGAGGACGGCTCCCTGGAGACCCGCAGCGAGACGTTCTACGAGTCTCAATACGGTCCCATCATCAACCTCGAGGATGTGACACCCCTGCTCGATGGCTGGCCCATGTTCAGCGGCTCCATCCTCGCCTTCCGCGACGCCAACATCCTGACCGGCGTGCGCGGTATCGGGCAGTGGATCACCAAGGGCCAGGCCCAGGACCTGAATGAATACGTGGACGCCCTCAGCAGTATCGGCAACCCCGTGTTCCACGAGATTGCCGCGGACCGCAACGGCAATGCCTTCTACGGCGAGGTTTCCGCGATCCCGTTTCTCACCCAGCCGCAGCTCGACAACTGTATCAAGCCGCCCATAGGCACTTTGCTGGCTGAGTTGACCACCAACGTGATCGTGGCGCTGAACGGCTCGGACCCGGGATGCGAGTGGGGCACTGACCCGCAGGCGCCCGAGGGCAGTAATCTGTACAGCGCCAGCGCGCTGCCACAGCTGTTTACCACCGACTATGTCAGCAACAGCAATAACAGTTACTGGTTGTCAGATGCCAACAATCCCCTGGAGGGGTTTCCCACGATCATGGGCCCGGTGGGGTACGAGGGCCTGCAACAGTTCCTGCGCACGCGCATCGGGCACCTGATGGTGGCAGAGCGAAGGGCCGCCACCGATGGTCTCAGTGAGACGCCGCTGTTCGACCTGGCCACGTTGAAGGGCCTCATGTACAGCAACCGGGTGTACGGGGCGGAGCTGGTGCTGGACGACGTCCTCACCATCTGTGACACCGACGCGGCCAGCGCCGTGCAGGAGGCCTGCGCGGCACTGGCAGGCTGGGACCGCAAGGTAAACCTGGACAGCCGCGGCGCCCAGGTATTCACGGAATTCTGGAAAGTCATCCGCGATGAGCTGGGCAACGATTTCCAGAATGTGGTTGAGAGTGACGAGTTCTGGACCGTCGATTATGACCCGACCGACCCCCTCAATACCCCGGCTGGTATCGACACCGCGCTTGTCGCCAACCAGGACCGGGTCATCGCCGCACTCGCCGAGGCCAGCACGCGCCTACAGGATGTCAACGTCCCGTTGGATGCACCCTGGGGCGACGTGCAGTTCCTGGTGCGCAACGACGAAGAGGTTCCCATTCACGGCGGCCAGGGCCCCATGGGGTCCTACGGGGCTATCGGTGTGGGACTCAGTGAGGGCGGCTACGTGAACCCCGGTAGCGGCAATTCCTATATACAGGCCGTGACCTGGGACGAGAGCGAATGCCCGATCGCCGACGTTATCCTGGTGCCCTCCCAGTCCACCGACCCAGCCTCACCCCACTTCGCGGACCAGACCAAACTCTATTCCAACAAAGAATGGGTGCGCTTTCCCTTCTGCGAGGATGACATTGTCGCAGCCCAGATCGGGGAGACGCTGGTATTGGAGGAGTGAGTTCCCGGGGGTAAACTAGGGTCCGGAGCACCGATGGGGGATCCGGTCCATTTCTGGTACGAGTTCGGTAGCACTTACTCGTACCTGTCCGTGATGCGAATCGAAGCCGTGGCGGACGCGGCGGGTGCGGAACTGGTTTGGCGGCCTTTCTTGCTGGGGCCGATCTTCGCGGAGCAGGGCTGGAACGACTCGCCCTTCAACATCTACCCCAACAAGGGTCGTTACATGTGGCGCGATCTTGAGCGGCTGTGCGAGGAGCAGGGGCTCGGCTTCAAACGTCCCTCGGTATTCCCACGCAACGGTCTGCGGGCCGCACGCATCGCATACATAGCCGGAGGCGAGGGTTGGTGCGGAGAGTTTACGCGCGCTGTCTTCTTCGCGAACTTCGCCGAGGATCGTGAAATCTCCGAGGCCGGAGTGCTAGCAGAGATCCTGTCCGACCTCGGCCGCGATGCAGCCGCAGTCACCGAAGCTTCCACGGAGTTTCTCAACAACGAATTCAGCAACTGGAACTTCGTCGCCAACCTACCGGACATCCCCGGCGTTCTCGAGGCGATCACCGAAGGCACCGGGATGCCGGGCTACACCGAGGCGGTCGCCACCGAGTTTCCGGACACCAACTGGGCGCACTACGCGACGATGTTCGACGGAGGCCTGGGCGGCCAGACCGGCTTTTACAACATCATGCTGGCCGACAACCCACTTCTTGCGCTCGATTGGTGGGATGCCAGTTGCGCGTTCGGTGAAAGGGCCCTCTCGCAGTCGGAAGACACATTCGGCGTTGTTCCATCGAACTATCGGTACTATTTCGGCACGGGCTCACGGCACACAATGTGGGGCAACGACAAGGTGTATGACGACACCACGGGCAGCGTCCCTACCATCGTCGATTGGGTCAACGCCATGCTCGCGAGCGGCCCCGACGGGCGGGACGAGGACTGGACGAACGTCCTTTGCACCAACTGCGGCTTGCTTCTCGAAGATGACCCAAGCCCGGAACCCCTAGCGCCTCCCTTCGAGCAACAAGGCGGAGACGTAGTCATAGTCTGCGAGTAGGAGACACGACTATGAGTCTAAGCTAGTGCTCAATCACCGACGCAGGGATCGATTGGCTTGATAACGTCAATTTATGGCGTCAATTTCCGATATGGCTCGAGTGTTGTTCCCGATGAGCAGCGATCGCAAAGAAAGATCTCTCTTGAGTTCCCTTGGCGAGATGCGTGCACCGCTAGAGCTTGCCACTACGCTTGCTGCGTTTCCGTTCCTTGCCGGCGGGCCACATGGCGACGGACACACCACCATCGTCCTGCCAGGGCTCTATGCGAGCGACACATCTACGATAACCCTGCGCGCGTTTCTTCGCTTGCGCGGCCACAACGCACTTGGATGGGGGTTCGGTCGCAACCCCGGGTTCAGCACTCAACTCCTTGAAGCGTCGATCGCCCTGACTCGAGAGGAGTTCCGGCGCAGTGGACGGCCCGTAAGCCTCGTTGGCTGGAGCCTCGGGGGCGTCTACGCACGTGAGATCGCGCGCAGGGCCCCCGAGACGGTGCGATGTGTCGTCACCCTCGGGAGTCCGATTCGGGTGGACCGGCGGACGAGGCGGGCTCCCCCCGTTCCCTCGACAGCGATCTTCAGCGCCACCGATGGAATCGTCGCACCCTATTGGGCACAGGAGAGCGATGGCGGCCGTGCGGAAAACATCAAGGTACCCGGAAGCCATTTGGGTTTGGGTCACAACCCGTTCGTGCTCCATGCGATCGTCGACCGCCTGCTCCAGCGCCCGGATGATTGGAAAGCCTTTCAGATCGACGGCCTCGCGGCCCTCTTCTACCGCGGAGGCTCGGTCGTAGACACGGATCGGTCAGGGTCTCGTTGATCTCTCTCGCACCGTCGGCAGGATCTTTTTAAGGGACCTCGATCCCACCGGCACCGCCTTCACCACCGGCACCGCCTTCACCACCGGCGCCACCTTCACCACCGGCGCCACCTTCACCACCGGCGCCGCCCGTGCCGTCGTCACACTCTTCGGCGTCTAGGGTCATCTCGTATGCCGGTCCGTCATCGACAGCTTCACGGCCACTTTGATCGTGGGGTACAGTCACGAGGCACTCGCCATCGGTTTCATTGCCGGAGTCGTCGACCGCTTTCCAACCAAGTCTGTAGACGCGACCGTTGCTTCCGCCTTGACGTTCCGCGCGGACTTGGACGCGGTCGCACTCGAGAATGATGTCGGGCTCGGTGTTGCCGTCACCCTTATCGTTGACCGGCTCGTCGCTCGATACCGAGAGGAACGTGACGTCGAGGTCTCCGTCGCATGCATCTCGCACGCAGTCATCACCCGAAACCGTGTGGAACTTGTGATTTGGGGGCCAGAGCTCGATCGCTTCGTCATTGGCCTCCGGCGGCTCCGTGTCTTCCACGGTGAGCTTCGCTTCACACGTCACCTCGACAGGCTCACCGTCCCCGTTCCCGGCTTCGGCGGTAATCACGATGTCGTGGGTTCCGACCTCGAAGGGCCCTTCATCGTTCAGAGTGAGGTCGATCTCCTCGCAACTTTCGGGAAGGTCGCCCGAAGGCTCGAAATAAATGAGCTCCGGGTCCGCACCGCCATCTTCGCACTCGACGGTCAAATCATCCGGACAGAGCCAGCCTTCGAGGTCTGCGGCGTCTTCGACGCACTCGGCAGCCAACGTTGTGGTCTGCCCGCCCGAGGTCTCGTTGCTGGAGCATCCGAGGACGAGCACAAACACCAGGGCAACTAGGGAAATGAGGGAATTGGGATATGACATGGGCTGATACTTCGCACCCGTCGGGCGTAGTGCCAAGATTTCTAGCTTACAAAATACGAGAAATTACAAGGAGCAGGAGCGTGCCGGTTTTGCGGGGCCTCAAATGTAAGCTCACCAACACATCATGTGTGCATAAACACGACCTAGTTGAAGAGCGCTACTCCACCCGGAACTGTTGCACCGTCCCACCTGGGGCGAGCGTACCCGAGAGCTTCACCTTGCCGCTTCCATCGGGCGCACTGCTGTAGAGCTCGAAGACCTCATCGGTCTCTTGGTCGGCAAAGTAGGCAATGCGGCTGCCGTCCGGACTCCATGCAAAGCCAAAGAGAACAAACCCCCCTGCGACGAGCGTGCCGTTGAGCTTGACGTTGCCGCTTCCATCGGGCGCACTGCCGTAGAGCTCGAGGACATTATCGGCCTCTTGGTCGGCAACGTAGGCGATGCGACTGCTGTCGGGACTCCATGCTGCAAAGCCGAGAGAGACACTCCCGCCAGGAACGAGCGTGCCGTTGAGCTTGACGTTGCCGCTTCCATCGGGCGCACTGCTGTAGAGCTCGAAGACCTCATCGGTCTCTTGGTCGGCAATGTAGGCGATGCGGCTGCTGTCCGGACTCCATGCTGCAAAGCCAAAAGAGACACTCCCGCCTGTGACAAGCGTGCCGTTGAGCTTCGCGTTGCCGCTTCCATCGGGCGCACTGCTGTAGAGCTCGAGGACCTCATCGGTCTCTTGGTCGGCTCGGTAGGCAATGCGGCTACCGTCCGGACTCCATGCAAAGCGCCCAGAAAGACTCCCCCCTGCGACGAGCGTGCCGTTGAGCTTGACGTTGCCGCTTCCATCGAGCGCACTGCTGTAGAGCTCGAGGACTTCATCGGTCTCTTGGTCGGCTCGGTAGGCAATGCGGCGGCCGTCCGGACTCCATGCGAAGCGACCAAAAACGTTCCCCCCTTGGACGAACGTGCCGTTGTGCTTGACGTTGCTGCTTCCATCGGGAGCGCTGCTGTAGAGCTCGAAGACCTCATCGGTCTCTTGGTCGGCTACGTAGCCGATGCGACTGCTGTCTGGACTCCATGCAAAGGACGTAGAAACGTTCCCGCCTGCGACGAGCGTGCCGTTGAGCTTGATCGAATCACCGCCGTCAGAGGCGACGGCAAAAAGCTCATTCACCTCGTCTTGTTTGATGTCTCCGAGGTACGCGACGTAGCGCCCATCTGGGCTTGCGCCGAAGGCCGATACGTTTCCGTCCGGCACGGGCGTTTTGGAGAGCTTGACCGGGTTGCTCTCACCACCCAAGGGCACACGGTACAACTCCATGCGTCCAGCTTCGTCCTTATCGGCCAAGAACAGGACGAAATGCGTGTTCGTGATGGTCACCACCACCGTATCCGTCGCGCTCTGCACCTCGTTGCTCGCCGTGAGCTCGAGCTCGACGGTGACCGACTCCTGTACGATCCAAGGCGCTTCAAAGCGTACCAACGCTTGGTTGGCCCCGTTCAGGGTCACCGTGGGGCCGCTCAACTGCGCCCACGAAAACGTTTGGCCGGTGCCCGTCCCTTCAAGGCTGACCATCGTGCCTTCGGCGATCTCTTGGTCCGCTCCCGCGTTCACCGTGATCGCGCCGCCGGTACAACCAGCACCATAATCGGCCAGGGCCACTATGGTGACGACGAGGAGTTGTGAGAATGGCGGAACGTCTCGCATGCGGCTTCCTTTCGGTGAAGCGTACTTCGGACTAGCCCGCTTTGCTCGAGAAGCTCGCGGCGGCCATCCTCGTCGCAACTACCATCCGCCGAAACACCTCGCTGGCGAGTTGCAAAAAAAGATCTAAGAGATCTGAGCGTAGTTGGCGGTCTACTCGTACTCTAAGCGCTACGGTCCCAGGAGATTACATGGACACGACCCTACTTCGATCGGGCCTCATCGTCGACGGCCTGGGTGGTCCCGCCTTCCCCGGTCACGTGTTGTTACGAGGTGAGCGCATCGATGCGGTCCTGCGGGAAGGCGACGCGACACCCGAAGCCGCGCGGCACGTCGACGCAACGGGCTACGTGATCGCTCCCGGGTTCATCGACATGCACTCGCATGCGGATTGGCTGCTGCCGCTGGACGATCACCCGGAGCTCCTATCGAGCATGCTCGAGCAGGGAGTTACGACGGTGGTCGGTGGCAACTGCGGAATCTCGCCCGCTCCCCTGCGGCGCGACACGCTCGGACGACTTCACGACTTCGCCGCCATCGCTCGGGATGGCCCCTTCGACTACACCTGGGAGTCGTTTGCTGAATACCTGGAACAGATGGGGAACGGCAGACCTGCGCTCAACCTGGCCGAGCTCGTCGGGCACTCGACCTTGCGCTACGCCGGGTCCGATTCCGTGCGCGGGCCTATGCCCCCCGAGGAGCTCTCGAACTGCCTCGACCGGCTGAGGCAAAGCCTCGAGGAGGGAGCGTGCGGCTTGAGCTTTGGCCTGGGCTACGACCCGGGTATGTACTCCCCGGTGGAGGAGCTGCAGGCTTTCTGCCAGGTGGCGGCCGAGGCCGATGCCACCGCAACGGTTCACCTCAAAGCGTATTCGCGCATCTCGCCGTGTTACCCCGTGACCACCCCGGAGGCCCACAACGTGCGCGCTCTGCGCGAGATGCTCGAGGTGGCACGGCAAACGGGCGTGAGACTGCAGCTCTCCCACTTCATCTTCGTCGGACGACGCAGCTGGCCGAGCGTTGAGGCGTGCCTCGAGATGGTGGACACCGCTCGGCGCGACGGGCTCGACATCATGATCGACGCCTTCCCCTACACGTGCGGCAACACCACCATTCATGCACCGTTTCCCTACTGGTTCCTGGCGGCGCTCCCCGGTGCCTACCGGAGCCGCCTCGCCCGCATGCGACTACGGGTCGAGCTCGAGCTGGGCTTCCGTTTGGCGGGTTTCATCTACAGCGACTTTCAGGTGATGGACGCCGGCGTCGAAGGGTGGGAGGAGCTCAACGGGCTCACGATTGCCGAGATCGCTCGCGAGTGGAAGACGTCGCCCTTCGACGCCATGCTCACCTTGGCCGAGCGAAGCAAAGGGGCGACGACCATGCTCTTCCACAGCTACAGCGGCGAACCGCAAGACCAGCACGCGCTGGAAACGGTGCTCCGTCACGAAGCATGCTTGTTCGAAACCGATGTGATCATGAAGCGCGGCGGCCATCCCAATCCCGCTGCGCTCGGGACCTTCCCGCGGATCCTGGGGCCGCTCGTGCGTGACCGCCGGCTTTTCGATCTGGAAACGGCGGTTCGCCGCATGACCGGTGCCAGTGCGGACCGCTTTGGCATGAGTGATCGCGGTGTGCTCGCATCGGGCAAGGCGGCGGACGTCGTGGTCTTTGATGCGGCGCAGATCTGCGACACTCCACCTGAGGGCAAGCAACCGGCCGGACGGTCACGCGGCATCGAGCACGTCTTCATCAACGGCGACCACGCGGTGAAGGCGGGAGTGTATCAGTTTGGGGTTCGCGCGGGACATATCATCCGTCCTCGGTGACCCGGAAATGGCGCGCCCGAGAGTCAGCAGACCCGCATGGCAAAGTACCGGAGCTGGTTCGCATGATCGTGTTTCGTGGCGGTGCTCAACCTGCTTTCGAGCTTGAGTCCAACGCGCAGTCCAAGGAAAAAAGCCAAGCAAGGGAACCAAACGGGGCGAGGAACAAGAGCGTTTTGTGCTCTAGTCTCCGGCAACGGTGGCCCCTGGTGGCCAAGCGCTTGCGGACGCCACTCCGTCTGCCATTACAATGAGCGTCGACAACTCTAATGCGTGCCGAGCTAAGAAGAACGCTGCCAAAGTCATTGACTCGTTGACTTCGAACGATGCAAGGATGGAACAATGACGCTGCGTGAGACGCATCTCCAGCGGATGCGCGATCGATCGTTCGATACACTGGTTATTGGGGGCGGCATCAACGGAGCGGTGACGGCGGCGTCGCTTGCAGGCAGGGGTGCTTCGGTGGCTCTAGTCGACCGGGGCGATTTCGCAAGCTTCACGAGCGAGGCATCGTCGAATCTCGTATGGGGCGGTTCAAGTACCTCGAGGGCTACGAGCTCTACCTCGTGTGGAAGCTATGCCGTTCTCGCAATCGCCTCCTGAAAGCGTATCCCGACAATATCAAAGAGATTGGGTTTTACGCTGCGCTCGATAAGAAGGGCCCCTACCCGCCGTGGTTTGCCGCGTTGGGAGCGCTCGCTTACTGGATCATCGGGCTGTTCGGCACGCGTCATCCGCGTCTCTTGAGCCAGAACAAAATCGAGACCGAAGAGCCGGCGATCGACACCGAGTCGGTGCGCGGAGGCATCGAATACTACGACGGGATTCTGGTCGACAATGACGCGCGTTTCGTTTTCTCGTTCGTGCGGTCAGCTATCGAGGCGGGAGCCACGGTGGCGAACTACGTTGAGCTCGTCTCCGCTGAGCGCGAGGACGACCAATGGAAAGCCAGGCTTCGCGATGTCGATACCGGTGAGGAGTTTACGACCACCGCTCGCACGATCGTGAACGCGGTCGGGCCGTTCGTCGATGAGTTGAACCGCGAGTGGGGACTCAAGACGGAACACCGAATCGTCTACTCGAAGGGCATTCACCTCATCGTGCCTCGTCTTACGACTCGACACCACCATAAGGTACTTGCGTTCTTCGACGACACCGAACGCCTCTTCTATGTCATTCCGATGGGTCGGCGATCGGTCATCGGAACCACCGACACGCGCGTCGACACGCCCTACACCGAGGTGACGCACGACGACATCGAGTTCTTGCTTGCACAGATCAACAAGCGGATGGACCTCGAAACGCCCCTTACGAAGGCTGACGTCGTCGCCGCGCGCTGCGGTGTCCGCCCGCTCGTGGTGAGCAGTGAGGGGAGCGACCAAACCGAAGTCGACTGGACCAAACTCAGCCGGAAGCACGCAGTCGAGGTCGACCACAATCTGCACGTGGTAAGCATCTTCGGCGGCAAGCTCACCGACTGTCTCAACGTGGGCGAAGAGGTCGCGGAGCAGATCGAGCGCCTCGGCATCCCCCTCGAAAAGGACCTCCACAATTGGTACGGCGAGCCGGCACCGGCCACGCGCAAGGAGTTCTACCGCCAGGCCCGCCTCATGCGGCTCGACGAGCTTCGGGAAAAGCCCGACACCGAGCATTTGACCGATCGGCTGTGGCGAAGATACGGGCGTCGTGCCTTCGCGATGCTCGAAAAGATCCGTCGCGACCCCACTATGGCAGAAGACGTCATGGGTTCGGCTGACTATCTGCGTGCGGAGTTGTACTCGGCAGCCGAGTCAGAGATGATCACGAGGCTCGAAGACTTCATGCGCCGACGCTCCAAGATCGAGTTAGTGGTTCGGGACGAGGCTATCGAGAACTCTCCCGGCCTTCGTGAGGTCGCACAGATCCTCTTCGGTGACGATGCCGAGCGCCGCCTCGCCGA
>PVMK01188320.1_pt1 | contig 10880 bp, 10 predicted proteins | sample 1853481 | NCBI WGS metagenome assembly PVMK01 (sample SAMN08533507, study PRJNA380276) | Marine sediment metagenome, whole genome shotgun sequencing project. | reverse complement strand
ATACTCAACCACATCGAAAAATCACATCAAAGTAAATCCGCCTATATGGAATGGCTCCGAGCCCATTTTGGACATAAGCATTTGCGCTATTTTCAGCACGCCAAACAGCTGGACGATATGGGCGCTTTCGCACGAAATTTTGCAAGCCTTGGGAAAAATAGACTGCTGGAACTTGAACGCACGCGAAAAGAATTGGGGGAATCATTTTACAGCCTTTTGTCACAATTTCCGTTTGAGGACACAACACAAGATCACGGCGGTGCCCTTTTTAAGGAACATGTAGACGGTGTTATCACTTACCATCGGATGCGGAATGCTGATGTCGATTCTGTTGAATTTGATCAAGCAGCATTGATTGGCGCACAATTAAATGGCGCAATCACGAAAAAAATGGCAAACCAGATTTCACGATGGCTCAATGACAAAGAAGATAAAACCAAGGCACTGGATGATCTCATTCTAAATAAATTGGCATATCCGGATAGTGGCGGTACCCGACTGCCAAGCCGCCCTTCGATTAGAAAACATCTTGCCGATCTTGTAAATTACAGTGAGTCCGTTGATTTTGAAGATAATGAATGGGTCTCCACCATAAGTGATCAATTAGATGAAGAGGATCTTTCAAAGGCTTACAATTTTTTAGTCGTGTTGGCGAATAAACTTGGGATAAATTTAGTTAAAACCCGTGTCAAGAATCGGAGAAGGAAGGCTGCATGAAAATATTGAATGCCATCGACAATGCTGAAATTGTACCGATTTTCTTTGAAAAAACAGGGGAAAAACTGAACGTACTCGTATCGTACGCATATCTAAAAGGAAACGGGGTTAAATTAACAAAGGATTATCGGGATAAGATAGATTCTTTATATCTTGACTCAGGAGCCTTCACGGCGGCCAGTGGAAAGGTTCATATTTCATTATCTGAATACCGTCGATTCATTAGGAGATTCGGGTCTCTCTTTGATGAGGTGTTCAATCTTGATGATAACTTCGACGATCCAAATCATAACAAGCAAAACCAAATCTACCTTGAAGAAGATTTGCCGGAAGGATCTAAAATACCGATTCCAGTACTTCATGATAAGGTCGATCCGCTGAGAGAATTCAAAGAATACGCTGATGAGGACCATGACTATATTGCAATTGGTTCCAATTTGCCCAGAAAGGTGCTGGACGTGATATGGAAAAATTTTTCCGGAATAAATATACATATGTTTGGCAAATTGAATCGCAAATTGTTGTTTGACTATAACCCATTTTCAGCGGATGCCTCGACCTGGGCAAAAGCAGTAGGATTCGGTAAACTCTATTATTGGGATTTGGAAGACAAAAAAGAATATACTATCAGCTTAGGTGAAAGAGAAGGATCCAAAGGAAGTGGCATACCTTTTGACGACTTCCATCACAAAAGTCAGCTCGAATCATTCTTAAATGATAAGTTTGGGGTCAATCGTACACAACTGATGTCAGATTACACCGCTAAGCAGATAATAAATTTGTATTTTTTTAAACAATTAGAGAACATTATCAACGCACAAACCGATTGAAAAACGAACTGCTGTACGTTTTCTATTCAGAATCATCTTTCTTTCTAAATTATAATCGTCAATGAGCCAACTCGCCCGGGTTGGCTTTGTTTTTTATAGAACAGAATGGTTATTTGCTGATCAACTCAACACCTCCCCCTATTTTTCAGACACAAACTGTACTCTTCGCGACTGCTCCGCAGTAACAAAATATTGAAAGGCAAAGTTGATTGTCTTGTACTTCAAATTTGAGGGAGGACTTTAAAATGAATAAGAATAAATCGATAAACACGTGGCAATGGGCCACAAAAACCGCAAACTGCTGCACCGGCAGCTCGCATGATCGTGTATTTGGAGATTTATACGCCAGGTACAGGTTAGAGAAGAGCTTTTTGGGGTATGATCCCAGCGTTCTAAAGAGTGGTATCCAAAAATATGCCAGACGGGCAGAAGTGCAAAAGGGACTGTGGTGTCTGGTCGAGATGGATTTATTCAGTTTGTTAGAATGGGAAGGAGCCGAGCTAAATGCATATTTGCGCAAATACCCGAAGGAAACGCGTGCGAATACACAGACTCAGGCAAAGAGAATGCGAACTAATATGGTAAACAGACTGGTCGTCATGATGACTGAGGAAGTAAATATCTCCGCGTGGTGGATGCCATTGAAGATCTTTGACTTATACCAAAAATGGATCGAAAACCGAGGTAACTCTTCTTCGCGAAAGTTTCTGGTGGATATGTATTTGTATTTGACATCGCAGAAAATGATCCGGCTCATCAGCGATCTTCATTCGGTCTTTCTGGTACCGCCTGACTATGTCAAACGCGAGCAAATGGATGATCTATTGCAAATTCACTACAATATTCAGAAGCGATATCCGGATATTTATTCCGGTCAGGCGGAAATCGGTAAAGTAAAATGGAAAGTGGGCATGGGTAGATATCCGACTAAACTTCAGCCCTGTATCAAAGGAATCATCTATAATCTGGAAAAAGGCAGCGACCACGTTTTTTACTGGATCAAGAAATTGTGCGATCTTGCACAAGAAAACGGAGTTCATAAATATAAATATTTGAAAATCGTTTGGGAAGTACTGCATCGTTTCATCGACCATAACAGCGAATACGAGTTTGTCAGGGAAACAATTTGCGCATTGCAAAAATTTTATACAATGATGGGGCACAGGGAAAAACCGATCTACCTTTATCATGCAGTACTTTTAATTGTCCGAAGGAATGAGATCGACTGGAACTCCACCGCACCACCAGTGGACACTCCGATTGCCGACGTAATGAAACTATACGCGGATCACCTCGGCAATGGCAAAATGAAAATTGATGATTATGTACTGGATCTACACACAAAGAGGATGAAATGGAGTGCTCATTGCCTTGAAAAATTTGCCCGGGAAGGCGCGTATGTCAAAAACGAGAACACTAATTTTCTTAACCCAGAGTACCGCGATATTTACATTTTGCTGAAAAAAGAATTGGATCTTTACAACAGCAGAGGCAGGAAACTATCATGAATTCAGGTCATTGCATAAGATTAGCTCATAAAGTGGGTTTTCCCATTCAAAAGTTATCGGCGGAAACCATGGCCCAATTAATCAGCGCGCCTCAGGCTCAGTTGAGAACCTCAAAATACAAGAAAGCAGTCAAATTTGTCGAAGATCTGGTGTTTAAAGGTCCATATACATGTGATGACGAAGGGTTGATGAAAAACTTAAGATACACTTATGCCATAGAGCTATTGGAAGCGGCGCTGCAATTACATGAGTGGCAAAGGGGTTCTCTGCGATGGAAATACTTAGGATGCGGGGACGATAAGCATTACTATTTGGTATCGCCAAACGTAGGCAAGTGGATTGATATTCACTCTGAGCCGGCGAACTCGAAACTTGAAACAAACGTGAAAGTTGTACCAAGAGGAGTGGCAGTATGGCGAGTCTCAGACATTGAAGGGACCGGGCAGTTGACAGATGACGTCAAATTGGCCACTTTGCAACACCTTTACCTGAGATTTCTCCTGGATATAGGAGATTCGGGCACATACAATGTTCTCATTCGAGAAGACAACGATAGCAGTGGCAGGTTGATTGCCGGAATCGATCTTGAGGAGGAAATAACTGATAACGTAAAAGTACGGCGATCGAAAGAAAAAAATCGGCGTTTGAACCTTCTCTTTAGCAAAGGACCGTTCCTGAAGCATATTTCTCTATATCAATCAGATATTTCCAAAATTATGTTGCTCTCATATAGCCAATTAGACCAACTCACATCAGACAAACTGAGTGCCGTGGGAATTGATTTGGAAAGATTAAAGTGGAACATGGAACTATGGGTGAAAACACCGATTTAATCGCAAACCAAATTCACCGGTGGAGATCGATACCAAGGGAACCAGTGGCAACGGTGCCCGGTCTGGATATCTAAAATCCACGGCGAGTTTGATTGAAGGGGTGACTCCAGCGTAACGGGGTTGCCCCTTTTTTTATGCTTTAATTCGACTTCGGTTTCCAACCGATTACTTCACCACCAACAAAGGGTAACAAATGTTAAAGGATAAGCACCTATCCTTTAAATTCAACACAACAGGAGGGATCTTATTATGAAAACCGCAACATTCACAAAATCATTAACCGTGTCCTTACGCCCTGAAGTCTTTGATCAAATAAAACAGATCACGGACGAGAATCAAATCAGCATCGGGCAGTGGGTCCGGGATGCTGTGGAATTGGCACTGGAAAAACATCTACCAAAGGAGGATCTATGAAATGAGCAATAAAAAATATGCGCTGCAATATCTCAAGAAGGGCTTGTCGATCATTCCGCTGAAAAGTCCGGCGATGGTATGGAACAGTCTGTCCCCTGAAGACCTTATTAAACAATGTAAAGTCCCATTGGTGGGCTGGAAAGAGTTTCAAACCCGCCTTCCAACCGTACAGGAAGTAACCTCATGGTTCAATAAATGGCCGGATGCGAATATCGGCATCGTTACCGGTCAGATTTCTGGGATTGTCGTTTTTGATCTCGATTCTGATCATGCAGTTCAATATGCTGAAGACGAGGGAGGATTCCCGGATACCCCGAAGGTCAAAACCGGCAAGGGATATCATTATTATATGCGGTATCCTGGTTTTGAGGTGAGAAACGATGTCAGAAAGGAACTGGATATCGATATTCGGGCCGATGGCGGTTATGTGGTAGCTCCCCCCTCTATACATGGGTCCGGCAATCATTACGATTGGGAGGATTGCTCATCCATCTTTGATATAATACCCGCCGCTTGTGAATCCTGGATGGTTGACTATCTCAAAAGCATGATGGATAAAACCAAGCCCAAACCGAAAGAAAAAGGTGATCTTAAGACCTCTCAAGACCCCCCAGGCACTCGTAAGATGATGGCAGGGGATGAGTATGCGGAATTGCTAAAAAATGGCTGCACAGAAGGAATGAGAAATGATTCAGCCACCAAACTGGCCGGACATCTGCTCGCTAAGGGAATTGCTGAATCAGAAGTATGGGAGATTCTTTCTCAGTGGAACACCAAGAATAACCCGCCGATAGAACATAGTGAGCTGCGCCGAACCTTTGATTCCGTTAAAAAGCTCGAGTCTAAAACCGAGCATAAAAAAATTGATGTAACTAATTTTTTGGACAACTCGAAAAAGGTCATCGCCGAACATGATGAAAGCTACGTCAAGATTCCGTTTGCCGGCCGCAGTCTTTTACAACTTGAAACTCGAATGAATGGCGGTCTTATTGGCGGCCGGTTCTATCTTTTGGGCGGGATACCATCTGCCAGTAAAACTATGCTGGCAAATAATTTGGCTGATAATGTCTGCTTAAATGATCAACCAGTTTTATTTTTGAGCTATGATGATGGGCGGTCAGAGCTGCGATATCGAACTTTAGCAAGATTCAGCTCCTACGGGATCGAAAATTTCAATCAAAACTGTCTAAGTAAAAATGAAATGAAAACAGTTTGTGAAATGCCCGAAATTAAAAAGATTATGGGCCTGAAATACGTGGTGGAAAATATGATCAACATTGAAAAATGGAATGATTTAATTGAGCAGATCAAACAACGGCATAAAAAAGCGCCAGTAATCATGGTCGATTACCTTCGGAAATTGCGAACTGACAATAAAACTTCAGATGAGCGCCTAAGGGTAGACGACATACTTTCGAATCTTACCAGTTTGGCGAAAAAGCACAATATACCGGTGCTTGCCATATCAGAGCTTGCAAGAGATTCCTATAAATCGGGCCAGCGTTTGAGTATGGCAAGCTTCAAAGAATCGGGAACCATCGAATATGAAGCATCCTGGTTGGGCATCTTAGCTGCTGTTGAAGAAATAAATGGCGAATACAAGCTCAAGAATAACTGGGAAAAAATAATCGAGCACGATGGCAATGTCGACTTAATAGTGTTTAAGGCAAAACGCGGAACCGGCATTACCGGGAAGATCCCGTTAAAAGTTGATCGAGACAAAATGACGGTAACGGATCGTGAGGAATGCAGCGTTGTTGATACAGTACAAGCTGTCTCGCAGCCATCAATGTTCGGTGCAGAAGGGAGGAACTAAATTAATGGATAAACAAATGGCGACGACAATCTTCATTGAAATCAGCGAGGAATACAGTCGGATAAAAAATCCAAAGTTTCTCAAAATAGAACTGGAGCACTGGCAGGAAAAATACAGCGAGCTTATCGATCTCAAACCATTTTTATCCGACAACGGATTATATAAACGGTTAATCAATGGTATATCCCAGGCGATTTCCAAAGCTAAAATACTCGAGCAAGCTCGGAATAGTTCAGCAAACGCCTGGATTAACACTTCCGAGAGAGGCATTAACAAGGCGCTGCCTGCTGTAATTAAAAAACCCAAAATTGAAATAGATTTCCCGTATGAATGGGTTGACGAAAAATCGGGACATCAATGCTCTGTCAACAATGGTTATTGGGGAGCGAGAAACTACATGGTTATGGACGTTCTCGGATATTTTTATTTGCTAAAAGAAGGGGGTGATTGTCTCCCTGAAAAGAAAACAGAAATATTTCGCGATTTAGAGAGCATACGCAGAAGAGAAGCGGAACTGGACAATCACAAAGGCACACTGGTTTCAAACACCGGCCAAAAAATGCTGACTGAAACCGACATTGATACGATTATGAATGCCAGACATTGGATACGCTTTGATGACAATATTTTCCGCAAATTTACCAAAATTAATCTTAGCTCCGGCGAGATACTGAATCTTTTGACATCGACCTCCCGGGTTGAATTTAAATTGGCCTTTCCGGTTCGCCTCCAAGAAAACAAAAAACAGCTAAAAGAGAAGGCATACATGATGAATATGTTCAGCAGACTTTTCGAATTCGGATATATCGACAAACAAGTCCGACAAAGTGACGGGGCGGTCCGGGCACGGGAATATTTCGTAATATTTAATACAATCCTTGGCGAGCTTTTTGTCCACAACTTGAAAATGGGAAATTTTGATTGGGTCAGAGAGGATCTTTATTCCCTGCCGACATCAGCCCAAATATTTTTCAGGAAATTTATTCTCAACAATAATTTTCCGATGATACCGTTAAACCTTCAGAAGATTGCCCTAAAACTGAACCTCAATGATAAAATTCAGGCAAATCTGGAAAGAACCGTTGTGACTAATGTTCTGGAGCCACTGAAGCGACAGGGTTTTATTAAAACTTATGATAAAGAGCCGGGGCTTCATGGCGCTAAATTTATCATAAAACGGGATTTCTCAAAAAAGGTTAGCTAACGAGGTTACGAGGGTTGGTAAAGTTTTTACGGGGGTTGGTAAAGAATGTACGGGGGTTGGTAAAGTTTCTACGAGGGTTGGTAAAGCAAAATCGAACTTAAATTGTTGCTAATATTCCAGATCCAAAAACAACATGAAATAATATGAAATCATATGAGATTTCATAAACAAGGGGCCTCTCCCTTCGGGTCGGCCCTTGTTTTTACCATTTAATTTAAAAGATCTATTCTAAGGGATTTGAAGTAAATTTTTTGAAGTTATAAGCAGCAAAAGGGCTCGGTTTATTACTTTGCTATTAGCAGATGATTAAAAGTGGATAAGCTCAAGTAGAAATCTTTTAGTAAGCAAATTAAGAGGTAAAATTAAATGGTCGGAACAACATTGGTACTACTGCTTTTTTTTCTGTTGCTCCTTCGACATTTAAAAATTACGAAAAGCTCGACAATTGTATGTGGCAATTTCCTGATGAATCTTTAGTAGTCCTGCTAATAAAATTACTCTTGAGGCTATCTAATTTCGGTATGAGCAGGTTAAAATTTATGGTTCTGTATTGGTGGATATGCTTTGCTCTAACTCACCCAGATACCGCGATGAGCGCGCTTAAGATGGTCATTTGAATTGCTTGCTTGAATCTAACCAAGCATCATGCCCATATCAGCAAAGATGGATGAAGCATTGGCTCATTTAGCAACTAAAAATCCAATATATTTTCTGCAATTTTTACTGTCAAATCGGTTCATCTGAAATATATAGGTGTTCCAAAGGGAAAAAGATCTCAACCGAAACCACCGCCAACATTACCACCGGCCCCCCCGGAAGTAAACTCGTTCTAACATCCGCTCTTGATTAGAACAAATATACACAAAATATAAATTATATTTAAATCTCATTTAAGGAGGATCATCAAATGCGAAAAAAATTCTACACTCGCAATGTCGGGGTACTTTTGTCTGAGGAAACATATCAGGCATTGATTAGGATCACCGACAAATTGGAAGTCACGCTATCTGGATATCTTCGTGACTTAATAGAAAAAGAACTAAGAGAAAATCACAAGGAGAAAAAACACTATGAATAAGAAAACGCGAAATCAACAAATCGTAGAAGAAATGATCAATTCCATCTCCAAGGAGAATACATTACGTCAAGTACTGAGAGATAACAATATTGCCGAAATCGATACAATCTTTGAAATCAATCCCTATGAAAGAGATGGTGGTCGCAGGGGACTGATTGTAGATGTACAGGAAAAGAATGCTGACGCCAGATCAAAAATTATGATTGACTTGAAAAAGGGAGAGCCGATCATCAATCAGGTATACGACTCTCTTTATGACATTGGCAAAGATTGCTCCAAACGAATTATTGTGTATTCAGGTGGTCAAAATGATTATGACAATGGTGTTCCCGTAGCCGATTTTTGGCCAGTGAATTGTCTGATTAATAATTTACAGCAATATCCTTTGGGTCTTCACTTATTGGAAATGAGTGCGGACACATTTACTATAGAACCTCATTTCATGCAAGATTACTTCGAACCGGATCAGGAATTGCCCATCAGTGAAGTTCCAACCAGAGAGCAATTTATGGCAGAAGCCTTTTGGCTCGTCTATTTTGATTCAAACAATGAAGGGTGGTATGAATCATTTAAAACTTTCAGTGGCGGATTTAGAGATATTGAGGATTGGGGGTATATAATCTATATTGATTGTTCATTCCGTGGCGAAATACGGCTATATTGGGATCAAAAAGGTGTCAGATACGAAATCCACCAAGAAAATGGTTATGGTGATTATCTGGGAATGGTTCTGGACTTTGAAATGCAAGGACTTCAGGAACGATATGGATCAGATGCCGTTAAATTTGAGAATGTGGTGGGCAAATTGCCCAGACTGCATATCAAATATTCTGATAGACCATTTGATTGGCTCTATGACGCGACTCCAAGACAAATCACTGAATTCGCAAAATCAATGTATGAAGATGCTTGGGGGTTACGCTGGAGAATCGAAGAAAGGATTGATGGACTTATGAAAAGGGAATCTGCCTGATTCTAATACCTTGGGCAGACCTTCTATGGCGGGAGGTTCTGCTTGAGGAATTTACGGATCGTATAATTGAAGTTAAAGACAATAGATCTATTGCCGATCAACGCAATGGTTTATAATCAGGACAGGAAAATAATACATACTAAGTCCATAAATCTCAAATATACTTATCACCAATCCGTCATACACTCCGCTTTCAGTTAAGAAACCTTCTCACTTCCAATGTCCGGTCTTCCTTAGAACATAATATAAAGACTATATATAAATCAAATCTAAGGAGGTATTAAACATGAATGAACGTGAAGATTATGAAAGTGAAATAAAATTTATGAAAAAAGTAGTACATGATCATGCTGCTGTAGATGAGGTAATCAGTAAAGGCAAAATTAGTGAATTGATCAAACTAATGGATCAGCATTTAATACTTAGAGATGTTATGTGGAAAAGTATTCGTAATCCTGTCGTCTACGGTGGACTAAGAAAAAGAGATCAAATAGAGATTCAAGAAGCAATAGTTAAAGGAATGAATTGGTGGTTGGAAGATCAAGTGTGGAATTTGAACGATGACTCTGAGGATTCAGAAAGTTCGCAATAAGAAAAATGACAGGAGGATCAATCAATGAGAAAAAAAACCTTTACCAACCAAATTGGAGTCCTTTTCGATGATAAAACTTATCGAAAAATTCTAAGGATTACCGATGAATTAGAAGTGCCGCTATCCGATTTTATTCGCGGTATAGTGCAGGAAAGATTGAATGAAATTGAAAAGGAGGAATTTAGACAATGAGTATCACAGCATTAAGAACGGGAGAAGGCATAATCTACGATGAAGACTCTAATTTAGATGAAACAGAGCAATCAGAAAAGACCGGTGAAACAGAGCCCGATGAAACCAACGATCAAGAAAACACAAATACCAAAGTCCATCAATTAAATAATACATCCGATCAAGAGATTGCAACCAGCCCAGGGGCGACTGAATTTGAAAATGTTGAAGAGCTGATTGCACAACTACCAGATAACTTTCCACTGGCCGTAGAAACTATTAAAGACGAAATTGGACCCATTATAGTGAATTATGATCCAGGATTGGTTGATCATTATATAACGGTCATAAAAAAGAAAACAAATGCACCTTCAAAGCGGTCTGTACAGCTTTTAGTTGATGAAATCAGAAAGCAGCTAAATACACCAGAATCGGATTTAGAAATGGATGAAGAAGATAATGATGATGAGCCGATAGACCCAGCAGTTAAAAAGCTTGCTGACCAAATTGCCCATGACCCAATGCTTTTTAAAAACCGCATTGACATTGTGAACAAACTCGGTGTTGTCGGTGAACAAAAAAACATTGGTCTTTATTTCCTTGCTATAGACAGTTGTAAATTACCAATGGGAATCGCAGGATCAGAAGCTTTGGGACTTAAGAATTCAGGACATTATGGCGCCGGGAAATCGTTTCCTATGTTCATGTGTTTGAAGCTTTATTCCAAAAATGCATATCATTTGA
>PVMK01123714.1_pt1 | contig 10880 bp, 8 predicted proteins | sample 1853481 | NCBI WGS metagenome assembly PVMK01 (sample SAMN08533507, study PRJNA380276) | Marine sediment metagenome, whole genome shotgun sequencing project. | reverse complement strand
CTGGTTCCTGGCCAAAACCATCGTATTTATGTTCATGTTCCTGTGGTACCGGGCGACGTTCCCCCGTTACCGTTACGACCAGATCATGCGTCTGGGCTGGAAGGTATTAATTCCGATAACACTGGTTTGGGTGATGCTTGCAGCCCTGATGACCGTGCTCGGCATTGTGGCGAGGGGTAGCTGAGGATGAAACGTATCATCGAATATTTCCGTAGCCTGATGCTGCTCGAGCTTTGGAAAGGCCTGTTCCTCACCATCCGTTACTTTTTCCGGCCGAAATTCACCATTAATTATCCGGAAGAAAAAACCCCCAAATCGCCCCGTTTCCGCGGTCTGCACGCCTTACGGCGATATCCGAATGGTGAAGAACGCTGTATCGCCTGCAAGTTGTGTGAGGCGGTGTGTCCTGCATTGGCCATTACCATCGAATCTGAGCAACGTGAGGATGGTAGTCGGCGTACGACACTTTATGAAATTGATTTATTTAAATGTATTTTCTGTGGATTTTGTGAAGAATCCTGCCCGGTGGATTCCATTGTCGAGACTGATTTTCTCGAGTATCACTTCGAGAGTCCCGAAGAAGCCATTATGACCAAGGAAAAACTGTTGGCAGTTGGTGACCGGTTTGAGGCTCAGATTGCAGAAAACCGTAAACAGGATGCGGCCTACCGATGATTGTCCAGGAACTCATATTTTACGCATTTTCCTTTGTGTTGGTGTTCGCCGCCGTAGCGGTGGTCACGGTGCGAAACCCCGTTTATGCCGTGTTGTTCCTGGTGCTGGCATTTTTCAGCGCATCGGCTATCTGGATGCTGCTGGAAGCTGAGTTTCTCGCCATTATATTGATCGTTGTTTACGTCGGGGCGGTGATGGTGCTGTTCCTGTTCGTCGTGATGATGCTGGATATCAACCTGGTGCCGCTTAAAGAGGGCTTTATCCGTTACCTGCCGGTGGCAATAGTGGTTGCGGTTGCCATGGCGGTCGAGATGCTGATGGTGCTGTGGAGCCGGGGTCGCTTTGGTGCGGACATGTTTCCCGCACCAGTTCCGCACACCACTGCTTACAGCAATACGCGCGAATTGGGCGAACTTCTGTATACCAACTACCTGCTGCCGTTTGAAGTAGCAGGCGTGATCTTGCTGGTCGCAATTATTGCTGCGGTCGCACTGACACTACGCACACGCACGGGTATCAAAACCCAGGATCCGGCCGCGCAGGTTCGGCAGCGTCGTGACGAAAGCGTCAGGCTGGTCAAAATGAAATCTGAAAAGCCGCGGAGTGTTTAAGGAATCACCATGTTGACGCTTGCTCACTTTCTTACCCTCGGCGCGATACTGTTCAGCCTCAGTGTTGCCGGAATATTTATTAACCGTAAGAACATCATCATCCTGTTGATGTGTATCGAATTGATGCTGTTGGCGGTGAATATGAATTTTGTCGCCTTTTCCCATTACCTGGGAAATCTTGATGGCCAGATATTCGTATTTTTCATACTGACGGTAGCTGCGGCCGAAGCTGGTATTGGCCTCGCCATCCTGGTGGTTCTGTTCCGAAACCGGCAGACCATCAATGTTGCTGAACTGGATGATCTGAAAGGATGAACATGTCGTTGCAAACCACTCTGTTGCTGATTCCGCTGATGCCATTGGCCGGTGCGATTCTGGCCGGGCTGTTCCGCAATCAGATAGGCCGTGTGGGCTCGCACAGCGTGACCATTTTCGGTGTGGCATTGTCCTTTGTGTTGTCGGCCGGATTGTTGATGCAACAGATCAATGGCACGCTGGATACGGTCAATATGACGGTCTATACCTGGATGATCGCCGATGGTGTGCGTTTCCAGGTGGGTTTCCTGATCGATCACCTGACCACAATGATGATGTGTGTGGTGACCTTCGTTTCACTGATGGTACACATTTATACCATTGGCTATATGCGTGACGACCCGGGCTACCAGCGTTTCTTCAGTTATATAGCGCTGTTCACCTTCTCGATGCTGATGCTGGTGATGTCCAACAACTTCATGCAGCTGTTCTTTGGCTGGGAGGCCGTGGGCCTGGTGTCGTATCTGCTGATTGGCTTCTGGTTCAATAAGGAATCAGCGATCAAGGCCAACCTGAAAGCCTTCCTGGTCAACCGGGTGGGTGATTTTGGCTTCCTGCTGGGTATTGCGGCAGTGCTTCTGACCTTCGGCACGCTGGATTATGCAGACGTGTTCTCACAGGCGAGTGGAGCCATAGATCAAACCATTTCGATTCCCGGCGGTATGGAATGGAACATGCTGACTTTTATCTGCGTGTGTCTGTTCATCGGCGCCATGGGTAAATCGGCACAGGCGCCGTTGCATGTGTGGTTGCCGGATTCAATGGAAGGCCCAACACCGATATCCGCCCTGATCCATGCGGCGACCATGGTTACCGCCGGCATATTCATGGTGGCGCGGATGTCACCGCTGTTTGAATTAAGTGATGCCGCCTTGAGCTTTGTGATGTTGACCGGTGCCGTGACCGCCTTGTCCATGGGATTGATCGGCATCGTACAAAACGATGTGAAACGGGTGATCGCTTATTCGACCCTGTCACAGCTGGGCTACATGACGGTTGCATTGGGCGCATCTGCATATTCAGCAGCGATTTTCCACCTGATGACACATGCATTCTTTAAGGCGTTGCTGTTCCTCGCCGCGGGCTCGGTGATTATTGCACTGCACCACGAACAGGATATGCGCCACATGGGTGGTTTGAGAAAGTACATGCCCGTGACCTGGATTACCGCGTGGATTGGAACGCTGGCTCTGGTTGGGTTCCCATTTTTCGCCGGTTTTTATTCCAAGGACGCAATCATCGAGGCGGTGGCAAATTCACATCGTTGGGGCAGTGAGGTGGCTTATTTTGCCGTTGTTGCCGGTGTGCTGGTCACGGCCATCTACAGTTTCAGATTGCTGTACCTGACCTTCCACGGCAAAGAGCGCTTTAAAGTGGATCACGATGCCGGTGATCATCCGCCGTCAGGTACTTTGACGCATGCGCCGAAGGAATCACCGCTGGTGATAACCATACCGTTGATCCTGCTGGCCATTCCTTCTGTTGTCATTGGCTGGATGACCATTGAACCGGTGTTATTTGGTGGCTGGCTGGATGATTCCATCTTTGTACTGGATAAGAATAATGTGTTGGCCGAATTAGGTGAGCACTTCCATGGCGCCACGGCCATGGCGACGCACGCAGTGAATACATTGCCATTCTGGCTGATGATCACCGGCCTGGCAGTGTCAACTTTGATCTATCTGTTCCGTCCGTCCATTGCAGACACGATTCGAAACCGGTTGCCGGGTTTATATCGTGTGCTTGATCACAAGTATTACTTTGATGAGTTTTATCAAAAAGTTTTTGCTGACGGTAGCGTCAGGTTGGGTCAAAACCTGTGGAAGAAAGCCGATGCCGGCTTAATCGATAACGTTATTGTCAATGGTTCGGCGCGCGTGATTGAATGGCTGGCATCGCGGGTACGTCGTTGGCAAACCGGATTTTTGTATGACTATGCCTTTGCCATGATTATAGGACTGATCGGTATCCTGGCAGTCTGGGTTGCGATGGTGCCGCGATGATGAACGGATTCCTTCTCAGCATTTTGATCTGGTTACCTATCCTCGGCGCAATCGCAGTGATGGTCGCCGGAGATCAGCGACCAGCCATGGCAAAGGGTTTGGCCCTGGTAATCTCCACAGCAACCCTGATATTGGGACTGCCGCTGTTCTTCTCATTTGATACCTCAACCGCAGCCATGCAGTTCGTGGAATTGCGACCATGGATTGAGGCCTTTAATATCCAGTACTACCTGGGTGTCGACGGGTTTTCAGCGCCGTTGATATTACTGACGCTGTTCTTTGGCGTGCTGGTAGTGATCGCCGGTTGGCGCTCAATTCAGAAAAACGTCAATCAATATATGGCGGCCTTCCTGGTGATGGAAGGCCTGATGATCGGTGTGTTCTGCGCTTTGGATGGTCTGCTTTTCTACGTATTTTTCGAAGCCATGTTGATACCGATGTTCCTGGTGATCGGTATTTGGGGCGGGCCGCGCCGGGTTTATGCGACCATCAAGTTCTTCTTGTACACTTTCCTCGGTTCGGTGTTCATGTTGATCGGAATAATCTACCTATATATTCAATCCGGTACCTGGGACATCCTGGCCTGGCACGACATGCCATTGAGCTTTGTCGCGCAAAAATGGTTATTCCTTGGTTTCCTCGCCGCCTTTGCGGTCAAGATTCCAATGTTCCCGGTTCACACATGGTTGCCCGACGCCCACGTTGAAGCACCGACCGGTGGATCTGTGATCCTGGCGGCAATCATGTTGAAAATTGGTGGTTATGGATTTATCCGTTTCAGCCTGCCGATCACACCGGATGCATCCGCTGCCCTGGACTGGCTGGTCATCGGTTTATCACTGATCGCCGTGGTCTATATCGGTTTTGTCGCATTGGCGCAGCAGGACATGAAGAAGCTGATTGCCTATTCATCCATTTCCCACATGGGCTTTGTAACCCTGGGCCTGTTTGTCGCCTTTGCAATTTACCGGAATACCGGTGGCGTATCAGGCGCGGCTCTGGGTGTTGAAGGCGCGATGGTGCAGATGATTTCGCATGGCTTTATTTCCGGCGCACTGTTCCTGACAGTTGGTGTGCTTTATGACCGTGTGCACAGTCGAATGATCAAGGATTACGGCGGTGTCGCAAACACCATGCCGTGGTTCGCCATGTTTGCCGTGTTTTTCCTGATGGCAAACTCAGGATTGCCGGGAACCAGCGGCTTTGTTGGTGAGTTCATGGTCATCCTGTCGGCCTTCCAGGCGAATTTCTGGTTTGCCTTCCTGGCGGCACTGATATTGATTCTTGGTGCGGCTTACAGCCTGTGGCTGGCCAAGCGGGTTATTTTTGGCGCAGTGGCGAATCAAAAAGTACAAAATTTGCAAGATATCGATGCCCGCGAAACGTTCATCCTGGGAACGCTGGCGGTTGCCATCCTGTTTGTTGGCCTGTGGCCACAACCATTGGTGGACATGATGCAGGCGTCTGTCGATCACCTGTTACAACACATTATCCTATCAAAGGTCCTATGACATGAATGGCGCCCAAATGTTATTAGCTGCTCCTGAATTCTGGGTCCTGGTAATGACCTGCGTCGTGATGATCGTTGACTTGTTCCTGACTGAGCAACGTCGTGGAATCATTCATATGCTGGCTATCTCGACGGTCATCTTCGCCGCCATTATCACCTTGCGTGGTGACTACCTTACTGAAGGCGTGCTATCGGTGACGGCCTTCAATGGCAGCTTTATCAGGGACCCAATGGGAGATGTGCTGAAGGTCTCCAGTTTCGTCATTATGGGTCTGATATTCACTTATGCCAAATTCTACCTCCGGACCTTCAAGCTGTTCCGTGGTGATTTCTATACCTTGAGCCTGTTCGCACTGCTCGGTGTCATGTTGCTGATTTCAGCCAACAGTATGTTGATGATATATCTTGGCCTGGAACTGGTTTCGCTATCGGTCTATGCGCTGGTTGCGTTTAACCGGGAGTCCGGTCGTGGCTCCGAATCGGCCATGAAATACTTTGTTCTGGGCTCGATGGCATCCGGCATGCTTTTATTTGGTATGTCGATGATTTACGGCGCTACCGGCAGCCTGGGCATACCGGAAATTGCGCAAGCCATACGTGTCAACGGCACCGATGATATTTTGCTGGTCTTTGGCCTGGTCTTCGTGGTGGTCGGAATAGGATTCAAATTTGGCGTGGTCCCATTTCACATGTGGATACCCGACGTCTATGAAGGTGCGCCACCCGCAGTAACCCTGTTTATTGCCTCGGTTCCAAAACTGGCCGCCTTTGCAATGGCCTACCGCTTCCTGAGCAGCGGGCTGGGAGATTTACACGTTCATTGGCAGGGTATGCTTGCTAGCCTGGCGGTGCTGTCGATCATCCTGGGCAACCTGGCCGCCATCATGCAGACCAATATCAAACGCATGCTGGCCTATTCAACCATTTCCCACATGGGCTTTGTCATGTTGGGGCTGTTGCCGGGTACCAATTTTGGATTTAGTGCAGCAATGTATTACGTCATTGTCTACGGCATCATGTCAGTCGCAGCTTTCGGCATGGTCATACTATTGAGCGCCAGAGGCGTGGAAGCAGAAACCCTTGAAGACTTCAAAGGCCTGAACCAACGCAACCCGTATTACGCTGCAATCATGGGCCTGGTGATGTTCTCCATGGCGGGTGTACCACCGATGGTCGGTTTTTTTGCGAAACTGATGGTGCTCAAAGCCGTTATGGACGCCGGCATGATGTGGCTCGCAATCACAGCAGTTGTATTTGCCGTCATCGGTGCGTTCTACTACCTGCGTGTCATCAAATACATGTACTTCGATGAACCAGAAAACGAGACCGCCATTACTGCACCGGTAGATTTCGGCGCAGCGCTGACAGTCAACGGCCTGATGATCCTGGGACTCGGCATCTTCTCAAGCTCACTTATAACCATCTGCATGACAAGCTTCGGTCTTTAGCCAGCGTCATCCTGGACCTGATCCGGAATCCATTTTCTTTGAGTGGAAATTCATTCTCACCCAAAGATATAAGGGCAAGAGCGGCCCACAGATTACACAGATTTCACGGATTATTAAGAGCCGTCTTTCACTAACCACCGTCATCCCGGACCTGATCCGGGATCCATTTTTGAATTCTTAAGAGCGGTGCCAATTGGGCGCCGCGCTACGGGTACCTTCTTCCTGGGACGGGCTCAAGTACACAGCCCAGGTCTTACCCAACATCAAGCATTAGTGCGAAACCGCTCTTAATAATCCGTGAAATCTGTGTAATCTGTGGGCCGCTCTTCCTCTAAATATTCGCCAAAAAGAATGGACCCCGGGTCAAGCCCGGGGCGACAAGGAGCTTGTCGTCTGTGGGCCGCTCTTCAAACCAACTACGCTGATCCTGAATTTGGGTGTGATCAGGTCTTGTAATTGACGCATCGAATCATTATCATGCCCTCCTTGCTGATGCGGGGTGGAGCAGTCTGGCAGCTCGTCGGGCTCATAACCCGAAGGTCGCAGGTTCGAATCCTGCCCCCGCTACCAATATTTATCGAGGGTCCGGCAGGGCCCTTTTTTGTACATCGGTTTTGTGCCGGTGGTCCTTTTAGACGATTGGATGGTGCTATGAAGTAAAGCTGCCCTTTTTCTGTCGCATTCACTGGGTTGGATGTGGCTGGGTAGGTTCCGGCAGGTGTCGGGGCTGATCGTCGGGGGCGTGTGTGCCCTTTTTTTGTGTCCGGAGATATGGTTTTGAGTATTCAGGTACTGAATGAATTAATACAGCCACTGGTCGAAGACCTCGGCTATGAGTTTGTCGGGATTGAATACAACAGTAATCCGAAACATGCGGTTATACGCATATATATAGATCAGGAAAGTGGTGTCGATATTAAGGATTGCGAAACAGTCAGTCGCGAAACCGCCGCATTGCTGGATGTGAAGGATCCGATCAAGAGTCACTATAACCTGGAGGTGTCATCACCGGGTCTGGATCGACCTTTGTTTACGCCGGCTCACTATAGTGAATTTGCTGGTGAGGAAGCGCAGATTAACCTGTTTGCACCGCAGGATGGCCGGCGTAAGTTTATTGGCCCAATCGTAAGTGCCGATGAAAACGCCGTCAAAATGATGCAGGACGGGAATGAAGTTTCGCTGAACTTTGACAATATCGTCAAAGCAAAGTTGATTCCGGATTACGAGAAAATTCTCGCCGGTCACAAAACGAAATAGTAGCGATCGAAATGAATGATGGAATAGGGGCCAGGTCCCCACACGGAGTTAAAAGCAGATGACTAAAGAAATCCTTCTGGTAGTAGACGCAGTATCCAATGAAAAAGGTGTCAGCAAAGACATCATTTTTGAGGCATTGGAAGCTGCGCTCGCCTCGGCAACTGCCAAACGTCACAACGATGCAATGACGGCGCGTGTCGCCATTGATCGTGAGACCGGTGAGTATGTAACCTTCCGAACCTGGGAAGTGCTGGATGACGAAGAAGAAATGGAGTCTGAGGATAGCCAGATTCTGCATAAGGACGCTATTGCACGCAATCCGGATATCGAGGTTGGTGCTTTTATTGAAGAGCCTATAGATAATGTTGAGTTTGGCCGAATTGCAGCGCAGACAGCCAAACAGGTTATCGTGCAGCGGGTTCGCGAAGCTGAAAGAGAACAGGTCGTTGATGCTTATAAGGATCGCGAAGGTGAGTTGATCAACGGTATCGTCAAACGTATTGAGCGTGGCAATGTTTATCTTGATCTGGGTGGCAATGCCGAGGCGTTTATTGCCCAGCGGCATATGATCCAGGGTGAAACGGTACGTCCGGGTGAGCGTCTGCGTGCTTTCTTGTATGAAGTTAAGCCGGAAATTCGTGGCCCGCAGTTGTTTGCCAGCAGAACCATCAAGGAATTCCTGGTCGCCCTGTTTGAGCTTGAAGTACCGGAGATTGGTCAGGACCTGATCTCTATCATGGGCGGTGCCCGTGACCCGGGCCGAAGAGCCAAGATTGCGGTTCGTTCCAATGACCCGCGTACGGATCCTATCGGCGCATGTGTGGGTATGCGCGGTTCCCGTGTGCAGGCGGTTTCAAATGAACTCGCGGGTGAACGTATCGATATCATTCTTTGGGATGATAATCCGGCTCAGTTTGTCATCAATGCGATGGCGCCGGCTGAAGTTGCCTCCATTGTTGTGGACGAGGAGCGCCGCATGATGGATATCGCTGTCGAAGAGGCAGCCCTGTCGCAGGCCATTGGTCGTGGCGGTCAGAATGTCAGGCTTGCCAGCGATTTGAGTGGCTGGGAGCTGAATGTCCTGACCACTGTGGATGCTGACAAGAAAAGCGAGGAAGAATCGGGCAAGGTTCTTGCCAACTTTATGGAGCGTCTGGACGTGGATGAAGGTGTTGCCAACATCCTGGTGCAGGAAGGCTTCAGTAATATTGAAGAAGTTGCCTATGTGCCGGACTCTGAGTTACTTGAAATTGAAGAATTTGATGAAGACATGGTGACGGAATTACGTCGCCGTGCCCGCGATGCGTTGTTAACGCAGTTGATCGCTAAAGAAGAGGCACTTGATGATAACAGTCCGGCCGAAGATCTTTTGAGTCTGGATGGTATGACTGAACGGCTGGCTTTCCGCCTGGCCGAAAAGGGTGCCCGTACCCAGGAAGACCTGGCAGAACTTTCGGTTGATGAATTACTGGAAGTAGATGACATGCCGGAAGAAGAGGCAGCCGCATTGATTATGGCGGCACGCGCACCCTGGTTTGAAGAAGATAACCAGGAAGCCTGATAAAAAAGACCCGGCAGGTTCTTCAAGGAGCAGAATAATGTCCCAAGTTACCGTTTCACAATTGGCAGAAGTCCTGGGTATCAGCGTTGATAAGCTGATCCAGCAGATGAGTAAAGCCGACATCAATCTCACCTCCGGTGATGATGCAGTATCCAATGACGACAAGAAAAAACTTCTGGCACACTTAAGATCTGCCCACGGCAAATCGGAAAGTGATGCGACCGCACCGCGCAAGGTGACACTCAAACGCAAAACCATGTCTGAGTTGCGTATTCAGGGCAGTGGTCCGCGCGCCTCTACCAAGACGGTTAACGTTGAGTTCAGAAAGAGCCGCACTTATATGAAGCGTGATGCTTTGAATGCTGCTCAGCACGAAGACCCGGAAAGAGAGAAAGTTCAAAAGGCATTACAAGAGGCCAAAGAACGCCGTGAGGCTGAAGAAAAAGCACGTCAGGATCAGATAGACGCACAGCGCCTGGAGACGGAAGAAAAAGCTCGTAAAGATGCTGAGGAAGAGGCACAGAAGGCCGAACAGGAACAATCAGAGCGTGAGGCTGAAGAAAAGGCGGCTCAGGCTGCAGCCAAGGTTCAAGCTGAAGAAGACGAACGCAAAAAAGAAGAAGAACGGGCTCGTAAACTGTCCGAAGAGCAGCATAAACGCAAAAAAGAGCGCTCCAAGCCACAGACCCGATACGGTCGTAAGGAGCTGCACGTAGCCGGCGGTGCGGCAGCAAGACGTCGTAAGCCGACCCGTCGGGTCAGTTCGTCTTCACGGCCCACCGAACATGGGTTTTCAAAACCGACCGCACCGGTCATCCGTGACGTTGCAATACCCGAAACCATCATCGTAGCCGAGTTGGCCAAGCTATTGGCGATCAAGGCCGGCGAAATTATCAAGGTTTTGATGAATATGGGCATGATGGTAACCATCAACCAGCCATTGGATCAGGACACCGCGATTCTGGTGGTTGAAGAACTGGGCCACACGGCAAAACCTGAGGAAGAGAAAGGTGTTGAGCAAGAACTGATCGCCGAAGAAAAGGCAGTTGAAAGCGAGGGCGTTACCAGAGCTCCGGTGGTAACCGTAATGGGCCACGTCGATCATGGTAAAACCTCACTGCTCGATTATATCAAGGCCTCCAAAGTTGCAGATAGCGAGGCTGGCGGCATCACGCAGCACATTGGTGCATACCACGTAGAAACCGATAAAGGTGTAATCACGTTTCTTGATACCCCGGGCCACGCTGCATTCACCGCGATGCGCGCCCGTGGTGCCAAAGCAACTGATATTGTTGTGCTGGTGGTTGCAGCAGATGACGGCGTCATGCCGCAAACCAAAGAGGCTATTCAGCATGCTCGTGCAGCTGGTGTGCCGTTGATTGTTGCCATCAACAAGATCGATATTCCTGATGCGGATATTGAGCGGGTCAAGACTGAGCTGTCCAAGGAAGAAGTTATTTCCGAGGAAAGGGGTGGTGAAGAATTGTTTGTTCAGGTTTC
>PVMK01115253.1_pt1 | contig 10880 bp, 10 predicted proteins | sample 1853481 | NCBI WGS metagenome assembly PVMK01 (sample SAMN08533507, study PRJNA380276) | Marine sediment metagenome, whole genome shotgun sequencing project. | reverse complement strand
TTCTGATCGCGCTGCCAGAGATAAATGAAAAACAGAACAATACCATGCATACGGACGGGACTTCCGCTGCGCTCCATTCCCGCCGGTGATGGCCACGTTAGCACAATAACTCAAATACGGAGGAATCAACGTGAAAAAAACTATTCTTATATTATCCTTGGTAACTTTTTTTCTTTCGTTCATTGTATCTTGTGAAAAAAGCTCGGAACCTTTCCCCATTATTGATATGCATATGCATATGTTTCAGTGGAATAAATATGGCGATCCCCCAGCTCCCAATCTGATTACCGCGAAAGTCCCTGCGGCAAGATCCAATACCGAAGCAATAGAGGCCCATATAGCGGAAATGGATCGTTATAATATCGTTTTGGCCGTTGGGTCTGGTCAACTGGAGATGGCAAAAAAATGGAAGACTCATGCTCCGGAGCGCTTTCTCACTGGCATGGAGTTCCCCAGGTATACCGCACCGGTGAATAAGCGTCTTGAGGAATGGCCTGATATTGACGAGTTGCGCAAATTATATGAGTCTGGTCAACTTCAGATAATGGGTGAAATTACCGCGCAGTACGCGGGTGTAGCTCCTAATGATCCAAAACTGGAACCCTATTATACCCTGGCTGAAGAACTGGGCATTCCGGTATGTTTACACACCGGTTTTGGACCTCAGATGTCGCCTTATTTGGGCGATCCAAATTTTCGCATGCGTCACGGCAATCCGTTACTACTTGAGGATGTCCTGGTGAAACATCCGAAATTACGAATTTATATTGCCCATGGGGGATATCCAAATCTTGAAGATACTATTGCCCTGATGCTTATGTATACACAAGTATATATGGATATTTCAGCCATAAACTGGTTATTAACCCCGGAAGAATTTCATGCCTATCTGCAACGGCTGATTCAAGCACGTCTTGGAAAACGTATCATGTTTGGGACCGATCAAATGATTTGGCCCGAAACGGTTGGGATGTCAATTGATGCGATTGAGTCCGCCACATTTCTAACTGAAGAGCAGAAACAAGATATATATTTTAACAATGCTGCGAGCTTTCTCAAACTGGACAAAAGCAAATATCTGCCCGGATCAACCGAATCCTATGATGAATCAGGCGCCCGCATTGTAGTAGTGGTCGATTCCGAGATTAGGATGAGACCGGCCAAGCCCGGCGATAAAGAGACGGTTTCCGTTAACTTGCAGTTGAATGGGGTAAAATCAATGGCTATTCAAGTTACCGGTTGGGATATCGATGATGTAGCAGAGACAGTGATGTTGATAAATGACAAAGAGGTGAAGCTGCCTCCGGAGATAGTGGCAGATGTGGCGCCAAAGACCGTTACCATCGAGCTTGAAGAGGGATTGTTAAAAGAAGGTGAAAATACCATCGCCTTTGTCTTTGCTGAGGCCGTCGGTGGAACTACCGGATTTTCCATTCTCGACGTCAAGATCTTGTTGCGGGAGTAATTATTTTAAACTCATAAGGTGCTAACCCATCGCTCCACTTGACCGCCAAACAGCGCGGCAAGTGAGCTATACGTTATTTTGATCTGGCATAGAAGGGATTCTGGTAAAAAGAAAAGAAGAATGGGCGTACTCAACGGAATTGAAAAAACAGAAATCAGGAATTTACTGGGAAAGGGATGGCTAACCCATGATGGTATGTGGTTTTACCACACTTGCCATGAATTCGGGATGGAGAAAGCCAATGAATTAAACAAAGCGGCTATAAAATCCCTGGCACCAATTGAGGTAGATAGAATGAAACGGCTTCTGGGGATCGCCCGGGAAAAATTCGAAACTTTTGATGAACTCGTGCAATTTATGCTGCCGGCCCTGGAATTGACTTTACCAGATTCGGTTTTCAAGAAGCTTCATTTTACCGCACCTGCCGGAAATTTGATACGCTGGGAATGGGAAAGCTTGCAATGCTTTGCTTACAAGGGAATGAAACAGATCGGTGTAATCGATGGATACCGTTGTGGAGTGATGTACAGAATTGAATGCTGGCTTGAATCCTTGGGTGTCAGATATTCGGTGCAACCTGTAATCGAAGGGTGTCTCATGCATGAAAAAGGGGCATGTGAAGGGGAAATTCAAGTTTTTCGCAGCGCATGAAGTGCACGGATAATTCGTTCATTCTCTTTTGGCGGAGCAGATACTTTTTCAGAGTCGGCCCAGACCCAAGTGAACAGACATATGCCCCTCCTGACCTGAAAGACCTATTTGAGTTGAGCCGCAACATAGATCTGGTTATGGGAGAGATTCATCAGCAGTGAGGGGCATCCCTATAATAGGTCCACTGGCAAACCGATAAATTAGGCACTTGGGCCCAATTTAGTGTGTAAAATGGAAGAAAAAGATCTCACAGCATATTGTGAAATATATAACGTTGTTGACTACCTTGAATGAATATGTCCTACTTTCTTTGTTGGAGAGAATGAAATATGTTGAAATTAGAGAGCGATAAAGAAAGATTAAAGACCACCAAAGTTAATTATATTTTTTGGAATAAGATCTTTCTCACTTTAGAATTAACCGATTACACCGAGGGGATGTTTAATGGAGATCCCGATACGCCAATTGACGTAGCGCAACTGAATCAGATTAATTATGTTTTGGATGAAGTGGAGTGTGGCAAGGGTGTGCGAATTCTGGAAGTTGGCTGTGGAAATGGCCATTTACTGGAAGAAATTCGAAAAAAAGGGGCGAATGGGATTGGAATTACCATTTCTCCGGAAGAAGTTGCTTTCTGCAAGCAGAGGGGGTTGGATGTTCGGTTGCTTAACTATCGCGATATCGGTGATGAATGGACTCACCAATTTGACGCAGTCATAGCCAATGGTTCTGTCGAACATTTCGTCCAGGCCAAGGAAGCATCTCAAAACCTGGATGATGCGATCTATAGAAATTTTTTTGAAATCTGCCGTCGTGTAATCAACCCGAAATCAAGTATTAAGAAAATAATCAATACAACGATTTTCTTTGTTAGAAAACCTGATCCAAGAAATTTGTTGAAGAGCCCATTTGCTTTTTCCTGGGGCTCAGACAATTTTCATTGGTCTATGCTGAATAAGAGTTTCGCAGGATGGTACCCTGTTGAGGGGCAACTGGAACGGTGTGCTAAAGATTATTTTGATCTGGTTAAGACGGTTGATGGTACCTATGATTATCATTTGACATCCCAGCATTGGTTAAGACGGGTGAAGAAGGCATTTACGGACTTTAGAGAATTAGCAAAGTTTATAAGGGCATTTCTTTCGGTTTTGATCAGACACCCGGTGCATACATTGACTATGACCGCCTGCTGCATGGTAACGCAATCATGGGAGTGGCAATTCAAACCCCCAAATCCACCCATTAAGCTTCTACGGCAAACATGGAAGTACTGCGATTAAAGGCAAATCCAGTAAAAAGGGATCACATCTGAAGGCGTACATTACTGTACCACCCTTGCCTTTGGCTACCCTTCGCCTCCATCAGGCTGGGTCTGGACTTTGCCCAATATGTGTGTCATAGTATTGGGCATCACCATATAGCAGCCGGGCCAATGCCCGGCACACAACCAGCCGCTTCACCCGCCACTGAGGGACGTGCGGGTGAGCTTTACGTTAGCGGCACTTTTTAAGAAAACTTTCAAAATAAGGAAATATAATATTTATGAAAACTATTGCCATAAATACAAAAAGAAGAATTTACAAAGAGTTGATCAATAATCGATTTGAGAATTTAACCATTCCGAATTTTATCACATATTTTACCCTGGCATTTTCACTAAGCGGTATTTATTTACTGCTAAATGGTCATTTTTTGTTGGGTGCTTTGTTGCTTTGGACTGTTTGCGACATATTTGACACATTGGATGGTTTTGTCGCGAAAAAATTCAATATGTTTTCCCCACTCGGTGCTGACCTGGACTCTTTGGTCGATGTATTTGCTTTTCTTGTCCCACCTTTCCTTATAAGTTTACAACTTGGAAACACCTTTTTGTTAATTGCCGCTTTTTTCTTTGTATTTTGTGGTATTTTTAGACTCGCTCGATTTAACGTTGAAAAAACCCCACAGGGTGTTGTTGTTGGTTTACAAGCGTCAATTGCCGCCCATTTGATTTACTTGTCATTGCTAATAACAATTCCTCCATCATTTTTGTCCTTTGTCTTTATTATTTTGAGTTTTTTAATGATTGTTCCAATAAAAACAAATGAGAAGTATTCATTATATTTGACGGCTTTGCTTGTTCCACTAAATATAATACTAATAGTCATCAAGTTGTTGTAACAAGTTAAGTAGCTTTTATCGAATGGAATAAATTTAGGTATATTTGTTTTTAATTAAATTCAAAATGAAGTGGTCAAGGCTCCGTTTAGCTCTTGCTTGAAAATAGAAAGAGCTAAACGGAGACTTGTCCCCCATTCTTCATTCGTTTCCTTCATCGTCTACATGCCGCGGACCGATTAGAAAACAATCTAATCCTGACATTAGAAGAAGTAAGATAGACCAAAGTGTACTTCAAGATGAAAGTAAGACAATTGAAAATAGATAAAAGGGTCACATCTTTGATTGACTTATCTATAATGATCTGATAGATGTACAAATCATGCCCAGACCACTTAGAATAGAATTCGCAGATGCATGGTATCACGTCATGAACCGTGCCAGGCTCGGCCAGAACGCCTTCCCCGCCAGGGAGGATTATTCGAGCTTCATTGAGCTTCTCATAGACGCATCTGAAATATTCAACATGCGGGTTGCGGCTTATTGCCTGATGGCCAACCACTATCACCTCCTAATACAAACCCCTGATGCAAATTTATCCAGGTGTATGAGGCATATAAACGGGATTTACACGCAGCGATATAATGCAAGAAACGGGTGTGACGGCACATTATTCAGGGGAAGATACAAGGCCATTCTTGTTGACGGAGACTCCTATTTATTAGAGCTTGTCAGATATATACACAGGATCCCATTAGGGACCGGTATAACTGACAAATTGAAAGATTATTCATGGAGCAGCCATAAAGGCTATATATCTAAAGCTAAGAAATGGGAATGGTTGCATAAAAATTACATACTGGGTATGTTTTCCAAAGATAAGAAAGTACAGATTACAGCCTATAAGAGATTTGTTTCTAAGAAAGAGCCAGAAGAGATTATCAAGCTTTACTCAAGAGCACATATGCCGTCCATACTTGGTGGTGAAACATTTATTAAATGGGTAAAAGCCAGATTTCCCAAAAAAACGAAAAAGAAGAAGCTTCCTGAATCAAAGAACTTATGTCCGGGAGTAGTTGAGATAAAAAGAGCGGTGTGCAGACATTATAAGATTGGAGTAGCAGAGTTACAAAAGTCCAGGAGGGGTGTGGAGAACGAGGCACGTGATATTGCCATCTATCTTTTAAGATATATTCGTAGTGAGCGTTTAGAAAAGATAGGTGAGGAATTTAATCTAAATAGCAGTTCTGTGAGCAATGCGATCAGCAGGGTAAAAACAAGGTTGAGAAACAACATGTTCAAAAAGCGTTATGGGCAAATATTTGATTCACTATAGAGGAAGGTCAATCAATGATTTGATACCCTTACACAAAAAAGAAGGGGAAATATGACACAGCTATTAACTGTCGGCGTAATTGGAAAATCACTAAAAGAAAACGAAAAACGAGTAGCCATTCATCCGGAACATATAAAACGGATTTCGCAGGAATTGCGCAAACAAATCACTTTTGAAGAAGGGTATGGACTGCGATTTGGCATGGATGACGACACTTTAGCCAAACTAACATCAGGATGTGTTGCTTCGAGAGAAGAAATACTGAAAGGTTTTGATTGTGTGCTGATGCCCAAACCTTTGGCAAAAGATTTGTCTCAGGTTCGAGAAGGAGCAACTGTGTGGGGTTGGCCGCATTGTGTACAACAGAAAGAAATTACCCAAGTATCAATTGAAAGGAAATTAACCCTTATCGCCTGGGAGGAAATGTTTACATGGAGTGGAAAAGATGAGAAAGATATGCATATTTTTTATAAGAATAACGAAATAGCAGGCTATGCCGGAGTAAACCATGCGCTGAGTCTGATCGGGATCAGCGGGTATTATGGAAAACCACTGAAAACAGTTGTGCTCAGCTTTGGATCGGTCAGCCGGGGTGCAGTATATGCCCTTCAGGGTCAAGGATTTAGAGACATCACGGTCTATACGGGTCGCCCGTCAACAGAGGTAAGAGATCAATTACCCGGCATATCATTCAAGCAGATGAAGAATGACGGTTCAGGAAATATGTTTGCAGTTGAATCTGACAGCAGTACTCGCCCATTTGCAGAGGCGTTATCAGATGTGCAGATAATTGTTAACGGAACCCTTCAAGATGTTAACCATCCAAAAATGTTTGTACCTGAACATGACGCGGATAAACTGATGCAAGGAACACTTATTATTGATATAAGCTGTGATGAAGGAATGGGTTTTTGCTGTGCCATACCAACATCCTTTGAAAATCCAATGTTTGAAGTAGCAGGTAAATTTTATTATGCGGTAGACCACAGCCCGAGTTATTATTGGAATTCTGCCACGTGGGAAATTTCAAAAGCATTACTTCCGTTTTTGCCCATAGTTATCGGGGGTCCGGATAAATGGGAAAAGAATAAAACAATTTCAAAATCCATAGAAATCCGTAATGGTGTAATCCAAAATCTCAAAATTCTTTCATTCCAGAATCGCGAGAAAGAATACCCACATAAATTTCGTTAATGAATTTTGATGCACCCGTAAAAAGTCTCAAGGCCGTCACTCCCGCGAAAGCGGGAGTCCAGTCCCGCCGCGGCGGGATGATTTACCTGGATTCCCGCGTTCGCGGGAATGACAAGAACAGGTGAGTGACTTTTTACGAAAAACAGAAGGGTCGGTCTAAGCGTAAGGGAATCCCCTCCAGAAGTCTTTATCTCTGAATTGCCAATCCTTTTGGAACTTCTCGTCGTAATAATCCGCGAAATTGTCGATCCAGCGCCACCATGAGCTCTTCCCCTTCCTTTCGGCCTCCAGGACATCCTCCAGATAGGTGACAATGTCCACCATCTTGTCCTTGGGCACATACAGGGCAGCTCCCTCCTTGTGAGACTTGATGGTGTCTTCGGGAGTCAGAGCGTGGGCAGTCAGCATTATGGCTTTAATGTTTTTGCCGTTGGCGATCTTGAGCAGGCCATAACCGTCGACACCCATTATATCCAGGATTGCAAAGTCTAAGGGTTCCGTTTCCAGGAGCCCCTTTGCTTCTTCAAAGGTGGCCGCTTTGATAATACTGGCTGTAGCCAACAGTTCTTCCAGAGTTTCCAGAATGTCAGGTTCGTCATCCACAATCAGAATCCGTTTCCCCTTGATCAAGTCCTTCTTTGCCATAATCATACCTCCCTTGTTAATCTGAGTTTCCAGACCTTATAAACCATTTCATCATAAATCTCATCTGTTTTTTAACAGCTTTACACAAAGAGGGAAGAAAATAATTTACTTTGCAACGGCAGGTGAATTCGTGTATATTCCCTGGCTCAAGAAACGATACGCTGGTCGCGATCCCAAAGCCCCCTTGTGACCGGCAGATTTAGCGCGCTAAAAATCTTCAATACAGGCCACGATGAAACACTCCCATTCTTATCTTATGGAAAACGACCAAGAGGCTTTCCGGTTGGATATAAAGACCGATCCGGAAGCTGTGCGTGAACAGGCCCTCTGGTGCGGCGTCAGACCTGGCCTTCGGATATTGGATGTGGGATGTGGACCCGGGAAGACAACCTCAATTCTACACGACATGGTCAAACCAAACGGTCAGGCGGTGGGAGTAGATTTTTCAGAAGAGAGGATCCGCAAGGCAAAAAAATTGTACGGCGATGACCCGGGAATTGATTTTGAAATTTGTGACTTCACAAAACCGATGCCTGGTGAGCTACGCAATTTTGATCTCATCTGGATTCGTTTTGCCCTCGAATACCATGCAAAGGAAAGCCCAAATATCATCAAGAATATCACGGATTGTCTGAAGCCGGGCGGATATCTCTGCCTCCTGGACCTGGATCATAACTGTCTCAACCATTATGAGTTACCCCCGGGAATGGAAAAGATCCTGTTTCAGATCATCGGCGTAATGCAAAGGGAGTATAACTTTGATCCCAACATAGGGAGAAAACTCTATTCCTACCTTTATGATCTGGGCTATCAAGATATACAGATGGATATGAGGGCGCATCATCTGATCTACGGCGAGACAAATGAGACAGACATGTTCAACTGGACAAAAAAACTGGAAATGGTCTCCATAAAAGCTTCAGAGATTTTTGAAGATTATCCGGGAGGACATAAGAAATTCTTTGCTGATTTTGTCAGTTTTTTTAATAACCCCAGGAGATTTACCTACACGCCACTGATCATTTGCAAAGGCATGAGGCCGTTATGATTTTCGGGAAAATTCTCGGGGGTTGCTGTAACCTTATCCTCAAAGGGCATGACGCCGTTATGATCTGTCGAAAAACGCTCGGAGATTTCTATGAATTTATCCTCACAGGAAAGGAAGGCATGTACTACCATAGGATCAAAATCCGTTCCTTTCCCTTCTTCGATTATTGATTTTGCCATATCATGATGATATGCCTCTTTATATACCCTCTTGCAGACCAGCGCATCATATACGTCTGCTAAAGCCACTATCCGCGCTGAAAGTGGGATTTCTTCCCCTTTGAGACCATTAGGATACCCGCTGCCATCGAATCTCTCATGATGTGAGAGGGCAATTTCTGCACTCATGCGCAAATAGTCTGCCTTTGGATATTTTTCCAAGGCCTCGTTAAGTGTGCCAAAACCGATAACAGCGTGCCTTTTCATGATTTGAAATTCTTTATCATTAAGCCGTCCCGGCTTAAGCAATATATAATCAGAAATACCTATTTTTCCGATATCATGTAGTGGGCTGGTAAGGAAAATATTATCCACAAAAAGGGCGTCTATCTCTTCAGGGGGATTATCGAACTTTAGCATAGCTGTTGTCAGCTCCTTTGAGTAATGTCGTATACGTTCCAAATGATTGCCTGTTTCTGAATCACGCGACTCGACCAGCCTGGCTAAGGAGAAAATAACGATATCCCTGGTCTCAAAACCTGATATCCTTTCTCCGGCCCTGATCCTCACGACCAGTTCCTCTTTAACAAAGGGCTTTGTAATGAAGTCATCTGCCCCCGCATCCATACCCCTGACAAGATCATTGACATCTTCTCTTGAAGTGACCATTATGATGTAAATGTACTGGCTCCCCTCAGCCTCTCTTATTTTTCTGCAAAGGTCCAGGCCATCCATGTGAGGCATCATCCAGTCCGTAATTACCATTCTCGCTCTTTCTTTTTTCCAGGTCTCCCAACCCTCAACCCCGTCACTGGCAACAAGGGTCTCATAACCTAAACTTCTGACCAGCAGCTCCATCTTCTTACGGCTTACAAGTTCATCGTCCACTATCAAGATTTTCATAATAGATCTTCCCGGAGCTCTCTAATTGTTTATAGGGCGCTTTCCATTTTCTCTAAACTATCCAGCTCTTTTTCGAGCCTGTTGAGGGCTGTGATTCCTCGCTCCAATTTACCTGATTTACCGATATTCTCAAGCTCAAATGCAATTCTGGAAAGCTCGTTTGCCCTTAGATTCGATGCGCCTCCCTTTATGGAATGTGCCTCTCTCCTCACCCGGTCAGCATCCTGGCTCATAAGGGCCTGTTGAATGACCCCGATCTGACCTCTGACATTTTCCATGAAACCCTTCAATACCTCCATCAGTAGCGCTTCATCTCCTTCAAATTCGTTCAATGCCCTCTCAAAATCCATCGGAAAGTCCTTTTTGGATTGATGATTGTTGTGGCACTGCGGAAACCCGGATTCATCAGGGGCGATTGTATCGGGGAGTGGGGTGGGCTTGAAAATGGAAGTTTCGGCATCCCCACCGGCAACTGAACCAGCCCATTTTTCCACCATGGCCAGAAAATACTTCCTTGTCAAAGGCTTGGTGATATAATCATCCATCCCCGCCTCTAAGCATTCCTCCCTGTAACCTTTCACGGCGTGTGCTGTCATGGCAATGATAGGAACCCTCTGGATTGCTGATTGTTGATTGTTGATTGTCGAAGATCCCGTCTTTAGCGGGGTTGATTGTATCTGGGTGCTACTGGATTGCGGCTTTTGATGAACAGATGTCATATCAGTAGGTTCGATTTGCCTTCTTTGAGTTTCAAGTTTCCTGATTTCGCGGGTAGCCTCATAACCGTCCATGACAGGCATTTGGATATCCATTAGAATAAGCTGGTAGTGATTCCTTCTATAAAGGTCTAATGCGCCAAGACCATTTTCCGCCAAGTCCACATCATACCCGGCAGCTCTTAGATGGCCCATGGCCACCTGTTGATTGGTTGGATAATCTTCCACCAAAAGTATTTTGAACGGTTTGCCGTCCTGCTCTACCTGCTTTGGTCTGATAACCGGTATTTCATCTTTTTTGATCCTGGTATCCTTTCCAATCGTTTGCTTGAAGAAAACCGCTGTAAACCAGAAGCAGCTCCCCATTCCCACCTCACTCTCTACACCGATTTCGCCGCCCATGAGTTCCGCTAATTGCTTTGATATAGTAGTTCCCAGACCTGTTCCACCGTATTTTCTGGTGGTTGAACTGTCTGCCTGGGTAAAGCTTTCAAAAATAGCATCCTTTTTATCTTTGGGTATTCCGATACCCGTATCCCTCACCGAAAAACGCAGTTTGACATCATTGCCAAGATCTTCAGAGACTTGAACGTCGATCTTTATCTCACCTTTGAAGGTGAATTTAACTGCGTTGGCAACAAGATTTGTCAATATCTGTCTCAACCGC
>PVMK01122830.1_pt1 | contig 10881 bp, 13 predicted proteins | sample 1853481 | NCBI WGS metagenome assembly PVMK01 (sample SAMN08533507, study PRJNA380276) | Marine sediment metagenome, whole genome shotgun sequencing project. | reverse complement strand
ACTCCAGTTCACCATCTAGAAGTCGAAGTGGCGATCTTCTCATGTTTCATGCATTAGATACCACTATCAAACGTAGGATCCCCGATGGCGGATGTGCTCTCCGTGAATTTTCCCATGGCTGCGTTGGCCAGACTGCCGCCGAATAGACAGAGTGGCCTAATGTCTGCAAACCGCAGCAATGAGCGGCCATAGGTTGCTGTATACTTCATTGCGGGTCGGTTGGGGGAATTTTTTAATGAATATGAAAATGGTAAATAAGTGAAATATCCTAATGTCTGCTTCCCAATGCAATCCAGCCATTCGCCTGCGGTTACCCTGCAGCCCGATGAGAACCACAGCATCGACTTCCTGAGGCTGAGAATGGGTCGATTTGTGGCACAATTGACATGCGTCATTGTGGCGATGGTATCCTTGTTGTTACTGTGTGGAGCATGATCCATTACACACAGGAGCAGCAGCAACCGCTGGCATCCCGGCCGATCACACTTGAGGATTGGCAGCGGCTCAATACCAGGCGGTCCCCGGGCTATACCGGAAGAAGCAGAGGGCCCGGGCCCACCAGAACATTCATCAAGCCGCCGTATAAGCGATAGCGAGTCCGTACAAATTCTCGTATAAGAAACCGACTATCTATCCCTCACCACGTTCAACTTCTCCCCACAGTCCCTGCATGCTGCTCCAGCAGGGTGGTGATGGCACGCCACCATTGAAGTTGAGCGTTATTGTAGCCAGCCGACTGTCCGCTATGACGGGAGAACGGCCATCAATTGAGTTGACGTAAATGTCTGCAACGGGCTGCGGTTTCAATCGTAGAATAAGAAGACCCTCAGAAATTGTTTTTGAACGTCTGCTTTTTCTTAGGATTGTCAGATCACCTTGGAGAAACTCGTACCCTGCGGCTTTTTCTCGAGATATTTATCGAAAATCATGCAAATATTACGGATTAATAAGCGGCCTTTAGGTAAGATATCAATATTTATCGGCCCGATATTAAGCAGTTCGTCTTTCTCAAATGCTCGTAGCGTTTCAAGTTCGGATTCAAAGTAGTCAGCGAATACAATACCGTAACGTGCCTCGACAGAGGCGTAGTCTGCTGAAAAGTGGCAGATCAGTGCGCTGATAATGTCATAACGCAGAAGATCGTCGTCATTTAATGAAACGCCCCGGAAGACGGGTAGCTGTCCACCGTCTATGCGCTGGTAGTACTCGTCCAGGGTTTTGACGTTCTGACTGTAGCAATTGCCGATACGGCTTATACCGGTAATTCCGAGTGCAAGCAAATCGCATTCGGCATGTGTGGAGTAACCCTGGAAATTCCGGTACAGCTTGTGCTCGCGCTGGGCGATGGCCAGTTCGTCATCCGGCCTGGCAAAGTGGTCCATGCCGATATAGACGTAACCGGCCTCGATAAGCGTCTCAATCGTTGTCTGCAGGATGGCTAGTTTCTCGGCAGGCGACGGTAGCGCGGACTCGTCGATCTGGCGCTGTGTCTTGAACAGGCCGGGCAGGTGAGCATAGTTGAATACGGACAGGCGATCTGCGTCGGCCTCGATGACGCGCTCCAGCGTTAAGGCAAAGCTGTCTCGCGTCTGAAAGGGTAGTCCGTAGATCAGGTCTAAATTAATCGATTTGAATCCCGCCTTCCGCGCCGCGTCGATTGCCGCGAGTGTCTCCTCTCCGGACTGGATCCGGTTTACCGCACGTTGAACGGCAGGATCAAAATCCTGCACGCCAATACTTAGCCTGTTAAAACCGAGGTCACCCAGGAACCCGATGGTGTCCGGTGTTACCGACCTGGGATCGATCTCAATCGAGTATTCTCCCTGGTCATCATCAAGAAGGTTGAAATTATCACGTGTTATCCGCATTAATTCCGCCATCTGTCGATGCTCAAGGTAGGTCGGTGTGCCGCCGCCCCAGTGGAGTTGTTCTACCGGACGGGCGTCGTTAAACAAGGATGCCTGGGCCTCGATTTCACGGAACAGCCGGTCCAGGTAGCGGCCTGCATGGGCACGATTTTTCGTGATGATCTTGTTGCAGGCGCAGTAATAGCAAACGGTCGAGCAAAACGGGATATGAAAATACAGGGACAGCGGAGAAGTCCCGGCCGTCACATTTGATTGTTTCACGCACTCGCGATACTCCGCCTCACCGAACCCCGTATGAAACTGTGCTGCCGTGGGATATGACGTATAGCGTGGGCCGGCCTGGTCGTAACGGCGGATCAATTCGGCATCAAACAACGGGCCGGAATCCTGCTTTTCTGATATCGGCGCCATAGTTCCCAGCTTAGGTATTTTGGAGCAAAACGGAATGATATAGATCAGCCCAACTCATATCCGATCCAAAACCGCTGCATCAGGAATCCATCTGGCGGAGATTTGATTTCTTCACCCTTTTTGACAAGAGCTTTTCTGATAATTTTGGACCTCTTCCGGGTTCTGACCACGGGCAAACTTCAACACATATGGCGCAGCCGTAAGTGCTGGAAAAATAAGGCACACATTTATCGAAATCCACGTACCAGCGATGCACACCACGCACCCATTGCTTCTCATCGCTAATGGCAGAGGGCGGGCAATCCATCGTGCATCGCCTGCAACCTATACACAAATCATCGACACCAATATCGATGGGTTCGGTTACTGCCAGCGGGATATTGGTTGCGACTGTCGAAAGGCGCATATTTGAACCGTAGTCTTTGGAAATCAGTGAACCGTGTTTCCCCAACTGACCGAGCCCTGCACGGATCGCGAGCGGGATCTGCAAAATGTCTGTACTGCGGGGATCACCATAAGCGCAGGTCGACCAGCCTTTGCTGCGTATATATTCCGCAAGCTTGACGGCGACAGCCGCGACTTCACCGTAAGAGCGTTGCACTTCCTGGGCTGCACGAGCATGTGGGACGTGGAGCATTTCCTCGCGCCGCATCGGATTGCCGATACAAATTGCGTAGCGATAAGGCAGTTCCACATCGGCGTACATGTCTTCCTGCGTAAACTCCGTAATTCCGATCACCCCGGCGCCAAACTCCTTGCCCTTTTCCATAATATGTCTTGCCATTGCGTCAGGGTCTGAAACTGTCTCCTGAACCCTGGCAACCGGGCCAAGTGACTTTCTCAAGTTCCAGCGATATTTAAGCGCTTGCATCAATATTCCCCAGGTGTTGCTCATAAGAAAGAAGGCATTCAAGCCTGCCCAGGGGAAATCTCTCCGGTCCAGCGAATGGTATACCCGTCTGGGCCGTACCTTTTCCCTGATGCCCTGTCCATTTGTTTGATTACCGGAAACCGGTGGCGTATGAAAAACAGGTAAATTCTCCGCGGAAGGCACGTCGTGAAGTTTCATTATTCTTTTCTCGCCGGGTCAAACTTGTCGACATAAAAAGGTTTGCCTGCTTGACGACATTGTTTGAATTCACGCCTTGCACGTCTGCCCGCGGTCGCCCATTGCCATATATTCATGAACAGGAATACCAGCAATTTAATATCGCGCTTTAGTCGTTGCGCAAAACTTGCATCCTCAAGATGGAACTTGCTTGCAAAGGTCGGGTCTGTCTCGCTCATAGCAAAAAACCTCCAGTCGGGAACAGCGGAAGAAACCCCGAAACGCGGGACAGACCACGGTATCCTTGTATCGTCATTCCGGCGTATGTCCACCACTGTCCGGGATAAATCGTTGCCTGGCAAAATACATTCGTCATTGCGGCGAAGGCCGCAATCCAGGGGAAATTTCCCGTAGTTACGCTCTATGGATACCGGCATTCGCCGGTATGACGAAGAGGTATTTTTAAGTCTCGAGGCAGATAGAATAACTAATACCATTTGTATCGCTTGTATTCTACCGCAGTCTCCTTTTATTTCGGACAGTGGTGGGCGTACGCCGGAATGATGCTACTACGCGATTATGGAGTAGCAAGTCTAACCCGCCTACTCCAGCTCTTTCCACTTGTAGTCGATGAGTTCCAGCAGAACGCCATTCATCTTTTTCGGATGTACGAAGGCAAATTCACAGTCTCTGAATGGCCGGGCGCCACCGATGAAAGGATAACCCTGGCCCTCCATTTCAGTGATCGCTGCGCGGTGTCGTCGACGTGAGGCTGAGCAGCATGATGCCTTCCCCCCGCTTTTCAATCCACTTGGCGACATCTCCGTCAGGTGACGTGGATTCCATCAGTTCGAAACCGACTTCTCCTACCCAGTACCTCGCTACCTTTATTTTCTCTGGCTCATCGATGTAGGCATCATCCGGCCCGGACTTGCCGAGCATCGGCTCCCAGACTTTGCGTGCCTCGTCCAGGTTTTTGACTGCAATGCAGATGTGATCGATCTTGTTAACTTTCATTTAAGGTTCCTCAATCAGCCACCGGCTATAGGGGGGAAGAATATGATCTCGTCATCATCCGTCACCGGATGATTGCCATGTGCGTACGCCTCGTTAATCGCCACCTTGAGTACCTCGCTAAACTCGAACGCTTCCCTGTAGTTCTGCCCGCGTGATGACAGCCAGTCTATCAGCATGTTTACGTTAGTCACTTCCGTCGGAAGAATAATCTCTTCCTCGGCAATTCCAACCTTGTCCTTCAGCCAGGCAAAGTAGCTTATCTTCATCAATAACTCGATGTCAGGCTAATGTCAGCCGGTCTTTTCAAAGTCCGGTTGACGGCGTTCCATGAACGCGGAGATTCCCTCTTTGGCCGCTGCCGTGCAGGCGCTGTCACCAAAGGCCTCATATCCTCTCTCAAGCGCATCGTCCAGCGAAGCCACTGCCGCCGCCTCCATAACGGCGTGCGCAATAATCTTTGAGACCTCTTTACTCAGAGCCTGCCCGGTCGTGCTTTGATTGTCGCCAACAGGGATGTCCGGGATGTCCACCGGGTTCTGCGTAATAGTTTTCTCATCAACCGCCATGGTCTTGACCAACTCTATGGCCGCGGGTATCAACCCGGCATGGTCGTTGACCAGCTTGTCTACCATGCCGATAGCATAGGCGTCGGCTGCCGTTATCTTGCGGGCGTGTATCAGCATGTCGTGAAATGTATCTGCCGCATCCGGCCACTTGCGATACGGTACGACCATGGCGCCTATCCCGGGGGCGATTCCCAGCGTGATCTCCGGGAACTGCATCCAGGCATCCGGGACGGCAACAATGGCGTGACACCGGGTCGCCAATTCCAGGCCGCCACCCAGGGCCAGCCCGTTCAGCGCCGCGACAACCGGCTTTTTGCACTGGTCGAGATGAACCAGTAGTCTTGAACAGGTTCGTGCATAGTCAATACTTTGTTGCTTGTCTCCAAGCATGGTCGGGAACTTGCCGATATCGGCGCCGGCACAAAAGGCCTGCACGCCATAGCCGGTTATGATGAAACCATCGATATCCGGATTTTCTTCCCAGGCACTTATGGCATGAAGTATCTCGTCTGTCATGCCGTCGTGCAGGGCATTCATCGCCTCCGGGCGGCGCAGACTGATCATAATGACTCCATCGATCTCGCTCACGAGCAAGTATCGATAGTAATCAAGGTATTCCTGGACAGGTTTTGCCGGTGACGGCATGGCGGGCTTATATCGGGAAAACTCCGCGAGGATACGTACAACCTCGACGTCACCCAGGGCACGCATTAGTTCGATGGGACCCTGCTTAAACCCCAGGGCCAGGCAGCAACCCAGGTCGAGGTCTGACGCATCGCCGATATTTCGATCAAGGATATCGACCGTTTGCGAAAACAGGATACCCAGTAATCGGTCTCTTATCAGTGCCTTTTTTTCAGGAGAGACTTCCACCGTCTTGCCCATTGGGACGGTCAGCCACTTGTCGACACTGTGAAAAATCTCCGCCGGCCGGTAGTGCTCTCCCTCTTCCTCCATTTGCACGGCATTGGTCTCGAGAATGATTGGATTGCCATTTGCCATGTTCAGAACAAAGAACGGTCCTGCATGGACAAACTCCACTGCTACCGTGTCAATTTCCGCTGCCGTAACCTGGTTTAGCAGCAGGCCCGATTCGTTGCACCAGTTATCGAAAATTCGATCCAGCATAAAGCAGACCACATCGGTTGTGACCATCGGGACCTTGCCGGTAACATAAAAAAACCAGCGCAAGTAATCGATCACGGCGGTATCCGCACCTTCCCATTCAATGACTTCAACGGCCGGGTTTTTGAATGCGGGTGCGAAAAAATGAGTAACCGAGGTCCTTTCCGGGTGGTCGAGATGGGAAAATAATCGTGCCGCGGGCAGCGAACTGGTATTGGAGGTGATCAGGGCATCGTCACGCACGATTGATTCCACTCGGGAAAAGATGTCCTTTTTCAATTCCAGGTTTTCGGTCGCGGCCTCAAGGACCCAGTCACAATCCGACATGGCATCATAGTCCAGGGAAGTGACGATATTACTGGTTACTTTTTCCGCGAGTTCTGCGGATATCTTGCCTCTGTCAACACCTTTCCTGGCATAGTTTTCAATCCGTTCACGCGCCTTATCCAGTGCCTGCTCATTGATATCAACCAGGACAAGTTCAAGATCGGGAAGGGCGCTCTTGAGGTAATAACCAATATCAGGGCCTATGGTTCCAGCGCCAATGATCGCAATACTGCCGGGTAGCCCGCGATCGGGTTGGAGTAAGGCCGGGCTACTGTAATTTTCCTTTCTGATCATAATTATTTATCTACAGTGCTGTCCTGTTAACTCCTTAATCGTCATATCGGCGCAGGCCGGTATCCAGAAAGTCGTTGAAATCACTGGATTCCGGCCTGCGCCGGAATGACGGGAAAAGGTTGCCCATGTTCATGTCTCCAATATCCATAAATGCTCTATACACCAAGTGTGTTGCCAGTTGCAGCAGAACAAGATTCAAGTTAACGGGACAGCACTGATTTGTCTATCGTCATTGCGCTCCATTTCTCTATCCCCACGATGGCGGTGATTGTCGCGCACTCGTGTGGTAATCAGGCCGTGAAAATTGCCCCTTCCTTATTCAATTCTTCGCAGCGGTCTGCTGAATATCCGATTTCTTGTAATACCTGCAGGGTCTGTTCACCGTATCGTTGCGGGAAGCTGAGATGTGTTATTGCGCCGGCTTCATCGACCGCCATTGGCTGCATATGAATCTTGCGTCCATCCGGTGTTGAGGTTGTGGTCAGCCGGGATCGCAGCGCATCGAGTTTGGCAACCTGGGGGATGGTGTTGATGATCGCATGCGGAATGGTGGCCTCTGTGAAATCCTCAACGAGTTCATCGGTGCTGTATTTCGAGGTCAATGCCCCTATGTCCTCGTACAGGGATTGCCTCTCTTTGTGGCGCCCTTCATTGGTTTTGCGGGTTTCATTGGCGAGTGACGTAAATTTTGGGATATCGGTCAATCGCTGCCATTGGAGATCATTGCCGATCGCTATATAAATAAATCCGTCACTGGCAGGATACGCGTTTGTCGGAATAAATTTCCTGTGTTCATTGCCGCAACGCGTAATCTCGGAATAATCGCAATCAAAGTCCAGCAGGGGCAGCGTGGTAATTAACCAGCTCGCGGCTGCCTGGAGCATGGAAACATCAATGCGTTTACCCTCGCCGGTCTCGGCCTTCTCGGCAAGCGCTAGCATGACGCCGGCATAGACCTCGTCACCCGCCTTGAGATCTATCAATGGGATACCCGACAGGGTAGGTGGCCCGTCTTCTTCGCCGGTTAATTCCATAAATCCGGACATGGCCTGGATGGCCGGGTCATAGCCCGGAACATTCGGATATTCCGGACCCATGGCGGATATACCGGCCCAGATTAAATCTGGTTTAATCGCTGACAGGGTTTCAAAATCAATTCCAAGCTGCTGGTAACGTCGCGGCAGGGTGTTGCAGCAAAATACATCGGGTTGCAGTTCCTGAATGATGTTATGTAGAACCTTTTGACCTTCCGGGTTCTTCAAATTGATAGCGATGGCCTCCTTGCCGACATTGGGCGCCGTAAAGTAACTGCGCCGGTCGTCTTCCGCAATGCGGGACCCGATGTAGCGGTTTGGATCACCGGGCAGTCCTGAGCCGGTTGGCGTCGCCTCGATACGAATCACACGCCAGCCCAGTTGCGCAAAACGCAGGGTCGCGTAGGGCAGGGACAGGGCCTGCTCCAGGCTGACAACTATTTTTGGTTTCAGTAACGGCATGGTCAATCGGTCTCTTGTTTTTGTTCCCAGATGGCTCGGGCTACTTTTTCAGGAGATAACGGTGGATCCAGGAAACGGATGCCGGTGGCATTAAATACTGCATTGGCCACAGCAGGCGCGATAACGATGGTTGGTAATTCCGAGGCGCCCTTGGCGCCGTAAGGACCCTCGGCACAGTCACTTTCTATAAAGTGCAGATCCAGTTCGGGCATCTCGGGTGCGGTGACGACCTTGTAATCCCGGAAACAGGGGTTTTTCAGTATACCTTGCTCAAGCTGCATGGTTTCACTCAGGGCATAACCCAGGCCAATGGCGATACCCCCTTCGATCTGGCCTTCAAGCCCCAGGCGATTGATGACCCTTCCCACGTCCTGTGCCGACGTAACCTTGTCGACTCTTACTTCGCCCGTATAGGTGTCTACCGTGACTTCAGCGATATGTACCGCATGGGAGTAGGCCGCGGAGTGATCTGAAATGTGATCTGCGCCTTCCGGTTCACTATTGGGCTCATAGTAATCGGTGACCATGACCAATTCCGACTTCTCCTGAAAGTGCATTTGTCGAAGCAGCTTGTCCAGTTTTATGACCACCTCGCCGTCGGCTTCCTGAACGACGTGTCCGCTCCGCAAATCGAGTCCTGCCGCAGGAATACCAAGCAGTGTTTCTGCCGCCGCCAGGATCTGATTTTTTGCCTTCACCGCCGCCCGACGCGCACCGTTTCCGGCAATAAATGTCGTGCGGGAGGCATGCACGCCCACGTCCCAGGGCGCCACATCAGAATCATTGTTGATAATCGTGATATGTTCCAGCGGTATCCCCAGTTCCTCGGCAATGATCAGGTTGATCACCGCATCGATACCCTGGCCAATTTCCGAAGCCCCGGTGATGATCGTGGCCCGGGCGTAATCGTCCAGTTTCAGGATCGTGCCGCAGCCGTCGGATTTATGAATCTTGGCTCCGCCGGCATTGTGGATAGAGGAGGCCAGGCCGATGCCTTTCCTGAAGCGGTTCCCGCTATCCCAGCTCGCGGCGGTTCTGCGCGCGCTTCCGGGTGTAGTCGCAGGCCCCGGCCGCCGTGGTAAGACATTCGGCCAGGGCGCATTCTCGCAAAAATGACTTCTGCGGTGTGGTTTCGCCGGACACCTGGGCATTTTTCAAATGAAATTCCAGCGGGTCGATATCGAGCTGCTCAACGAGCATATCCATCTGCTGGCCGTTGCCCAGGTTGCCTGTACGTTGCCATAACCGCGGAATGACCCGGCATAGGATTGTTGGTATAGATTGCCTGCGCGCTGAAGGCGACAACCGGTACCCGGTAGTGGCCGGAAGTGGTGCGCATCATGATGACCGGAATCGTTGGGCCCCACGATGTATACGCGCCGTTATCGAGCAGCACATCGGCACTGCGAAACGTTAGCGTTCCATCAGCAGTGCAGCCGGTACGCATGTGAATCACGGCAGGCTGACGTGTCGGTGCACTCTTGAATTCCTCCTCGCGGGTATACATGACCTTCACCGGGCGACCGGTCTTCCTGGCCAGCAACGTGGCTATGGGTTCATAGGGATAGACATCCAGCTTCGATCCGAATGCGCCACCGACCGCTGGATCACGCGGATGTCCCCCGGGTGCATACCGATAGCCGGCGCGAGGTCCATCTTGTAGTTATACGGATACTGCGTCTGTGACCAGATGGTCAGTTTGCCATTATTGTCGAAGTCGGCGACGGCGCAGGATGTCCCCATACAGCAATGGGTCACATGATGAACATGGAAGGTGTTGTCAACGATAACGTCCGAGGCCGCCTCGGCCCTCTCCAGGTCACCGTGGTTGAACTCGAAATGCAGGCTCTTGTTGCCGGGAAAATTATCATGAATCAGCGGGGCATCTTCATGCCGGCCATCCTCGGGAGAAAAAACACCCGGAAGATCACTGTATTCGACCTTGATCAGGCGCAGAGCCTGGTTTGCGATATCCTCAGTGTCGGCGGCAACGGCGGCGACTTCATCATGCTCACACCGGACCTTGTTCTTGAGCGCCACATTGTCACGGACGAAGCCAAACTTCAGGCCCTCGGTATCCTTCCAGTCAGGACGCAGTGTACTCCCGGCAGGTTCTCGGCGTCGGCGGTGTCTATGCTGACGATTTCTGCATGGGCGCGGCCGGCATGGAGGATTTTCCCGATCAGCATGTGAGGCAGGACCATGTCGTTGATGTAGCGTGTCTTGCCTGTCGCCTTGTCGGGCGCGTCCGGCTCGTCACACGCGTCCCGATGAGTGTGGTCTTTTCTATTCGGGTAGTGATGACTTTCTGATCCATGGCTCACTTATCCCGGGCCACAACGGCGGCCACCGCGTCCAGCACCTTGGTGTAGCCGGTACAGCGGCAGACGTTCCCTTCCAGCCCGCGCTTCATCTCCTCCCTCGTCAGGTCGGGGTTGGATTCGACCAGGTGATCAGCCTGCATGATCATCCCGGGCATGCAGAAGCCACACTGAATCGCACCATGGTCCACGAATGCCTGTTGCATGGGATTCAATGAGTTTACGGATTTTAATCCCTCGATCGTCACGATATCGCGCCCGTCGCAATCTACTGCGTACATCAGGCAGCTATTAACGGTCTTGCCGTCGAGCCTGATGGTGCAGGCGCCACACTCACCTTCACCGCAGGCGTACTTTGTCCCGGTCAGGTCAAGCACATCCCGTAACATCGTCAGCGTGTTCATGGTC
>PVMK01119678.1_pt1 | contig 10882 bp, 12 predicted proteins | sample 1853481 | NCBI WGS metagenome assembly PVMK01 (sample SAMN08533507, study PRJNA380276) | Marine sediment metagenome, whole genome shotgun sequencing project. | reverse complement strand
TGAGCCGATAGATCCGGCTGGCGCACTAAAAGGTGATATGAAAATGAATGAATGATCATTCATTTTTCTAAAATTTAACACAGGTCTCCGGTCAAGTCAAACTTTTTTTCCTGTGACGAAGTTGAGCGGAACATTGAAATGAACAAAAATCGAGATCTTGACCTGACCACCCAGCCGATTCCAAAGCTGATCAAGAAACTCGCCATTCCCGCCAGTATCGGATATTTCTTCAACACCATGTACAATGTGGTTGACACCTTTTTTGGGGGAATGATCTCCACACAGGTCCTGGCGGCCCTCTCCCTTTCGCTGCCTATTTTTTCATCATCATCGCGGTTGGAACGGGCATTCCTACGGGTGCCACGGCATTAATCGGGAATGCCCTGGGTGCCGGAAACCGGGAAGAGGCGAAACTTCTTGCCATCCAGGGGGTGATGTTCGGCGTGCTCATGTCCATCGTCCTGACATTCATTGGGATTTATAGCAGTCCTTTTCTGTTTTCTGTGCTGGGTGCTTCCGATGAATATCTGGAAACCTGTCTCAGGTATATGAATACCATTTTTTTCGGCACACTTCTCTTCATGATGGTCTTCATTTTTAATGCCATATTAAATGCACAGGGCGATACTAAAACCTATAGAAATTTATTAAATTAAAGTAGGGCTGACCATACTTTAATGGGCAGTGAATGATTATTTATTCGCGAGCCCGACCAAATATACCATAGAAAGGAGTAGTCATCTTTACCATACAATCTAACCTGAACCTGAAAAAACAAAGGGAGAAGTATACTTATTTTTTGTCAGACTTTTTTCTAACAGTGATGATTATTTTATGACCGGAAGATTTTACTGCAAGTAGGGCAGCTTTAATAATTACGCTTATTTTGGGATTAGTGTCTCTTTCGGGGATGGTTAAAACCCCTCGCCTTCAGGCGAAGCAAATTTTCCATTGTCGCGGAGCGACTTGTCATTCCGGCGGAAGCCGGAATCCAGGAAAGGTGGGGCTATGTATACTGGATGCCGGATCATGCTGACTGTAAGAAATTAAGCATCTACAGTCAGCTACAAGTCCGGCATGACGTAATAGTTGATTTTAATCAACCACATTAGAACCCCTCGTCTTTTAGACGAGGGTTGTTCAGTTTAGAATAGAGCTAGACGGTTGTTTATAATTTCTTACTCCAGATCGTAATGGAGAATAAGCGCCTCTTTTTTAAAGGATCAACAGGCCCGCCCTGGCGCGACTGGATTGTATCTTGCTTATGAATCCTGCAGTATTGCAGAACCGAAATCTTAAAATGAGCACGATGTTTTTCTCGGTCTGGGCCAGGGATGGACAGGACATTGCTGCACCAGATCAAAAAATCCGGATAATCCTGTAAATCCTGTCTAATTAAATAAGGTTTCATACGAGGAGTAAGAAATACAATAGTTGAAACCTTGCACCCGAAACCTCTGAAATATCAAAGCACCCTTCATCGACAACAAATTTTCGATATGATGTCGCTAAGCTCCAAATATGTATTTCCCGACATCAATTTGTGTAATATTCTTTAAAAAATACTTAATTTTACGAATTTAAAGGATGCCGAAATATTATTATTGATTCCTTGATATTTAGGCGGCAAATATGTCTGATTTTTATGAATAATTTTCATATAAACAGCCTGTATTTTATGTATTATAATCCATAAAAACAATTGACATATCTGATTTATTGTATATACTTAACTTCATGGAACGGACAATCGACCCGAATCTGGAACAATGGAAAAACAGTCACGTCAGGCAGCCACTTCTAATCAGGGGTGCACGGCAAGTCGGGAAGACTTACTCGGTCGCTGATTTTGGAAAGCGTGCATTTGAAAACACTGTAATAGTGAATTTCGAAGAAAGGCCGGAATTGAGTCGCTGCTTTTCGGACTTCGATCCCAAGGGGATCATCGACCGCTTGTCAATTTTGACACACGAGCCCATCCGTCCGGGAAAAACACTATTATTCCTGGATGAAATCCAAGAGTGTCCAAAGGCGATTACCGCCTTGCGGTACTTTTACGAAAAATTGCCTGATCTTCATGTGATCGGCGCGGGGTCGCTGATTGAGTTTGTATTGCGCGCCGAGGATTTTCGTATGCCTGTCGGCCGTGTGCAAAGCATGTATATGTATCCGATGTCATTTGGGGAATTCCTTATGGCCGTCGGTGAAGAGAGATTGCTCAATCATATCCGGAAGGTTGACTTGAAAACGGGGATAGCGTCTGTTTTTGTAACCAGACTTGAACAATTGTTTCGGCAATACCTGTTGGTCGGCGGAATGCCCGGTGTTGTCAATGCCTTTCGAAAAACCGTTCTAATGGACGAATTACAGAGGCTGCAAGCCGGACTTATTCGGACCTATACCGATGATTTCGCCAAATATGCATCAACTGCAAAGCATAAATATCTGAAAGAGGTTTATATCAGTGCCCCTAAAATGGTGGGGCGACGTTACAAATATTCACATGTAAATCCAAACATCGAGGCCAAATTTTTAAAGGAGGCAATCAGTTTACTATGCGATGCGAAGCTTTTGTTTAAAATAAGCCATGCATCCGGTGCGGGAGTGCCGCTATTGGCAACAGCTAATGAACGCAAGTTCAAAATAGCTTTTCTCGATATAGGTCTGATGCAAAATGCGCTGAACATCCAGGAAGCGATTATTTTGGATGATGTTATCATGCAGATTAACGCCGGCAGTATTGCAGAACAGCTAGTCGCCCAAGAACTCCTCGCGTATGCGGACCCATACGCCGATGAAAAGTTGCATTTTTGGGCAAGAGAAGCGCGAGGAAGCAATGCTGAAGTCGATTTCCTAATAGAAATCGCCGGAATGCCGGTACCTGTAGAAGTAAAAGCCGGCGCTAGGGGCTCACTAAAAAGCATGAGGCTTTTCCTGGAGGAATATCCCAAAACACCGCTTGGTATCCGATATTCAATGCACGAGCTGTCATATTTCGACCAAATTTTGTCGATTCCGTTGACTATGGTCAGCCAGACAAGACGATTGGTTCAAAGCTGTATAAACACTCAGGGATGAACGAGGGTCGACGTTGTCGTAGTTACAAGGAAAATTTAGAGATGGATGATCCTTCATTTATCCGTAAGTGTTCACAGGTTCGGGGTTCACAGTTGACCTCTGAACTCGTGCACGGTTGCGTTTTATCCAGGCCAACAAACCGGATAAAGTGCTCGATGAAGGTCAATCCTGAATTCGTTGTCATGTCATGTTTTACGTATTTTATGGGAAGTACTTTATTTTATCTTGCCAATAATAGGAGCAGAATTTATGAGACGGGGTACTAGTCTCAGGGCGTCAGGGTGAGGGTGCTCTTGGCGTGGGCCTTGATAGCCTTGTCACTGAACCACCAGACCATCTTTTCACCGCTGAGAAAGGAAGGGATCTGATCCGTGGTATGTGGATCGAGGAGGCGGCCTGAAACGCCTCCGGGCAGAACGGCCAGGACTTTTTCTTCATCACCCAGGTCGGCTACCATTCTGAGAGAGTCCGAGATCGTCACGTCGTAAGGTTTATCAAAGTCATACATCCCGCGATACAGGGTATCTACAGAACCAGGGAATGGGTGAGAGCCTCCCCCCACAAGATTTTTCCCTAATCCTCCGGTCGGATGGGGCTTACGAATTCTATCTTGTGCAACTTGCCCCACAGCCATTTATCCGGGTCATCTCCCAACCGGGAGCCGATTTCCCTGACGGCCTCGAGGGCGGCCTTATGAAAAAGGTCACCCCGACCCTCCCGGATGGTCCTGGTTTCGATATTGTCGAACCAGGGAGAATCGCCCTCCAGCACCATCTTCTCGAGACGCGCCTGCCAGTACGTCCATTGACTCAGCATGGTTTTTGACAAATCATCCCCCAACTCGTCTCTAAAAACGAGCCACGCAAACTTGTCGTAGACGGCATGGAATACAGTGGGACCGATCTTATCCGTGTCATCGCGAAAGTCCCATGCCGCCAGGATCCGCCCCAACTCCCTGGTATCCTCATGGGGCATGAGTGCTTCGACCATGATGGGGGTGATCCTTTTTGCCAGAACATTCATGGTGTCCTGCTGGTATCGCCAATTGTCACTCTGTGACTTTTCACCAGGGGCGTCAAGGAGCTGGGACAGCCTTTCATAACGATAGGATGTGGAAACACTTGACGAATAGTAGTAGGGGTAATCCCGCGTCACTGTATAGTGATTACAGGTACCGATCCATCCTCTCTCAGGGTTGTATCGATTGGGGTTTTCGTCAAAAGGGACAAATCCGGTCCAGTGATTACGGTCGTCCTTGACCACGTGGGGCAGGGCCCCGTCTCCTTCAGACCTTACCGGAAGACGGCTTGATACATGCCACCCGATATTCCCCTTGGTGTCCGCAAAAACAAAGTTGAGCATAATGACATTTATCCATCTCAGGGCATCGCGGACCTCTTCCACGGATTGGGCAAACATCAATTTCTCGATACCCACTTTTGGCCACATGTTCTCGAAGGGTGCCCACCGAAGGGTCATGACCCTCTTTGTCTTGAGCGAGGATAAAACCCCGGAGACGACCGGTCCCCGTCGTGTGAACCGGATCGTGATCTTTTCTTCCCTCATTCCGCCGGGGGCCTTCTTGTCCTTTATTTTGACCGTCTCCTCAACGACCTTGAAGGGCAGAGACTTCTTCCCTTCCATATACCGGTTGGGATTTTCCGGATCCAGGGTCTCCACGAAAAGGTCCTGGGCATCACCGTAGGCGTTGGTGATCCCAATCGCATAATGGCTGGTGCGACCCACGACCATCCCTGGGATACCGGGAATGACGACACCCACCACCCTTAGATCGGGGAGGACAATCCCACAAGGGTACCATGGTCCCGGCAACATCCTCGAATCCAGGTGGGGGTCATTGGCCACGATCGGTTTTTCGCTCTTTGAGAGTTTGGGGCCCAACGCCCAGTTGTTGCTCCCAACCCTGAGAGTGCCCGCTCCAAGGTAATTTCTGATCTGATTGTCCCCGGCAAGATTCAGCAAGATAGGCTCTGTTCCCCTCGTCCTGGTCTTAGTCTCGGCCCTGGTCATATCGTCGGGATTATTCAGGATGGGAAAGATCTCACTCGCCTTTTCAAGATCCAATTTGTCAACCAGCATCTGTGAGATAATCTCTGCCTGGAGGTTTCCTGCAGAATCCCAACCCATGTAGTACATGATGGTCAGGGAGTCTTCGATGGTCCAAGGATCGGGTGTGATACCTGCCAGTTTGAAGGCGAGATGATGGGTGTCCTTGTGGGTGTTGATGTAGGCATTCACCCCGTCGGCGTATTTTTGAAAAAATAGCCTCGTCTCCGGGCTGAGGATTTTTTTATGTTTTTCGGCATGACGGCGAAACCCAATGGTCCGCATCCTGATATCCGTCTCCTTCCCGATATCCCCGACCAGTTCGGAGATCCTGCCGGAGGAGAAGAGGCGGCTGAGGTTCATTTGGAACAAGCGGTCCTGGGCCGTTACAAACCCTTGTGTCATGATGGCATCAGGGAGGTTCCTGGCATAAATGTAGGCCATCCCCTTCTCATCCCTGAGGACATCGACCGTATCCTTTAGTCCGGTTAGATTGAGACGGCCTTCTTTTTGGTAATTATTCAGTGATGAGTAGGGGAAAAATACAACGACAGCTGCGAGTATGATAATAATGAGCAGGAGATACCAGGGCCATCTTCTCTTTGAATTCACGGAACTTCTCCATTTGTGAGATGACATTTATACATTGAGCATGATTCTTGCGTCTGCGACAACACACCTTTCCGGAGAACAGATAACCGGGTTCAGATCGATGGATTCAATGTGAGTCTCAATGTCCATGACCAGGTTGGAAAAAAGGATCATCAAACGGGTCAATCCCTCCAGATTGATTGGCTGAGATCCTCGGTATCCCTCCAACAATCGATGAGCCTTAAGACCTCTCACCATGGATTCAACATCTCCTTGATTTATCGGGGCCATTCTTAAAATTGTGTCTCGATAAATCTCCGCTGCCGTGCCGCCAATTCCCAATAAGATGACCGGCCCGAACTGGTGATCCACTTTGGCCCCGACAATCAGTTCAATGCCTTCCACCATCTCTTCCACGATGACACCTTCAAAGCCGATTACATTTGAAAAATGTGTGAAAGTGTCTTCCAATGTTTGGCGATCAGCAATCATGGTGACGACACCGCCCACATCAGATTTGTGAAGGATTTTATAAGACACAACCTTTGCTACAACCGGAAACCCAAGCTCTTCTGCAAAGCGAAGAGCCTCTTCCGGCTCTTGCCCATTTGAATTTTGGAACGTCCAACCCGGCCAAAGAAAAAAAGCGTTTGGCATCCGGTTCAAGCACCCAGCCTTCTTTTTTTGAGGCTGTCAGGACATCCAACATTTCGTTTGTCAACATGGTTTGCACCTTCTCATGGCTTCAGCCATATGAACCGTCCCCTCGATAGAGGGAGAGACAGGGATTCGGTTGAGTTCAAACCCTTCGATCAACATGCGGTATTTCTCTACATGAGGCACATAGGCGACGAGAGGTTTGCGATGGATCTGGTAAATGTGGCTCAGCTTTGCTCCCAGGTCGGACGTTATGCCGGGCAAGTAAGGAAGGAGGAGAATCATCACACAATCCGTTTCCGGCGACTTGCTGAGTTGGCTTACACCGACAACAAAATCGTCATCGACTGCACTCCCGGTCAAATCGATCGGATTGTTCAGAGAGGCAATTCCCCGTATACTTTGAGAGAGATCTTCTTTGATTTTTTTCTGCGCCTCTTCAGAGAGAGCGGGAACGTGAAGGTCATGAGCCGTACACGCGTCCACAGCCAGAGCACCATGTCCCCCACTCCCTGTTACAATCCCGATTCTCCCCTCAATCGCTTCATGGTAGCAGCTCAAGGATTCACTGAAGGCCACCATCTCAAACTCATTTTTGGCCTCAACGATACCGTGCTGAGCAAGGACGGCAGCGAAGGTGTCATAATCGCCGGCCAAAGTAGCCGTGTGGCTGGAAACAGCCTTCATGCCCCCTGGACTCTTGCCCGCTTTTAGAACGATGACCGGTTTGGGGCATCGACCGGCAGCTAAAACGAACTCTCGGCCTTCATTTTTGCCGAAACCCTCCACATAAAACGCAATGACCTTTGTGCTCGGATCATTGGTCAGATACTCTAACAATTGGGTTTCTTTGATCATGGCCTTGTTCCCGATACTGACTCCAAGGGACAAACCGACACCTTCACCCGCAAACTTGACCATCTGATCAACCAGTATCCCTCCACTTTGACTGACGAGGGCCACATTGCCTGTGTCCGGTCTGACCATGCGTTCACTGGGTATAAACAGGCCATCGGCAAAAGAGGGAGAATAGATGCCGAGGCAATTGGGCCCTATAAAGGGAAAGCCGGCTTCTCGGCTATGCCGACCATGCGATCCTGAAGGTCTTTTCTACCCGTTTCGGAAAATCCCCCCGAAATGACCACAGCACCCCCGACCTCTGCCCTGATGCAATCGGCCAGGATGTCGGGGCAATGCTCGGCACGGACAGCAATGATGGCCAAATCAACCCTTTCAGGGATTTCTGAAACACTGGAAAAGATCTTCTCCCCTTGTAGCACCCCTCCATTGGGGTTTACAGGATAGACCTTCACAGGATAACGCAGGTTGTTTTTGTTGTAGATGACGTTGGCTGGGTGACGATTATTTTTTAAAGAGACACCAATGACGGCCATGGATTTTGGCTCAAACATCCTCTTGAAATCCATCATGTCCTCCGGAATAGGGGGCGTTGCTGACTGTAGATGCATAATTTCTTACAGTCAGCCGGGTGCTGACTGTAGATGCTTAATTTCTTACAGTCAGCCGGGCAGGGGACGTTTCCGTCCTTGCACCGGAAAGACTTTAGTTGACTGTGATGCTTTTATCAAGTCGTTTTAGACATAAACCCTCAAGGCAGAGCCTTTTAGCATACTGAGACTTGTGATATGCTTTTTCTGCGATCTTCCCAAGTCAAAGGCGGAAAAGGGCAGGTGCTGACTGTAGATGCATAATTTCTTACAGTCAGGCAGGTGCTGACTGTAGATGCATAATTTCTCACAGTCAGCTATGCTGGGTGGGGGTGCGGAGACTATTAAAACATTTTCCTGGGAGCACGCTAGACCAATGGCAAAAAGGGTAGTAGACGAGTATTATTGAAAAGAGGTATTTTGTTCAATGAGAACAGAGGATTGATATGAGCATAAGCAGCCGCCTCGCTGGATGGATCTTCAGACTCGCCCCGGCAAAAACGCGAGATATCATCATCGAGCATGATATCAAGGTGCCGATGCATGACGGTGTCGAGCTATTGGCCGATCGTTATTGCCCACGCGGGTAAGGCAAGGTTCCGACGTTACTGGTGCGGTCATGCTACGGAAAGACCGGTTTCATCGGTTTTCTCAATGGTCGACTATACGCCGAGCGTGGTTTCCAGGTTCTAATACAGAACTGCCGGGGAACTTTTGGATCAGGAGGGGATTTCAACCCCTTCCACCAAGAACGAGAAGATGGGCTTGCCACAATTGAATGGATCAGGGAACAGAAGTGGTTCTCGGGCGATTTAGCCATGGTTGGGGCAAGCTATCTTGGATATGTGCAATGGGCGATCGGTTGTGATGCCGAGCCGGAACTGAAAGCGATGTCGGTCCAGGTTACGACATCTGAATTTCGCAGTCCTACTTACGCTGGAGAATCATTCGCGATTCACGACCCGCTGATTTGGGTATATGGGATGAGTAAACAGGAAAAGATGCGACTGGGTATGATGGCCGCCATAATAATGGGGGAGAAAAAGATCAGGTCCGTTGCGAATGCAGTCCCGTTGAACACATTGGACAAACTGGCGACCGGAGAGGAAGTGAGCTACTGGCAAGATTGGCTTGCACACAGTGAACCGGATTACGCTTGGTGGAAGCCTTCAGACCACAGCGAAAGGGTTTCTAAGGTGTCCGCACCAGTCAGGTTTGTAGGGGGTTGGTACGACATTTTTCTTCCCGGGATGATAAAAGACTACACTGCACTTCAGAAGGCGGGGCGCAACCCCTATTTGACAGTAGGACCCTGGCATCATCTTAGCCCGGGTGTCATGTCGTATGGATTGCGCGATTCCATTGACTGGTTCTACGCTCACCTCCTATCCGACAGAAGCCGGCTTCCAAAGAAACCGGTCAAGATCTTTATCATGGGATCGAAAGAGTGGCGTCATTATGGGGAGTGGCCGCCACGAGACTCTCGACCGGAGCACTGGTATTTGCAAGAAAGCAGCGGTCTCACTACGGACGTGCCCAAACTATCGAAACCAAGCTGCTACCGTTATGATCCGGCAGACCCGACTCCCAATGTGGGAGGCGCGATTATGAGCAGGGGAGGGGGTGCGCAAGACAACCGCACAATAGAGGCACGGTCAGACGTGCTGGTTTTTACGAGTGCGCCGATGCATCAAGACCTCGAGGTGATCGGTCCGGTCAGAGCGGAATTATTCGTCCGTTCCAATCTGGAGCACACGGACTTTTTCGTTCGTCTTTGCGACCACTACCCGTCGGGCAAGTCAATAAATATATGCGACGGGATACGTCGTCTGCGTCCAGGGAGACCGGGGTCTGATCTTGACGGCTGCATTAGGGTCAATATAGAGATGTGGCCGACTGCTTACTGTTTCCGACGCGGACATCGGATCGGAGTCCAGATCTCCAGCGGCGCTCATCCGCGTTATGCGCGAAACACCGGAAGCGGGGAGCCGATAGGAAAAACGACAAGGTTATGCAAAGCAGAACAGACCGTTTTTCACGATCCGGCTCATCCTTCTGCAGTGATACTGCCAACCCTCAAAAAAAGATAAGTTTATTCTACCTTTTCCGGCTCTTCTTTTGGGCTTTCTTCGGCGACACTCTCTTTATTGTCTTTGCTGAAGACCTTCAGCATGAAAAACTTTCAGGGTCAGTAGCCGGCAAAAGCGGTTCCAAGGGAAGCGACAGCCAGGATGCCCAAGACGATACGGAGCCATCCGGCCCAAGAGAAAGCGAAAATGGCCAGGAGCGCAAATATGATTCCCAGCACAATCCTCACGATCTTCTCGGCTTTTATAACATTTTTCTCCATCCTATTAACCTCCTTCATTGTGATGTCGTTCGTTGAGGCTGTCGGAAAATGTCCATCTGCTGCGTTACCCTCACCCCTCGTCACTACGGCGTACGCGGAGCGGTACAAGGTATAAGGTCTATGGTCGAAAATCGTATAGATTGGAGAATAAATCAATCTTTGGCGCTTACCCTATACCTCAAACCGTATACCGTACACCTTTTGCATACGCCTCACTCCTCGGGATTTCGGAAGCCTTGCATATGAACATTTTCCATCAGCCTCTCAGAAACCGGCTTTTCGACAGTCTCGTTATCCTTCCGGGATTATGATAACAACGATGTTTGGATCTTAAATACAGGCCGCCAATCAGGAGTCATTACGAATAGGAGATCTAAGAAGAAGCTCAGGTCAGGTCACAAGACTCAGGGCAGAAAAGGATACATCCCAAAGCTTTAAAACAATAGGATTCATCTTAAATAGGTCAGTCTCATTGTTCTAAATGAGACGGTTAATAAAGAAATTAATAAAAATGTAGAAATTAGAGGTTAAATATTTTTAAGTTAATAAATAATTGATAAATGAAGGAATGTCAAGTAGATTTTATGAAGAGTGATTTGAAAGAATGTAAAAATGCGAAGGAGGTTGGCCTCAACCAAGGCTACACCGAGACGATACTCTAATAAGATTGAACCATGAAAGTTGGTTCTGA
>PVMK01117169.1_pt1 | contig 10882 bp, 14 predicted proteins | sample 1853481 | NCBI WGS metagenome assembly PVMK01 (sample SAMN08533507, study PRJNA380276) | Marine sediment metagenome, whole genome shotgun sequencing project. | reverse complement strand
GTCCGCGGCACCTGAGCTTCGGCTATGGACAGCACCTGTGCATTGGCTGGCGACTCGCCGAGATTCAGCTCACCGTGGTTCTGGAAGAGCTATTGGAGCGCTTTCCGGATATGACAGTCGACGGCGAGGTCGATCGCCTGCGCTCGAATTTCCTCAACAGCATCAAGCGGATGAACGTCACCTACACGGCCGAAGCCGACGCCGCCTGATCGGGCTGGGTAAGCTGAGTGTTTGCGGCAGTGGCTGGGTGGAGTGCGCTGCCTCGACAACCTCCAAGCCCATATCCAGCCCGTGACCGAAGCAGATGTACTCAGCGATCGGTCCAACCAGGGCCAACGGACGCTTGGCTGTCGCCGTCGATCAAGATTTCATCGACTCGATCTGCGTAGAACGCCATATGGTCGCGAATCTGCGGCAACTCGTCATAGGGGTCATCGTAGGCCCAGACGGCATTTTCGGCCTGGCGATCGCCCACTGTGATGGTCCAGTAACTCGCGTTGCCCTTGAACGGGCAGTACGTCTGGTGTTCCGTGGGGTTGAGATGCTGCATGGCGACGTCCGCCTTCGGGATATAGAACACGGGCCGGTGGCGTGACTCGCGCAGCAGCATGGGGCTCGTGCAGTCGGCGATCAGCACGCCGTTGAAACGGACTTCATAGTGCTGAGTACCGGTGTCGGTGGTGATCTCGTAGTCGGGGTGTTTCTCGAATCCGGGTGCGGTGGCCATGGTGCTTCCTCCAGAAGCGAACGTTACAGTTTGTACTTCCTACCGGCGAGTCGGGTGAAAATGCGCTTGAGGCGGCCGGCCAGATCGTGCCTCGGCAGGTACTGACCGACGAACGGATTGTCCTCTTCCACGACAATGGGCAACGCGGCAAATTTGGGCTCGGGCATGAACGGAGCCTCCTCATCCGCTTTGCGAAACAGTGCGCACATGAGGTCGCGCTGGTCATGTTTGTGGTGCGCAACGCTGGAGAGTTCGATGATCTCGTAGTTGCTGGCGTGCGCCAACCCTTCGAAGAACTCGCTGGGATAGTAGTAGCGGCCGTGATGAGCCCAATGGTTCGGGGCGCAACGGTGTGCAGCATGAGGCCCCCTGGCCGGCACAGTCGATGAATGTTCTGGAAGCACATGTAGTGGGCCACGACGTGCTCGCTCGTGCCGAAGTTGGTGACCACATCGAACGCGCCCACATAATCGGACTCCTCGGGAATTGGCTCGCCGAGGTCGAGAAACTCGGCGCCGAACACCTGATCGAGGTCGAACGAGGTGTGCACGACTCCCAGTGACTCGAAGTACTCCTTTGCCGGACCTTTGAATCGTCCCTCCGCGTTCATGTGCTGGGCACCCAGCTCCGCCATCTTGAGCCCGCGAACGTCGCCGGAGAGATCGATGATCTGGTCCAGCAAGGCGATGGTCTGGTTACTGATACCCATGGCGAGATTTAATCACGCGCACGTCAGGTTCGCTAACCGCCCGCTCAACAGGTCGTGCCTACCTTCGAAGCAGTCTGCCATATGGCGCATGAACGCTCGGATTCGGGAAGTATCCCTGAGGTCTGGATGGGTGAGGACCCAGATCTCGTGAACCGGGCTCGCCAGTTCGGGTACTGCCCGCACCAGCGTCGGATCGGGATCACCCATAAAGCACGGGATCATGGCAAGGCCGAGCCCGGCGCGAGCGGCGGCCAGCTGAACCATGACGTTGGGGAACCGACCACGGGTAGGTACGTCTGGAAAGGCGCTGTCGCGGACCCACTCCGGGAACCGGCTCGGGTGGTTCCAGCCGATCCAGTGCAAGGTGCTGTGATCGCCGAGATCGTGCTCGGCTGCGTAATCGTTGGAAATATAGATCGCGCTGGCGTAGCGGCCGAGGCTCCGGCCGACCAAGTGTTCTGGGGGCGTACCAGTGATACGGATGGCTACGTCGGCCTCGCGCCTGCCGAGATCCAGCGCGACATAGGAAACATTCAGTTCGATGCTGATCTCGGGATAGCGGCGATTGAATGCCTCGATGTCCGGCATCAGCAGCGAACAGGCGAGCAGGTCGGGTGCGGTGACCTGGATCTCGCCCGTGAGCCGCGAGTCCTGGCCGACGACGCGACGCTCGATCTCGTCGATCGTGGTACTGACGCTGGCGCCAAGCCCGACGATGTCATCTCCCGCCGAGGTCAGCGCGTAACCTGCGCTGAGGCGGTCGATCAGGCGCACGCCGAGCTCCTTTTCGAAGCCATCGATGCGTCGTGAAACCGTGGAGTGGCTTACGCCCAGCTGGCTAGCGGCGCCGCGTACCGAGCCCGCATCAGCGACAGCGAGAAAGAATCGTAGATCATCCCAATCCATGCGGGTGCACTCGCTTCAGATCAGCGGCCCATTATTGCACCAATCTCCTGCACTATTCGCCAGTTACGGACCGGTTTGTTCAATCGCATACTTCCGCCCTTACTCCAGCGGAGGCGATATCATGAGATTTACCGCAAGCAAAAGGATCACAGCTGCGGCCGGGGATGTCTGGCGGGTGCTGGAGGACTTTGGCGGCTTCTACCGGGTGAGCCCCTTGCTCGAGTGTTCGCCGGTGATCAATGGCGTGGCCCGCGGCGTTGGAGCGGAGCGGGAGTGCCAATTTTACGACGGCTCGATGATCCGAGAGAAGATCGTTGCCATTCGAGCGGGTCAATCGATGGAGCTGGCCATCACCGGGTCGAGCCTACCGATTCTCGACGGTCAGGTTCTGGTGAGCGTGCTGCAGGAAGATCAGCAGCACGCCCGGGTGACCTTCGATGCGACCATCACCCTCAAGTTCGGATTATTGGGGCGACTGCTCGGAGCGACGATCATGCAACCCGTTCTGAGGAGCCAGTTTCATCTGGTGTTGCGCGGCATTGCCACCTACCTGGCAACGGGGGAGACCGTGGGTCGACGCAGCGCGCTGATCGCCATCTGAAAAACAGCAGACGCTCAGAGCTTGAGTGCGCGCTGCAGTTGCGTAGCCTCGGCCGGTCCGTCCTTGTACGGGACGGCTATTCCTGAACCCCAGACAGGCGCTGGCCAGGCCGCGTCATCGACGCGTCGCGCGATAACGTGCACGTGCAGCTGCGCAACCTGATTGCCCAGCGCTGCGACGTTGATCTTGTCGGCCTGGTTAATCTCCTTCAGGACGCGCGAAACTACGTCGATCTCGTTGAACAACGCCACCCGGTCGATTTCGGCCAGATCGTGCAGATCTCGCAGAGCTTCCCGACGTGGTACCAGAATGCACCAGAGGAAGCGGCTGTCATTCATCAGCAGCGCGCTGCTCAGCTCGAAATCGCCGATCAGGAAGCAGTCGGCAGCCAGACGGTGATGCAGTTCAAAGGCCATGGACGTCGATCCGGTCGGCGTGTTTCGCAAGCGTACAATGGCCGCGCCCATCTTTCGATGTGTACGAACGATGTGCTAGGACGACATGCAAGGAGGCATGCGTGGGCGGTTTTCTCAAAGTTGTGTTCCTCGCCTGCCTGGCGTTGCTGCCGTTGTCCTGCTGGCTTGCTGATGATTTCGATGCAGGCCTGGAAGTGCTCCCCAGCCTGAGCGTCGAGCCGCGGCAGACCGCCACCCGCGCAACTCCTTTTACCGTGGCACAGGGTGGCGTCGAATACCGGATCGAGCCGCTGCACGAATACGCACTGGAAGGGATGGTGGTGTCAGTGCGCCATCACGATGGCGACCGGATGCTGCACAAGCTGTGGAACGACCACCTCAACGTCGCGGATCTGTGCGTCGTATGGGGCAGTAACACCGATGTTTCCAGGTTGCGCGAGTTCGAGTTCTGGAGCGGCCAGTTCACCTGCTTTTTTCGTACCCGTAACGATGAGGCTTGGGGGCTGTTTCGACCGGATCAATTGTCGAATAACCATCTGATCACTGCCGATGGAAATCTGCGTGAGGTGATCGATGACGTGCGCATCGGTGATCAGGTACGGCTACGCGGCCAGCTTGCTCGATACGGTACTGCGTCGGGCTTCACGCGCGGTACCAGTGTCACCCGCGACGACACCGGCAACGGCGCGTGCGAGACGATCTATGTGACCGACTTTCAGATCATGCGTTCCATGGACACTCTGTGGCGCAAACTGGAACCGTTGTCCTGGATCGGTCTCCTGCTGAGCGGCGTAGGCGGGCTCGTCGGGATTGGACGGGGCTCGATTTAGTCGCGATTCCGGTGGAGTGCGCCGGAACACTGGCAGCGTATCGAACAACGCGCTGCCAGTGTTGGCCAGGAGCGCTAGGCGCGTTGGCCGGAGAAGCTGGCGTTGCCGAAGGCGCCGAGTTTAATGCTTCCCGAGATTGCGTCGCCGTCCACGGCGGCTTCCACCTCGAGGGTGATCGCCATGGGGCTCGTTACTTCCGCTTTCCAGGTCAGGTTGTCGCCGTCGGCGGTTCCGTCCTGAATTTCAATGTCCCCTTGGGGCCCTGACATCGTGCCGGTTAACGCGCCACCGTCCGTTGCCAGGTTCAAGGTACCTTCCTGAGATCCCATGGGGCTCTTGGTGGTGATGGTCCAGCTGCCGTCTGCGCTCATGTGCCTTCCTCAAAAGTGTCTAAAGTGTCAATTGGTCCGGTAATGTATCGCCTAAATCGACGGGTTTAGCAAGACTGGATTTCGTACTCAGCGTATACGCATCAGGCCTTCCTGCATGGTGGACGCGAGGTGTTCACCGGTGGCAGCGAAGATTTCGCCCCGCGAGTAACCTCGTGCAGCGGAGGCGGAAGGGCTGTCCAACGCATATAGCAGCCACTGGTCGACGCGGGCAGGTCGATGAAACCACATCGCGTGGTCAAGGCTGGCGCGTTGCAACCGCTCTCGAGTGAACGCCCCCTTGTGTGGCAGTCGGGCGGTGGACATCAGATCGTTGTCCGACTGGTAGGTCAGCAGACAGGCATGCAGCAGTTGCCGATCGTCGTCAATGTTGCCATTGCTTCTGAACCAGTTACGGCGCCGGGGTGGTTGCGGCACGTCCTGCAGCATGCGTTTGTAGCCTTCCATGAACGAGATGAACGGCCCGCGCTTCACGGTGTCAGGAAGGTCTTCCTGCAACGGGGGCTTGCTGTCGGGTTGCGGCGGGGCGTGTTCCAGACCGGGCTCTGCTATCTGGAACGATGCCGATAGCTCGAAAATCGCTCGGCCGTGTTGAATGGCCGCGACTCTGCGGGTGGTGAACGAGCGGCCGTCGCGGATGCGATCGACGGAGAACAGCACAGGCAGGTCCGGATCGCCGGGGCGCAGGAAGTAGCCATGCAGGGAATGGGGCAGCCGTGGTTCATCGATGGTCCGGCCCGCGGCCATCAGCGCCTGGGCCATGATCTGGCCACCGAATAAACGACCCCGGGTCCCTTCGGGGTGGTGGCCACGATACAGATTCTGCTCGATTGTCTCGATGTCGAGAATCCGAATCAGTTCGCGCAGCGCGGGATGCATGCCTGGTTTCCGGTCCGACGGCGATTAGGGATTAGGGATTGGGGATTATAGGCGTTGCACGAAGGCTGTGATGGATCTCACTGGCCGGTTTGCCGCCAGCCCAGCCCGAGGTTTCGGACAATGACCATCAGCGTATCGAACCCTCTGCCGATTCGCCGTGTTTCCCCGGTTGCCAGAAGGTCGGTCAACAAGCCGCGATAGGCCCCGGCCAGCAGCGTGGCCATCGCGATGCGTTGATCGTCGGGACATCCGCTGCGTTCCAGCGCCTGGTGCAACACCTCGACCCAGGGTCGGGTGACGTTCTGGTGATAGCTCGGAAAGCGGCCAGGATCGCGCAGCGCGATGGCTTGAAACTCGGATGCGGCGCGCAGCCGGTCGCGACTGCCGTGACTCACGTGACTCTGCCACAACGATTGGAGTCCGTCGGCGATGTCTTTGTCGGCGAAAGCCTGAGTCAGCGTGTCGATCTCGTCACGTTGCAAGGCATCCAGCGCCTCTGCGAGCAATTGTTCCTTGGAGTTGAAATGGTGCAGCAGCGTAGGTGCAGATACGCCGATCTGACGGGCGATACGGCGTACGCTCAGATCGGCAAGCCCATTGCGGCACATGCAGTCCATGGCCGCGTGCAGCAACTCGGTGCGTCGATCTGCCCCGCGGATGGCACGACCGTCGTTGGTCCGGGTCATTGCTGACACCGCATGGCTGACACCGCAAGACATTGGGGCCATGCAGTATCTAACAACCGTTCAGACCAATTGCGCTGCGATTGTATGGTGGCTCAGACGAAGGAATTCAGGCGAGGAAGCTGGCGCCGAGATAGGCTGCGAACAACACGACGGTGGCGATGCTCAGCGGATCGAGATGTGTGCTGCGAATGCTCATGGCTGCGACACTACGGGTTCACCCGGTAGCGTGGAAGTAACGAAAACCGATTTCGATATAACCAAAGTCCGGGATATCAGGCCAGCCAGCGCGCGGCGCCCAAGGTTGCGGGCACGACCAGCGCCCAGAGTAGCAGTGCCTGCCAGACTACCCGACCGCGAAGTTGGGCAATCGTGGTGCGGGTGATTTCGGTACCCACAAAGAACAGTGCTCCAATCAGCAGCGCCTTGCTGCCGGTGGCAGCCAGCGCGGTGACGGTGTCGGGTACGCCGATGATCGTACCGATGGCCGATGCGACCACAAACAACAGGATGAAGCCCGGAACCCTCAGCTTGGCGTCCTGAGTACGCTCCATCATGCTCACCGCCAGCACCAGCGGAATCAGCCACAGCGTCCGGCCGAGCTTCAGTGTGGTCGCGACATCGGCCGCCTCCTCCCCGTAGAGCGCCGCCGTGGCAACCACGGAACTGGTGTCGTGAATGGCCAGCGCGACCCAGACCCCGAATTCGGTCTGGCTCAGGCCGAGCCAATCGCCGATCGCTGGAAATGTCAGCAGCGCAAACGCATTCAGGAGAAATACGATGGCCAGGGTCAGCCCGATCTGGGCCGGCGGCGCGCGCAGGATTGGGGCGATTGTGGCGATCGTCGTGCCGCCACAGATGGCCGTGCCTGCAGCGATCAGCGTGCCCGGGATCCGGTCCACGCCGAGACCACGGGCGATGGCCAGGCCGATGACTAGAGCACCGATCACGTAGATCGCGATCAGCCCGGCGTAATCGGCACTGGTTTGCCAGAGCGCGGTGATGTCCAGCTTCATGCCGAGCAGCACGATAGCGGCCTGTAGCATGTATTTGCCAATGGTGTTGCCGCCGGTCACCAGCGCTCGGTTCATCGTCATGGTCAGCGCGGCGCCTGTCAGCAGGGCGATCGCCGGATTTGCCCACAGTACCAGCGCTGCCAGCGCAACAGTCACGATCAGATAGCCGAACAGCACGCCTGCCGAAGGAAGGGATCTCATTTAGAGCCGTTGGCTGAGGCGCGTGGACCTGGGCGCTGTGGTCGCAGACACCGGATCGAATTCAGGATCCAGAAACGGACGTTCGCCTTCGACGGTGACGCGATGTCCCTTGCGCTCGTTGGGCCAGTAGTCCCATAAAGCAAAGTGCTGAGTGCAGCGATGATCCCAGATGGCCAGCGCGTTCTTGGTCCAGGCGAAGCGGACCTGAAACTCCGGTCGCTCGATGTGGGCGAACAGCATCGCCAGCAGCGCGTCACTCTCGCCGCGCGTGAGCTCGTTGATCCTTGTGGTGAACGCGCGGTTGACATACAACGCCTGGCGACCGCTGTCGGGATGGGTTCGAATCACCGGATGTATCGAGCTTGGGTAGACCCTGCCCGCGTCGTCCACCCCGCGATCTGCGTAACGGCCACGGTAAATGTGTTCCGAGGCGTGGGTCGCGGTCAATGTTCACAGCAGCTTCCGCAGTGGCTCTGACAACGTCTCGTATGCAGCGTAGGTGCTTGCAAACAACGTGTCGCCACCGCTGGCAGGTAGCACGTGCAACTGCAGCAGGGTCGCCAGCGGCGGCCGCTCGTCACAGGAGACGTCGGTGTGCCAACCGTTACCGTTGGCGATGCGTGAATCCCGGGTGGTGTGAATGACGAATAGTTCCGGGAAGTCATCCAGATGCGGGGCGGCGGGATGTTCGTGCAGGGGCCCGAAGCGCCGGCCGAGTGCGATCTGCTGGGTCGGTGAGAGGGCAGGCTGATCGCGCAGGAATATCACCTGGTGGGCGGTCAGGGCGTCGGCCAACTGACGAAATTGCGCATCATCCAGATTGATGAGGTCGGCGCCGCGAATCTCGGCGCCGATGGTTGGCGTCAGCGGAACGACCTGGAGCTCGCCACTGCCCATGTCAGGCCCCACGTCAGGCCCCATGTCAGGCAAGGACCGGCGCTTCGCCGGCAACAGTGGTTCGATGCATCAACCGGCGATGGCCATCATAGCCACCCTGGGCAGAGTGCTGAACACAACGGTTGTCCCAGACGATCAGCATGTCGGGCTGCCAGCGATGCCGATACACGAACCGATCCTGCGTTGCGTGCTCACACAGTTGCTTGAGCAGAGCAGACGCCTGGTCGGTGTCCAGGTCGGGGCCTTCCAGGCCGACGGTATAGACCTGATTGACGAACAGCGATCGTTGCCCGGTTTCGGGATGGGTCCGGACCAGCGGGTGGCGTTGGGTCCTGTTAGCCTCGGCACTGGGAAGAATCTTCATGGTTCGGGCTTCTTTTTCCTTGGCGAACACTCCCTCGTCGCCGTAAGGCATAGCAGCGCTGTGAATACCGAACAGTTTTCCAACACGCTCTTTCATTGCGTCGCCCAATGCATCGTAGGCGAGATACCCGCTTGAAAAAAGGGTGTCGCCGCCGACCGGGGGTATGACTTTGGCATGCAGGATCGTCGCCGCGGGGGGTGTGGCCAGAAAGCTCCAGTCGGAATGCCAACTGGCGCCGAACACGATGGCCTTCTCGTCGGGTTCGCGGCGCAGCTCGAGGATATGTGGATTGTCGGCTAGTGGGGCAATGTACGGGTCTTCGCCGAACGCCCCGATGTAACCGGTGAACCGTTCGAGGTCCTCGTGGGCCATCGGCTGATCGGGAAAGTACACCACTTGATGGGCGTACCATGCCGCGCGAATTTCCCGGACGGTCGCGTCATCCAGGGGCTGTGACAGGTCTAGACCGGTAATCTGCGCGCCGAAGCCGCGCGCCTCAGGTGTAATGTGCATCCAGCTGACTCGAGTAAGCGTACTGAGCGACTTATACACTGGGTGTTGCGGCGAGTCACATCGTTGAGCGTGTCAGCCCTGGGTGGCAAATACCAGCGCAGCGGCCAAGGCCGCGCCGATGGTGATCACGGCGATGAATGCCGCCGTCGACATCGGCTGTTCAGGCCCGGCTGGTTGTGTAGATCTGCGCCGCCAGATCATGACCGCGATGGCCAAGACGATCAGCGCTGGAATCAGCAGTTGGATCAACAGTCGCATGTGCTGCCCTGATCGGAAGTCACGGCTTGCAGCATACCAACCCTGTCGGCCCTGACCAACGTGGCTGCAGGCCGTGCTAGGCCCTGCACACCTTCATGGTGCTGTTGGGGTCCCTGGGGCAGGCGATGGGTTGGATCTCGGAACACTGGTTCGCAGCCGCGTTGTTCCTTTGCTACAGCGCCGTGCTGGTTGGCAACGTGGGCGCGGGCCGACGGCGTAGCGGGAGCGTTGAGGACTTCTTCGTAGGTGGGCGCAGCATGGGTGGCGTGGTGGTGGGCGTGTCGTTCTACGCAACCTTCGCCAGCACCAATAGCTACATCGGCCATGCGGGCAAGGGCTACGAATACGGTTTGCCGTGGATGATCATGGCGGCGTTGCTGGTGGCGTTCGCCTACCTCTCCTGGACGCTGGTGGCGCCTCGCGTGCGACGTTTTGCCGAGCTGTGGAATGCCGTGACGGTACCGGACCTCCTGGCGATACGGTTTGCCAGCCCGGCGGTGCGCGTCGCCGCGGCGCTGCTCATCGTGTTTGCAAGCCTCCTTTACCTGATTGCGATCTTCAAAGGTGCAGGTCACCTCTTCCAGGTCTTCCTCGACGTTCCCTACGAGGCCGCAGTAGGGCTGACCCTGGTAATCGTGGTGGCCTACACCTCGGTCGGCGGGTTTGTGTCTGTGGTCAGGACGGACGTGGTACAGGGTGTGTTGATGGTGATCGGGTCGCTGATCATGTTCGCGTTCATTACTAGTGCCGCTGGCGGGGTCGAGCGTCTGTTCACCGCCGAACAACCCGAGCGGTTGTTCGACTGGAACGCTGGGATCCCGTTCGGCGTGCTGCTGGGTGTGGCCTTTGCCGGCTCGCTTAAACTGCTGGTTGATCCCCGCCAGGTGTCGCGGTTCTACGCGCTGAAGGATGCGCGCAGCGTGCGCACGGGAATATGGGTCGCCGTGGGCGGCATCTTCGTGATTCAGATGAGCTTGTTCCCGATCGGCATGTACGCAACGCTGCTGCTGGACCAGGTCAGCGATACCGGCCTGATCGTGCCGATACTGGTGAACGATACGAACGTGTTTCCCCGAGCCGTGGGAGATTTCCTCATCCTGGCGATCGTGGCTGCCGCGATGTCATCACTCGATAGCGTGTTGCTGGTGGCGGCATCTGTACTGACCCGGGACGTTCTGGCGGCGCGGCGGGTGGTTCCGGCCGCCCAACAGATTCGCTGGACTCGAACAGGGGTGGTGGGGTTTGCAATCGTGGCGGCGCTGATCGCGCTGCGGCCACCTGGCGACATCGTCGAGATCACCATCTTCTCGGGCAGCTTGTATGCCGCCTGCTTTCTGCCGCCCTTGCTGCTCGGCCTGCATTGGCGCAGAGGCAACGCGGCCGGCGCGCTCGGTTGCATGACGGTAGGCGTGGTCACCCTGCTCACTTGGCGAGGCCTCGGCTACTCCGCTGAAATTCACGAGGTGTTTCCGGCATTGGCCGCGTCGTTGCTG
>PVMK01129145.1_pt1 | contig 10883 bp, 15 predicted proteins | sample 1853481 | NCBI WGS metagenome assembly PVMK01 (sample SAMN08533507, study PRJNA380276) | Marine sediment metagenome, whole genome shotgun sequencing project. | reverse complement strand
GAATTCACCGTGTTCCTTGGCAAAAGCGACTGGATCGGCGCCCGCGCGCCAGCATTGCTCGGCCTGGCGTAATGATTTGGCGCCCGCCACCGGTCCGTCGATGTGGCCGTAACTGCCGCCGCCAGCGGTCAGGACCAGGTTGGAGTGGCCCAGGTTTTCGAAAAAGCCCGGCAGGCGCAAGGCATTCATGCCGCCGGACACAATCGGTGTGGTGGGCCTCATGCCCTCCCATTCCTGGTGGAAAAAGGGGCCGTCCGCGCTGTCGCGCTCGATCATGTAGGCAATCACGCGGTCGTCCATTTCACCTTCCATCTTGCCGTAGCCCATGGTGCCCACGTGGATACCGGACGCGCCCTGGCATCTTGCCATTTTGGCCAGCACGAATGCGGTATAACCGCGCTGGGTTTGCGGGGACGTAACGGCTCCGTGGCCGGCCCGATGGTAGTGCAGGTACTGGTTCGGGAAATGGCGGCGGGCGGTCGTGATGGCGGCCGGTCCGGCGACGTATCCGTCGACCAGGAAAGCCACGTGATCGGCGTTTTCAGCGAAAGTTTCCAGGATAAACTCGCCCCGGGCAATCATCTCCCGGTAGTCATCGGCGTGATGTTGGCAGAAAACAGTTTAGCTTCGCCGGTATCGTCCTGTGCCCTGCGCATCGCATCAGCGACCGCGGTTATGGTTTCCTTGAGGGGGGCAAACACCTGGTTGCCCTGGGGTTCGTCATTCTTGATGAAGTCACCGCCCAGCCAGAAATCATAGGCTGCCTTGGCGAAGGGTTGCGGGCGCAGGCCCAGCTTGGGTTTGATGATGGTGCCAACAATGAAGCCGCCGTCCACCACGGTCTGCCGAGTACGCGCCACAGGTCTGAAATGTCTGTCGCCGGGCCGTCATAAAGCCTCAGGTATTCCGGCGGGAACCAGAAGTCGTACATCTTGGCGTATTCCACGTCCCCCATGCCCTGGTTATTGCCGATGGCCAGGGTCAGGAACGAAGCGAGCATGGCGCGGCCGTCGATGATATTGCGGTCGAACAGGTCATTGGGGTAGGCGATCTTCATGATCTCCTTTTCCTCGTCAATTTCGTAGACGAGGGCATCCACGCCGCGGGTGAAGTCATCCGTGGTCGAAACCTGGACGTTGGTGCCTGTAGAAGACTCGGCGGCAAAATGCGCGGCTGTCTCCAAATAACCACCAAATCCGGCTTTGGGTTTCATGATGTAGGCCACCAGTACGTGGCGCCCTCCTGCGATCAGGTCCTCTTCACGAAGGTTCAGATCTGCGTATCGGTTCGATTGGTCCATGGTTTGCTCTCCTGAAAATGTAGTTCGTGTAAATTGGATAGATTATCGGATGCCGCCGGCCCGCCGTTTGCGGTCCATCAACTGCAGGATCATCGGTGTCAGGATAAGCTGCATGGCGATGTCCATCTTGCCGCCCGGAATAACGATGGAATTGGCTCGCGACATGAAACTGTCGTGAATCATTGAAATCAGGTAGGGGAAATCAATGCCCCCGGGCTTGGCGAAACGGATGACGACCAGCGATTCATCCGGTGTTGGAATCCAGCGGGCAACGAAGGCGTTCGATGTATCGACTGTCGGCACGCGCTGAAAATTGATGTCCGTTTGTGAGAACTGGGGGCAGATGTAGTCGATGTAATCCGGCATGCGGCGCAGGATGGTGTCCTTGATCGCCTCTGCTGAATAACCGCGGTCCATCTTGTCGCGGTGGATTTTCTGAATCCATTCCAGGTTGATGACCGGCACCACCCCGATCTTGAGGTCGCAATGCTGAGCTACGTTCACCTCGTCGGTGACCACCGCTCCGTGCAGACCTTCGTAGAACAACAGCCCGGTGTCCTGTGGTATCTGCTCCCAGTCAGTAAAAGTCCCCGGTAGTGAACCATACTTCTCTGCCTCCTCGTCGTCGTGTACGTAGTGGCGTGTCTTGCCGCTGCCGGTCTCGCCAAAGGATTTGAATATGTCTTCCAGTTCACTCAGCAGGTTCGCCTCCGGTCCAAAATGACTGTAGTGGTCGTTGCCTTTCTTGCTTTCTTCTTCCATCACGCGTTTCATATCCACGCGATCGTAACGATGGAAAGCATCACCCTCGATATAAGAAGCCGAATGCCTTCGCGTTCGAAAATGTGTTCGAAGGTGCGCTTGACCGAGGTGGTTCCCGCCCCGGAAGATCCGGTAACCGAGATGATGGGATGCTTGACTGACATGGTGTATCTCCTTTCCTTATCAGACCTTGAACAGGCCGCGGGTGCCAAACAGTTGTGAGCGCTGCTGGATGGGTTCCATATCCCGGTAGTACTGGTCGACCAGGGCTACTTCGTTGATTGAGCCGAAGATCATCGGAACACGCTGGTGAATATCGCCGGGTTCGATCTCGAGAATCCTCTGGTGGCCGTCCGATGCCGCACCGCCTGCCTGTTCGTCAGGAAGGCGATCGGGTTGCACTCGTAGGCCAGCCGCAGTCGACCGCTTTGGTAGCCGGGGCGCCGGTCACCGGGATAAAGGAAAATTCCCCCGCGTGACAGGATGCGATGGCATTCTGCGACCAGTGATGCGATCCAGCGCGTGTTGTAGTTTTTGTTGTGCGGTCCTTCCTCACCTTTCAGGCAGTCATCGACATAGGCGCGAACATGGCCGTCCCAGCGCCGGGAATTGGACGAATTGATGGCGAATTCGTTGGTGTCTTCGGAGATTCTTACCGCGGGCATTGTCAGGCAAAATTCACCGGTATCCGGATTGAGTGTGAAAATATGGGTGCCTTCCCCCAGCGTCAGGACCAGGGCGGTCTGGGGGCCGTAAATGACATAACCCGCAGCTACTTGCCGGTCGCCTTTCTGTAAGAAACAGTCGACATCGGTGTCACCCTTGTCGCATTTCATTGGCATCACGGAAAAAATCGTTCCGACCGACACGTTGGTATCAATATTTGACGAGCCATCCAGCGGGTCGATGGCCACGTACATGGGCGCACCCTTATTGAGTTCGATCGGGTCTGCCAGTTCCTCCGAGGCAACCCATGCAACCGGAGCAGACCGGAGTTCTTCGATGATCAGGTCGTTGGCCCGGATATCGAGTTCTTTCTGGACATCACCATCAACATTGCTGCCATGCTCCGCGCCCAGGGTTCCCGCCAACGGGCCCAGCGCGATTATCTCTGCTATGGCGCAGCAGGATTCAGCGATGATGCGGGTTGTATCGGCAACAGCCTCGCGTTCCTGGTCATCTCCGGCCCATTCCTCAAGGTAACTGTTGAGCGTCTGGTGTTCAGTCATTGTGTCATCACTGGTGGTTGATATCGGCCCGGCGGGCTAATTGTGAATACAAGTCTAGGCGGTGTGCCGGCAACAGGACGGCATATCCATCGGGAGCGGGTTATTTGGGTGGGGTAAAAACCACCCTTATGGGCAGGGTCAGGATTTCAGGTACATGGAGATCGCCTGGGCGCGGCTGTTTACACCCAGTTTCTGGAAGAGGTTCCGTACGTGGAATTTGACCGTGTTCAGTGAAACGTCCATATCACGTGCGATCTGTTTGTTGGTGCGGCCCGTGGCCAGGCTTGAGAGTACTTCCAGTTCGCGCCGGGTCAATGTGACCAGTGGGTTATCGTAAAGGGTCCGCACATCGATGAACGGGAACACCATGCGGCCTTCCGCCACGTCAGCGATGGTATCGAGCAGAAAGAGGTTGCTCACTCTTGGAAACAAACGCAGCCCCTCCATGGGCCATCACCTGCGTTGGCAGCGTGCTTTTTTCAAGGCCCGTATAGACGACAATCCGCGGCGGATTCGCCTGCGCGTTGACACGATCAAGAATCAAGCGCCCGTCACATGGGCCGAAAATCCAGCCGATGACACCGACGTCGATGCTCTCTTTCGCCAGGTTTTCAAGGAAGTCCTCACAACCCGAAGACACGTGTACCAGCGTGAACCGCTCATCCTCAGACAGGATTTGCTTGAGCGCCGCCTGGATCAGCGGACTCTTGTCGGCCACGCCGACTCGAATGGCATCAATTGCCTTTGTGCTTTCCTGGGCCATTCAAAATCCAGCTTCTGCTTGCCACAGTATAATCATAGCTAACCACGCTTCAGAATACGTCCTTTTTGCCGTTCCCAATCGCGGTCTTTTTGGACCCTGCGTTTATCGTACTGCTTTTTTCCTGTTGCCAGCCCGATTTCCACCTTGGCCTTGCCCCGGGACCAGTACATTGCGGTGGGTATCAGGGCCTTTCCTTTGCGTTCAACCGCCCCGAACAGGCGGTCCAGTTCGCGTCGGTGCAGCAGCAACTTGCGGGTTCGCGTGGGGTCGGGGGTAATGTGGGTGGACACCGTTGGCAGGGGATTGATCAGGCAGCCGAACAGGAAGGCCTCATTGTCCTTGAGCAGCACGTAGCTGTCCGCGAACTGCACTCGACCTTCCCGCAGCGCCTTGACCTCCCAGCCCTCCAGTGCGATACCGGCCTCGAAGCGTTCTTCAATGTGGAATTCGAAGCGTGCCCGCTTGTTGAGCGCGATGGTCTTTTTACCCTTGCTTTTTGAGTCATTCATGCTTTTTGCCCGGGACGCGATCCCACGCCTCCATCTTGACTGTTATTCTACTTTCTAAACCATCGCGCATGCTATGCTTGCGACGCTCTGCGCGATACCCTTCATTGGACTCAAATGGAAATCAAACGAACAGCCCTGGTCCTGCATTCCGCGATGGATATGTTCCGTGTAGTTCAGGATGTGCCATCCTACCCTGAGTTTCTCTCGTGGTGCCTTGGCGCAACTGTGCATGAAGAAACCGGAGAATACCAATTGGCGAGCCTGGAAGTAAAAGTGGGTGGAATTGTGACATCTTTTACCACCCGCAACCGCTTTGTGACCGGTGAGCTGCTGACACTGGCCCTGGTCGATGGCCCGTTCAGCCATCTGACCGGCGAATGGCAGTTCAAGGCCCTGGGTGAGGAAGGCAGCAAGGTGACACTGGGTATGAACTTTGATTTTTCCAGTTCGATCATTTCTTCCGCATTTCGTCGTGGGTTTGCCCACATTGCCGACAAGTTGGTTAGTGACTTTGCCAAACGCGCTGACTCAATCTATGGACTCTGAAAAACCCCGGTCCGTGATTCATATCGAAGTTGCCTATGCCACACCGGACAAGCAGGTGTTACTGGGCCTGTCTGTCCCGGCAGGTACTACCGTTGCCGAAGGTATTGAACAGTCCGCCATCCGGAATGAATTCCCGGAGCTGAAGATGGCCATTAAGGCGGTGGGGATTTTCAGCCGTAAAGTGCCCCTTGATCACGTGTTGAGGGAAGGCGATCGCATTGAAATTTACCGGCCCCTGATCGCGGATCCCAAGGAAGTGCGCAGGCAACGAGCGTTGAAAGAATAAATTATTGATCAGCCATCGATATCCGGACCCGACAGGCCATCGTCAGGCGTCTGATCCAGTAGTTCCATATCTTTTTGGTACTCACGCTCTTCCGAGGTGCGTTCCTCGATGGCTTTGATATCCGGATCGGTTGAAAGCGCATCTTCTGCGGCGGCGTCTATGGATGCTGCATGTGGATCAGCCTGTGGGTCGGCTTGTGGGGCAACTTGTGGATCAGCCTGTGATTTGCCTGCGGGCTTTTTAGTGAAAGTAGCTATTTCACTCGAATCACCCGGAGTTTCATCAATGGTGGCCCGGAAAGGGTCATCCCGGCCGATGATATCAGTCAAAAGATCATTTTCGAACTTGAGGGTGACAGTACGTTTTACCATTTTATTGCCGCGGCGGCTGAAGGTTTGGACATAATCCCAGCGATCCTGATTGAAGGGGTCCATTACCGATGGCGTCCCGAGCACGAAAAGAACCTGTCGCTTGTTCATGCCCTCGTACAGTTCATCGAGATCCTCCTGCTCGATGGCGCTCCCCTGCTGGATGTTCTGTTTGTAAATCAGACCACAGCCACTGCAGACCAGCGTGGCAAAAACAGTGCAAAATAGAAGACGAATAATCATTCCTGACCTGGACCGGGTTTTTCGCGTAGTGCTAAAGATCGTGAATGATACAATAACCCGGCCCGCAATTGTCATCGGAATGATGAGAAATACGCGGCCAGTACATTTTGCCAATGGCAGTGACCCAAAAATAAGCGAGAGGCCAACGTGGAACCTAAAAACCTCAGGAATGCCGGACTGAAAGTTACCCATCCGCGTAAACGGATCCTGGAAATCCTGGAGAACCAGCACAACAAGCATCTTACCGCGGATGATATTTACCGCTGCCTGGTGGAAGCCAACGAAGACATCGGTCTTGCCACCGTATACCGCGTGCTCAACCAGTTCGAGTCCGCCGGCCTGGTGGAAAAACACAATTTTGAAAGCGGCCAGGCGTATTACGAGTTGGATTCAGGTGAACACCATGACCACATGGTCTGCGTTGAAACCGGCAAAGTCATCGAATTCGTCAACGCGGAAATCGAGGCCGCCCAGAAAAAAATAGCCGAATCCCACGGCTACGAAATCGAAGACCACAGCCTGGTCATCTACGTCCGCCCCAAACCCAAACCCTGATCTGAACTTCTTTGCAAAATTAAAACAAGGGATCGTCCGCTAAAGACGCCAAAGACGCTAAATAGTTCTGGATTGTTGGCTTCGGCGGAAGTCGCTACGCCATCACGGCCTGAATTATCTGAAAGCCTGAATTTAACGGGTTTTATTCAGCCTGATCAGGAAACTTGCCGCAATGGTTATCGTTAGCGGTAGTCAGTTTTATATGGCAATAATTTTTAGCGTCTTTGGCGTCTTTAGCGGATATAAAACATCTTTAGCGGAAAAATTAATGACGGGTGGCCGCGGTCGCGAGGAGTTCGGTGGCGTGGGCGCGGCTTTGTTCTGACAGGCGGCCGCCGAGCATGCGGGCGATTTCGTCGACTCGTTCTTTTTCGGCCAGCAGCACGGTTTCCACCCGGGTTTCCTGATCTTCGGCTGTTTTTTGTACCTGGAACTGGTGGTCGGCGCAGACGGCGACCTGGGCCAGGTGGGTGACGCAAAGGGCCTGGCCGGCAACGGACAGGCTTCTCAGCAGGGCGCCAACCGCATTTGCGGTGTCTCCGCCAATACCGGCATCGACCTCATCGAAAATTTGGGTCTGCGCAGGATCGCCGGTCCTGGATGCAACCTTGATGGCGAGGCTGATGCGGGACAATTCACCGCCGGAGGCGACTTTGCGTAACGGGCCCGGCGGTATGCCCGGATTGGCGCTGACCCGAAGTTCGAGGTGATTATTTCCGCGCGGCGTTGGCGCCGCGTCAGCATCGAATTGAACTTCGAATTCGAAACAGCCGCCCTCCATGCCGAGTTCCTGCATCAGGTCGCTGACTGCATTCGAAAGAAAAGTTGCCCTTGAGATGCGGGACCGGTTCAGATCCCGGGCGGCTTTGCGAAAGTCTTGCAGGGCTTTATCCAGCCTGGGTTCAATGTCAGCCAGGCGCTGATCGATGCTGCCGGCGCGCTGCAGTCGCTGTTTCAGATGGTGCAGGACCTCAGCCAGTTGTTCAGGCTCAACCCGATGCTTTCGAGCCAGGTCGTACTGGGCGCGCAATTTTTGCTCGACATCTTCGAGGCGTTCCGGACTGAGGTCCATCCGTGACATCGCAGCCTGGAGACTGCCGCGTGCTTCTTCACAATTGATTGCGGCCTCGCTGAGAAGTTGCACAGATTCATTGATGTCCGGGTCAAGTGAGGTGTACTCCTGCAAGCGACCGATTGCTGCGTGCAGCGCATCCCCGATACCGGTCTGTTCCGTTGTCAGGCTGGCCTGGGCCAGCTGCAGAGCCGCAATGATCTCACTTCCCTGGGCCAGGCGGCGGTGTTCTGTTTCCAGCAACTGGAATTCCCGGGGTGAGAGCAGGGCGGCCTCAAGTTCCCGGACCGGGTACTGCAGCAGTTCTGCATCTCCCGCATCCAGCGGTGATTCACCAAGCAGTGTTTGTTTCTCCTGTTCCAGGCGGTTCCATGCCCGGTACCGGGAGTCGACTGCTTCGAGTTCCAGGTCATGTGTGCCGCAGCCGTCGAGAAGACGAAATTGCTCTTCGCTGCGGACCAGTCGAATATGCTCGTTCTGGCCGTGGATCTCGATCAGCAGGTCACCCAGTTCTGCCAACTGCTGCAGTGTGACTGAGCTGCCGTTGATCCAGGCCCTGGAGCGCCCGTTGTCGCTGATCAAACGACGCAGCAGGCAGCTTGTACCGATATCGAGCTCTGCATCCCGCAGCCAGGCCAGGGCTCGGCACCCTTCATCCAGTTCAAATTCAGCATTGAGCTCTGCTTTGGCGGCGCCGGCACGGATGGCAGTGGTGTCTGCCCGGTTACCCTTGAGCAGACCCAGGGCGTCAACCAGGATGGATTTTCCAGCTCCAGTTTCACCGGTGATTGCGGTGAAACCGCCACTGAATTCCAGGTCCAGTGTTTCGACAATGGCGAAGTTACGAATTTGGAGAAAACTGAGCATCTGTCCGATTTTGAAAAATGACGGTTAAGCCTAATACTCTAGCAGGGAGATCATAAGCGGTACAACGACACATGATTGAGGGAAATCCGCTTGAATCAACACGACGCAACCCCATATTTTGGCCAGAATCAATCATTAGAGCAACCAGGGCGGTGAAAATTGCCGTTGCATTTTGGAGTTTAAAATCGTGGCAGACAACAAGCAAAACCCGTTTAAACAGGCGGTGGAAATTGAGGTGGAACAGGTGGCCGACCCGGGTTCCGGCGACGAATCTGTAGAAGCACCGGTGGAAGATGTCGTAGAGGATGAACTGCTGCAGATGGAACAAGCGCTGATCAAAGCCGAAGAGGAGTTGGTCACGCACCGCGATGCCATGCTCCGAATGCAGGCCGAGATGGATAACCTGCGCAAACGCCTGATCCGCGACCTGGAAAAGTCCCGCAAGTTTGCCTTGGAACGGATCATGAAAGATATTCTCCAGGTGCGCGACAGCCTGGAACTCGGTCTGGAAACTGACAGTGGTTCCGCCACGGCAGAACAATTGCGCGAAGGTCAGGCGCTGACTTTTAAGATGCTGGATAAAGTCTTGAAAGACCACGATTTGGAGTTGATTGACCCGGCCGGAAAGGCATTCGACCCGGAATTACACCAGGCCATGACGGTATTGCCATCGGAAGAATTCGAAGACAACAGCGTGATGGAAGTGCTGCAAAAAGGATTCAAATTGCACGACCGCCTGATCCGGCCGGCCATGGTTGTGGTATCGCGCAAACCCTGATGCGGGAAGCCTGTTACGTTATATCGTATTTGAAAAACGCCTGAACACCCCCATTTCAGGTTCATTGGAATTTAATTCATTTATACATTAATTTATTCGGGAGATTTTAAACATGGGCAAGATTATTGGTATCGACCTGGGCACCACCAATTCCTGCGTTGCAGTGATGGAGGGCGGCCAGCCCAAAGTAATCGAAAATGCAGAAGGTGATCGCACCACGCCTTCCATTGTCGCTTTTACCAAAGACGATGAAGTACTGGTAGGCCAGCCGGCCAAGCGCCAGGCGGTGACCAACCCCAGCAACACACTGTTTGCTGTCAAGCGTCTGATCGGGCGCAAGTTCAGCGAAGACGTGGTTCAGAAAGACCGCGACCTGGTTCCATACAACATCGTGAAAGCCGAAAACGGTGATGCCTGGGTCGAAGCCGGTGGCAAGAAGATGGCGCCGCCGGAAGTTTCCGCACGCGTGCTGATGAAGATGAAGAAAACGGCCGAGGATTACCTGGGTGAGGAAGTCACCGAGGCAGTCATCACCGTGCCGGCATACTTCAATGATTCGCAGCGCCAGGCAACCAAGGATGCCGGGCGGATCGCGGGCCTGACGGTCAAGCGCATCATTAATGAGCCCACCGCCGCAGCGCTGGCCTATGGTATGGACAAGAAAGCCGGTGACAGCGTGATCGCAGTTTACGATCTGGGAGGCGGCACATTTGATATTTCCATCATCGAGATTGCGAACGTTGACGGTGAGTTCCAGTTTGAAGTGCTGGCGACCAATGGCGATACTTTCCTCGGTGGTGAAGATTTTGACAAGCGGGTTATGGATTACCTGGTTGAGGTATTCAAAAAAGAACAGGGCTTCGACCTGCGCAATGACCCACTGGCGTTGCAGCGCCTGAAAGAAGCAGCAGAGCGCGCCAAAATCGAATTGAGCACCAGCGAGCAGACCGAAGTCAACCTGCCCTATATCACGGCGGACGCCAGTGGGCCGAAGCACTTGAACATCAGGCTGACGCGCGCCAAGCTCGAAGCGCTGGTTGAAGACCTGGTGTCTCGCACGATTGGGCCCTGCCGCATCGCGCTGGATGATGCGGGCCTTAAGGTCGCTGATATCAACGACGTGATCCTGGTCGGTGGCCAGACCCGCATGCCGATGGTGCAAAAGGCCGTCGCCGAGTTTTTTGACCGTGAACCCCGCAAGGACGTGAATCCGGACGAGGCAGTGGCCGTTGGCGCCGCTATTCAGGCTGGCGTGCTGGCGGGTGACGTTAAAGACGTTCTGTTGCTGGATGTCACACCCCTGTCCCTGGGTATTGAAACTCTGGGCGGCGTAATGACCAAGCTGATTGAGAAGAACACCACGATTCCGACCAAGGCATCGCAGGTTTTCTCAACGGCGGAAGACAACCAGGCCGCCGTCACGGTGCACGTGCTGCAGGGTGAACGCGAAATGGCTTCGGCCAACAAGTCCCTGGCCCATTTCGACCTTTCCGGCATTGCGCCGGCCATGCGTGGTCTGCCCCAGATCGAGGTGACGTTCGATATCGATGCGAACGGCATCATGCACGTCAGCGCGATCGACAAGGCAACCGGCAAGGAGCAAAA
>PVMK01117806.1_pt1 | contig 10883 bp, 7 predicted proteins | sample 1853481 | NCBI WGS metagenome assembly PVMK01 (sample SAMN08533507, study PRJNA380276) | Marine sediment metagenome, whole genome shotgun sequencing project. | reverse complement strand
GCACCCCGATCGCCGGCGATCACCACCTCGAGGGAGGGGCCCACTCCGCGCTGGAGTGCGATCATCAGCTGGCAGTGTGCGGAGGGGAGGCGCCCTGCCTCGCCGGCGAAGGCGGCGAAGATGTGGTCGGCTCTCTGGAGGTGCTCGCTGTCACCCGTGAGACGGGCGAGACGGACGAAGTTGTCTGCCGCCATAGAGTTCCCCGAGGGGATGGCCCCGTCATAAACCTCCTTCTGGCGAACCAGCAGCTCCTCGTTGTCGGCGGCGGTAAAGAAAAGGCCGCCGCGAGCTTTGTCCCAGAAGAGCTCGAGGCTTTGCTGCCGGAGCTCCAACGCCTGCTCGAGGTACTTCGGGTCGAAGGTCGCTTCGTAAAGCTCCAGCATCGCCGTGGTCATGAAGACATAGTCGTCGAGGAAGGCGGGAATCGAGGTCTCGCCGTCGCGGTAACGGTGAAGCATCCGGCCCTTGGGGGTGCGCATCTCGTCGAGGACGAAACTGGTGGCGCGTTCCGCGGCGCGGATCCACTCGGGTTTATCGAAGACACGTCCGGCGGAGGCAAGCGCGGCCGCCATCAGCCCATTCCAGTCGGTGAGCACCTTGTCGTCCTTGAGGGGGTGCACCCGGTTCTCACGGACGTCGAAGAGGCGCGCTCGAACTGTGAGCAGCCGTTGCTCGAATTCCTCCTGCGTCATGTTGAGGGTTCCGGCGGCCGCAGCACTGCTCTTGGTGAGGTGGGGGATGTTCAGGCCCGTTCGGCTGCCCTTCACCTCGTCGGTGTAGTTCCCGTCGGCGCTGAGGTTCCACACCGCGGCCGCAAAGGCGGCGTTCTCCTTGCCCAAAATCTTTTCGAACTCGGCCAGGGTCCACAGGTAAAAGAGGCCCTCCTCGCCCTCGCTGTCCGCGTCCTCGGCGGAGTAGAACGCGCCCTCCGGCGACGTCATGTCTCGCAAGACGTAGGCGACGATTTCGCGCACGGTGCGTTCGAAAACCGGGTTCCGGGTGGCGAGCCACGCCTCGGTGTAGGCCATGGTCAGCATCGCCTGGTCGTAGAGCATTTTCTCGAAGTGGGGTACCAGCCATTCGGCGTCGGTGGAGTAGCGGTGGAAGCCGAAACCGATCTGGTCGTAGGATGATGGTCAGGGGCCAGCCGCCGCTGCCGGTGAGCATCTGGCACACCGACATGTAGACCTGGTCGATATCCGGGCGTTCCTCGCGGTCGACCTTGATGTTGATGAAGGTCTCGTTCATCAACCTCGCCACCGTCTCATCCTCGAAGCTCTCGTGCTCCATCACATGACACCAGTGACAGGTCGCGTAGCCGATGGAGAGGAAGATCGGTTTGTCCTCTTTCTTTGCCCTGGCGAAGGCCTCCTCTCCCCAGGGGTACCAGTCAACCGGGTTGTCGGCGTGCTGGAGGAGGTACGGGCTCTTCGAGTCGGAAAGATGATTCTTTCCGGCTGGTGGCTCGGTCGAAGACGCGTGGGTCATGAGAGCTCCAAGGAGGGTGATCGCAGTTATTGCCAGCTGGGGGTTTTTCACGGATTAGGAAACCAGGTGGTGTCGTGCGGCATTCCACCGAGAGATTTCGGATTTCGGATTTTCGGAAGTGCCTTGGGAAACGGCCCGCGTTCACCGGAGGTGCCTGGCATCCTCACGGGAAGCGACTTGGGAAACGGCCCGAGTGCGGCGGAGGTGCCATTTTTGACATTGTTTGAGCCCCGGTCCTCCGGTTCGGTAGGGTGCGTCGGGCAAACAATGTCAAAGGTGGCTCCTCTCGGGAAGGAGGCTGGGAAACGGGAGAGCCCCGGCGTGCCAGAGATCTCCCAGGAACCGGGTTCGTGCATAATGCATGCACACGAGGAGGCTTTCATGGATGCCAGCACCTACGCCGCTCGCAGGAACGCTCTGAGAACCGCAGTGCCCGAGGGCGCGATCCTGATCATGGGTAACGCCGAGGCGCCAAAGAACTATGTCGAAAATCCGTACCCGTTTCGCCAGGACTCGCACTTCCTGTACTACGGGGGAATCAGCCAGGCCGGGTTGGCCCTATTGATCGAGGCGGACGGCTCCGAGGTCCTCTACGGCACGCCGGAGCACCGCGACGACGTTATCTGGTTCGGGCCCCACGCGACTCTTGACGACCACGCGGTTGCGGCAGGGATTGCAGCGACCGCCGACATCGGCGGTCTTGCCGACCGCCTCGGAACGCTCGGTGACGGCGGTGGGGTGGTCCATTTTTTACCGCCATATCGAGCCGAGCGCAGCTTTGCCCTCGCAGGAATGCTCGGCATCGACCCGCGCGAGGTCGAGGCGCGGACCTCGATCCAGCTGGTGCGAGCCGTCAACGCCCAGCGCTCGATCAAGGAGGCGGCCGAAATCGCCGAGATCGAGGACGCCGTCGCGGTGACCGCGCGCATGTACGAGGCGACGATGAGGTCAGCCGAAGCGGGACGGACCGAGGCCGAGATCTCGGCGGTTCACCAGGCCGTGGCCGTCCTCCGCGACCGCCGGCAGGCCTTCGAGCCCATTGTCACCGTGTGTGGTGATGTTCTGCACAATACGAGCTATGCCAACACACTCGAGGATGGGGATCTCCTGCTGGTGGATAGTGGCGCCGAGTCGCCGCTGCACTACGCATCCGACATCACCCGCACGATGCCGGTTTCGGGCACGTTCACGAGCCAACAACGGGACATCTACGAGGTGGTGTTGGCCGCGAACGAGGCGGCGATAAATGCCGCGGGCCCCGGCGTCACCAACCTTGAGCTCCATCTCCTGGCCGCGCACACGATCGCCTCGGGATTGAAGGACATCGGCGTCATGAAGGGAAATGTCGATAAGGCGGTCGAGGCGGGCGCCCACGCCCTGTTCTTCCCGCACGGGCTCGGCCACATGATGGGCCTCGATGTCCACGACATGGAGGACCTGGGCGATATCGTGGGGTACGCGGAGGGAGAGGAGCGCTCGACCCAGTTCGGTCTCGCGTACCTCCGGCTGGCACGCAAGCTGGAGCCGGGCTTCGTCATCACGATCGAACCCGGAATCTACTTCATCGCCGCCCTCATCGAACGCTGGCAGGGAGAAAGGCTGCACCGGAGCTTCATCCGCTATGACAAGCTAGAGGATTATTGCGGGTTGGGCGGCGTCCGCATCGAGGACGATGTGCTCATCACCGAGGATGGGAGCAGGGTTCTCGGTCCCGGAATCCCGAAAACTGTCGACGATATCGAGTCGGCAATGGCACGGTAGAAACGTTAAAACGTTTCAACGTTCAACGTTTAACGTTCAAACGTTCCCGTGTCTTCGAAGAACTCGCGAATTGCCTGTTCCGGGTCTTCGTACACGAGGTTGGTGGGGTCCCCATGCGTCCATTCCTCGGGCAGGAGTCGGGCATACCGCGAGTCTAGGAACCGGCGGCCCATGACGACGATGACCCCGCGATCGCTCTCCGAGCGTAGGAGACGGCCGGCCGCCTGAACGACGCGCGTCAGACCAGGAACCAGATAGGCGTAGCCGAAGCCGTGCTCGTAGAACTCCTGGTAGTAGCCCTTGAGGAGCTCGCGCTCGAGGTTGTACTGGGGCAAGCCCGGGGACACGACGATGACCTGTGACAGCATCTCTCCCGGGTAATCCACGCCCTCGGCGAAGATCCCGCCGAGCACCGCCATCAGGACATGGGGTTCTCCGTTGCTGAGGAGGTCGAGGACCTCGCGCTGCTCGGAGTCAGAGACCCCGGGGCGTTGGGCGATGACCGTGTGGGGCACCGGAGGAAGGCGGTCGTGCACCGCTTCGAGGAAGGCGTAGCTGGGGAAGAGCGTCAGTACATTGCCCTTCGGGTGGGAAAGACGCGCGATCCAGTTCGCGATGCGATCGTAGTTAGCGGCCCGTCGGCGGTAGGTTGTGTCGACGTCGCCGATGGCGAGCACCAGACGGTTCTCCTCCGGAAACGGCGACGGCACGTACAGCTCTTCGGTGCGATGGGCGTCAAAGCCGAGAAGATCGCGATAGAAGTCGAACGGCTCGAGGGTGGCGGACATGGCGATGGCCGATGCGCTGCCGTCCAACACCTCGCCGACAAAGCGCGACGCATCGCGACAGAAGATCCTGAGCTTCGGGCCGCCGCCGTCGTTCCGGGAGGCGATGTGGACGAACTCGTCACCGCCGAGCGCCAGGACCCGGTGAAATCGGGTGAGCGTGAAGAAGACATCGAGCACCGGGTCGTCTGCCATCCACATCTCGTGCTCGCGTTTGTAGAGGAAGTAGCTCAGCATGGCGCCGTCAAAGGCGATCCGAAGGTCGGAGATCGCGTCATGGTCGAGATCAGCCGGCCCCTCGTCGGGGCCCTCGTCACCGAGGCTGTCAGCAACCCGATCGCGGACCTCCCGTTCCAGATCGGCCACCAGCCCCGCGAGCTCGTCGAAAACCGGGTTCGACCGCGTCTCCAGGAATTGACGTGCGCGCTCCAGGCTCGTGGTGCCGATCTCGGGCGAGTAGTACTCGCGGCTGCGGTCGACGAGATTATGAGCTTCATCGATGATGAGCACGGCGTCGCGGAGGGCGTCCCCGTGGAGGAGAGCGCGGAGGCCGATTGTGGGGTCGAAGACGTAGTTGTAGTCGCAGACCACCAGATTCACCTCCGGTAGAAGGTCGAGACTGACCTCGAAGGGGCACACGGTGTGCTCCTTTGCAGCCGCGAAAATGTGATCCGGGTCCTGGTGTTCGTGACCGTCGAGCAGGTTTTCCAACAGGCTGGTCTGCACCAGCTTGAGGCCGTAATCCCGTGCGTAAGGGCAGAACTCCTCGTGGCATACGATCTCCGTGTTCGCGCACATCTTGGATTTGGCGCGCAGCTGGAGGCTTCGAAACAGGCCGTCCTGCATGGCGTTGGCGGTTTCCACCGCGATCCGCTGTTGGAGTGTCTTGGCGGTCAGGAAGAAGACCCGCTGGCCGCTTCCCAGTGCGGCCTGTACCGCGGGGTGGAGGACAGCCGCGGTCTTGCCGCAGCCGGTAGGAGCGCGCAGCAGGAGGTGGCGGCTTTCGGCGAGAGTCTCGGCAACCATGGCGCCGATCTCGTCTTGGACGGGACGTGATTCGGAGTGGGGGAATGGGAGGGACTCCGCCGCTTCCCGCAGCTTGTCGAGGCGCGCGAGGCGGCGTTGTTCATGGGCGACGCGGCGGTGGATCTGCTGGCGCAGCCACGCGAGAACCGCTTCGCGATCCCACACGACCTCCTCGTCCTGCTCTTCATGAGAGACGATATCGACGAGGATCAGACGCGCCGCGGCGGGGTGATCCGCGTCCGACACCATGAGGGCGTAGAGGGCTGCCTGGCGGCGAAAGCGATCCAATCGTTCCTGGGCGTACAGGTTGTGAAGGTCGACGGCGAAGTGCAGGGTCTTGATCTCGTCGACCCTGATGGCCCGTCCGTCTTCGAAGACCACACCGTCGGCGCGGCCCGCGATCTCCACCGTCCAGCCGTCGATCTCGAGTTCGATCTCGACCGGGACCTCGCTCCGGAAACCGGGCTCGGCGGCTTCCATGTCTCGCTGAATGCGCCGGTGGAGCTCGGCGCCGATCCAGAGGCGTGAAAGCCCGGTCCCGGTGAGCCCGATCGAGCGCTGGGCCGGCTCGCCGAGGAGATCGCGAACCCCGGCATGAATCCTCCGCCGCTCGATGTCGATCGAGAACGTCACGATCGGCGGCGCCGGCTGCGAATCAGTCTGAGTACGAGGATGATCGCAATCAGTGCCGCAGCGCCGTAGGCGACAGTGCTTGGTTTCGGCGGCCACCGGTCGACGAAACGCGGTTGATATCGCAGCGCATCATCGAAGCGGACGCTGTCGATGATGCGATCGAAAATCGTTGCCACGGCGGTGGCCTGAGGGGTATGCGCGTAGCAATGGAGAGTGAAGAGGCCGCGCTCCGTGAGAAATGAAACCGAACTCACCGATACCCTTCCCTCGGTTTTGAGCGCGAGCTTATTGGCGAGGTGCAGGGTGTGGTTCTTTCTGTCGTACCACACCTTCTGTAAGTCGAGTCCGCTCAAGACAGGACCCATGCGATCGATGATGGGGCGACTCCCCGACCTTTGCAGCTTCTCGAGAGGTGGGAGGTGCAGAAATTGCCCGTAGGGAAGGCGACCGCTCTCTCGGATCTGGACCAAGATCAGGGGGAGGGTGGAAATCACGATACGGCTGTCCGGAAAGAACCCGTGCTGATAGACCTCGCCTACCCGGCCGCCAGAGGCCTCGGCCAACTGCAGGCTGAACGACTCGAGGTCTTCTGCGGGTATCTCCTCCCAATCGGTTGGCACCTCGAGATTGACGTGTCCCTGATACAGGGTCACGCACCGAACGGCGTCATCGGCGGGGAGGGCTGAAACAGCGCTGAACACCGTGAGAATGAGGATCGAATCCAGAATCGGCATCGACAGAGCAACGATAACACTGCGGGCGGCAACCAGGTGGGGTAGAACCCTTCCGTTCCGGTTTGCTATGGTGTGGTCGATTCGAACACCCATCGGGAGGGAAAGAGATGACCTCCGAGCGAGAAAACAACGGGTCTGATCACACGGCCGACCCGGTGGACCATCGTGTCACCGTCGATCTGGAGTTCACCACCCTACGAGAATTCCGCGAGGAAATGGCCCCGTACCTCAACCATGGGGGGCTCTTTATCAAGACCGACAAGCCCTACGCGCGCGGCACGGCGGTGAGGTTTCGCTTCGTGATGCCCGAGGGCTTCGTGCTTGCCCAGGGGACGGGTGTGGTCGCGTCGATCCGAACCCCGGAAAAGGACCCGGACCTCGAGCCGGGGATGGTCGTGTGGTTCGAAGAGGTCGAGCGCCAGAGCCGCGAGGTCATCGGCGAACTCGTGGACTTTCACATCGCGATCGGTAGGGACCCGTTCGACATCGGGCTGGACACCGGCGGCGCTGGTGAGATTCCGACCGACGCGCTTGGCGGAGGCGCGCCGCTGCCACCCGGACCGGTCACGCAGGAGCCGCGTCGTCGAGATGCGGACCCCTCTTCCGCCTCGAAACCGTCGTGCGAGGTCCTGCCGGTGTGGTTGTCGGATGTGGCCGACGAACACGATATCGACCTATCGCTCGAGGACCTTTCCGAGGACGAGCAGCCCGAGATTTCGAGCGCAGAACCCCCGGAACCTACCCGGCAGGATTTTGAAATCAGCATGATCGATGACGACAGCGAGCCGGATCCCACGCCGGTGCGATCGCCGGATGAGAGCTCGTCCGACCTGACCATAACTCCGCGCGACCGGGACAAGCCCTTGAGCGGCCTTCGCCTGTGGCCGCTGGCGGCGGCCGCCCTGTTGGTCATCTCGATCGGTGTGTGGTGGCTGCTCATGAAGCCGGCGTCTTCGCAGATCCCTGAGACCTCCGCGGCCGCCGAGCGGGCCGCCCCGACGCCGCGTCCGACCGCAGTCGCTGAGGAGCCCGGAGAGCGGGTTTCAGTGAAACCGCAGGAGGTTTCGGAACCGCCGCAGGCTGCACGGGCGATTCCTCCCCCTACCACCGGGCCGGCGACCAGGATCGTTGACGTGGCCGTGGCGCGTGTCGGTGACGCGACCGTCGTCGAAATCCGTGGGAACGGCGGCCTCTCGGAGAATCGCCTCCGCGTTTCGGCGCTCGACGACCCGCCGCGGGTGTGGTTACGCATCCGAGGCATCGAGACCATTTACCGACCGAGCGAGATCGCGGTCGGGTCGCCCGAGGTGTCGCGAATTCGGGTGGGTTACCACCCGGAGGAAAGCCCCGTATCCCTGTGGGTAGTCCTCGATCTCGCCGACGGCTCGGCGGTGGTGCGCGACACGACGGTGAGCGGCGACACCATTCGGGTCTCCGTCGGCCGGCGGTGAGGTGACGTCGACTCGCTGTATTTTCGCCTCCGATCTGCATGGGCGCGGTGATCACTATCGGAAGCTGTTTGCGACGATCGAGGAGGAGCGTCCGCGGGCCGTGTTTCTTGGCGGCGACCTCCTACCGCATCGTTGGGCATCTCGGTTGGCCTCCGGAGACTTTGTCACCGACGTCCTCGAACCCGGTTTCCGGAGGGTCCGCGAGCGCTCCGGGGATGACCCCGTCCGGGTCTTTCTCATCCTCGGCAACGACGACGACCGGACGAGCGAGGGGGCCTTTCTCGACGGCGACCGCGCAGGGTCGTGGACCTATGTTCATGAGCGCTGGAATTCCCTCGGCACCCATCCGGTCCTCGGCTACGCTTGCGTTCCACCGACGCCCTTCCTGCTCAAGGACTGGGAGCGCTACGACGTTTCGCGCTTCACCGATCCGGGCTGTGTTTCGCCGGAGCGGGGCCAGCGCACGGTGCCGGTCGATCCGGACACCATCCGATTCGGAACAATAGCCGGAGACCTCGAGCGACTGGCCGAAGACCGCGATCTCGAGGATGCGGTGCTGCTCTTCCACTCGCCGCCCTACCAGACCACCTTCGATCGTGCCGATTTGGATGGACAGTCGGTGGATCACGTGCCCCTCGATGTGCACGTAGGCAGCATCGCGATCCAGCGCTTCATCGAGGAGCACCAACCTCTGCTCACCCTGCACGGTCACATCCACGAGGCGCCCCGGCTGACGGGCGCGTGGCGCGAACGCATCGGTCGCACGCACTGTTTCACCGCGGCCCACGACGGGCCCGAGCTGGCGCTCGTCCGCTTTGATCTGGACGATCTTGAAAGCGCCACTCGAGAGCTGCTTTGAGGGGTTCAGGGCGCAGGGTACAGGCTGGGACGCGCCTCAGTAAGCACCCACGGTTCGTCTTGATGGTTCGACACAGCCACGAAGCAGCGGCATATCGATAGCCTGGGGCGTGAGCCTACATAAATAGGGCAGGACGGAACCCGTCAAGCCGCGAAGCGGCGATAGATTATTAGCCTGGGGCGTCAGCCCCAGCAACACAGCACGAAAGAAATCCTCAAGCCGCGAAGCGGCGACAGACGACGGGAAGATGGTGGCTGCTGCTGACACCGCAGCCGCAGTCTGTCGCACCTTCCGACTTCACCCTGCGAGCTACGCCGTGACAAGCCGGCGCTCGACCGCAGGCCCAATCCTTGAATCCTGAACCCTGCGCCCTGAACCCTGTGCCCTGAGCCCTTTTCCTGCTGCGGAATGAGCCCTTTTGTAACGTTGTTGCGCGAATGTGACCATAATCACGCAAACGAGAAAATGTCGAGGTGGAGACGAGCGGCTGGACCTGGAGGCAAACAATGCGAGATAACGAGCGAGATCGTGTGGGTTCCCAATGGAGCTCGTGGCACGTGGTGCGAGTGCTGGCTGCGGTTTTGGTGATACTGGCGTTGAGCCTGCCGGCTGCGGCAGGATCCGAGCGGGTCAAGAAACGCGACAGCGCCATCGACTTCATAGCCAACCTCGACAAGGCTCTCGCGCAGGCACAAGCCGACGACAAGCCGGTCTATCTCGCCTTCGGCGCTGTGTGGTGCCCGGTGTGCCGTTATCTCGAGGAGGTTACCCTCCGCAAACTTCCGATGCAGGCCCTCGCGAATGACTTCATCTGGGTGTTTATCGACATCGACCGCAAGATGAGTCTCGCTCGCGAGTGGGGTGTAGAGGCGACACCAACCATTTTTCTCCTCGATCCGGCGGGCAACACCCGGCGCGAGATCGTGGGTGGCGCCTCGGCCGAGGAGTTGTCGGAGACCCTGCGCGATTTCCTCGCCGATCTCGGCACCGCGGCGACACCCGGCGAAGCCGAACAGACCGAGGTCTTCCGATACACTCAACTGACAATCAAACCCGATGGATTTCGCGGCAAGTCGGTCTGTTTCTCGCATGTGGGCTACGGCCCGCTGAGTGTTCGCAGTCAGTCCGCATTTCAGTCGCTGCGGCTGGGTATCCTCCCACGGACGCCCTCGACCCTCGCCCGAGGTCAACACCAGGTGCGGCTGGGCGCCACGTGGGCCAATACCTGGAATGTCGATGGCGGCAGCTTCGACCCCGAGAATGGCGAATTGGGGCCCTATATGCTCGATTACGAGAGCCTTGACGCCAACATCAGCTACGCCTACGGTCTCAGTGACATCTTTCAAATCGAGGCGGAGTACGAGCAACGGTGGCGCTTTGGCGGGGGGATGGACGGCTTCATCGAGAGCTTTCATGACCTTTTCGGCCTCGGCCAAGGCGGGCGTGACGAGTGGCCGAGGAACCAGACCAATATCTTCATCGACCCTCAGAACGGTGATCCGCCGGTGTACCTGCCGGGAGGTGAGGTGAGCGGCACCTTTGCCCGAAACCTCCTTGTCACCCTGCAGCACAACGTGACCTGTGGCACCGTCAAGTGGCCGGCCCTGTCGTGGGCGGCAACCGGACGCTATTCCCTGGGTAACCCCGGCGATCTCGAGGGCAGCAAGTTCGACATCGCGTTGTCGGCGGCCGCCTCCCGCCGATTCGGAAAGTTCTACGTCTACCTCACCCTCGGTTATGCATGGTACGGCAGTGATTCTGTCTTCGGCATCGAGCTCGAGACCACACAGGTCACGGCCCTCGCCGCCGCCGAGTGGCGCTTCAAACCGCGGATGTCATTCATTCTCCAGTATCTCGGCTCCCAAGGCGTCGCCAAGGACCTTGGAGTGTTTTCCGACACCTCCAACGAGATCGTCCTAGGATGGAAGTGGGAGCTTCGGGAGGCTGGGGTTTTGGAAATCGGCTTGTTGGAGAACGTCGTATCCTTTAATAACAGCCCGGACTTTGGTGTGCACGTAGCGTTCACGCGGAGGTTCTAACCCGCCCGCCCAATACTCGATGCTCGATACTGGATACTCGATCCGCTCAACTACCTCTTGACAAGCCGGATCGCGAATCTACGCTTTTGTCGCATCGAGCATCGAGC
>PVMK01126011.1_pt1 | contig 10884 bp, 10 predicted proteins | sample 1853481 | NCBI WGS metagenome assembly PVMK01 (sample SAMN08533507, study PRJNA380276) | Marine sediment metagenome, whole genome shotgun sequencing project. | reverse complement strand
TCACCGAGTGAATGCCTATTAACCAAACGGCGAAGCTAACAATTTCTATGCGAGTCGTCTCCTGAAATGTCACACCTAGACTGGAACTCCACCATCCAATCTTATTCGCAATTTGACCGATTACACAATCATCCTCCCAGATGTCGTGATGTAACATCAGGCCCTTTCGAAGAGGTTTGAGTAGCCAAGAACGGGAATCGAAACTCACATCCAAGGTTAATCGAGGACCAGTGCCTTGTCTTTGAGAACGAGCGATAGAGATTCCGTTCTCCTCCAAAATCCAACTCCCCCGACCCTCTCCCCGAACCAAGTAGCGCTTGTCCTCGATCAGGAGGTTGGAGTCTCGCCAGTTTTTGAACTGCATGAAGCAAACGACAGAGTTCTGGTCCATTAGCTCATAATCTTTGGAGAACCATCCACCTTTTCTTCTAAGCAATAAACTCATTTTGCAAGAACCCATCTCAACCGCGAGGCCGGTATGACGGACTGCGCTTCAGCGGTGGCGCCAAGCTCCGGCCGCTGAAGCCGCTAGTGAGACGGCGTCCCCGGAACCATGAGCCTGTCCACTGGCACCTCTTCTCCAAGGTCGATCCCGAAGTGGGTTTCCAGCAGTGCTCGGTACTCCTCTGCATCCGCTACCTCCCTTTCCTCACGTCGCTCTCCGGCCGTCAGGATCAATCGGCTATTGGACAGCGTGATACGCCCTTCCGGTGTCGCCAGTGAGCATATCGCCTTCCGTGCGAAAATGGACTCCGAAGAGGTCTGTTGACGCTGACACATGGCGCTGAATTCAGCAAGCCGACGGGGAGTCAGTGAAAAGACATAGCGTGACTCATACTCAGACTCTCGCCGCCGCTGGAGTACCCTCTCAGAATCCGACCCCGTCAGACGGTAGGAGCTGCCCTGCTGCACATCCTCTTTTTCGCCATCGAGCCGAAGTGGTTCCAGAAATGAATCGCCAAATCCTACGTCCGCGATCAGACGCTCCTCCATCTCAATGAGCAGAACCAGATGGTCGAACTCAGGCCCTGGCTGAGCGCCTTCGAACACTCGCGCCGACAACATCACCACTGCAAAGCCAAGCTGCTCAAGAAGCCACCCAAACAGTCCATTCAGCTCGTAGCAAAAACCCCCTCGCCGACGCCGAACGATCTTGTCGTAAAACGAAGGAAGGGATAGGACGATCGGGTGGCCCAGAGGGATATCGAGATTCTCAAAGGGGACGGCAAGCAATTGGGCACGGTGGAGCTGCCTCAGAGCCTCGGCTGTAGGCTGGCGCGACCCTTGGTACCCAATGCGCTCGAGATAGGCATCGATCTCCATGACGTTACCTGTACGTGACGACACCTCTTACGGACCGGGCGAAAAGCTGTGGGCCGAAGTGGCGCGGGAGGTGCGGTCCTCGCACGGCCGGTACCACCGCAAGCACTGACAGCTTCAGGACCTTATTAGGAGTTCGTCTCTTTCCAGTATCTCAATAGGACACCTTTCCAATCAGGCGGCACAGAGGCGCCCTTCAGAGTCCATCTCACGAACCTTGTTGCCCCCATGTGCCCATGGAGATTCTTCATGACCTGTGCATGCGGGGTTGTCCTGACAAAGTTCATTAATGCATTATCATCTTCCCAGACCGAGAGCGTCCAGAAATGGCGGCGAAACAACTGGGCCCGAAGAGAATATCCAATCAATCCTACGGCTTGATCCAACTGGGTTTGAATGTCGCTGGAGTGCCGGAAAAACTGAGGCAGCTTTCGGAATCGCGCAAGCGGAAGGTAGCTCAGAAGGGCAAGAAACTCTTCATCCGGTTCGACGGAACGATACCCTTTCCATGGGGTCGTCGGCATCATTCATTCTCTCGTTTAACGGCGCCTCGTATAGGCCTGACCGGTCGGCCGCTCACCTGCCAGCCGCCTGGTAAATGGATTGTAGCACTGGGACCTGAAGCTAGCACCAAGCAGGGGGCTGTCAGGTGTAGCGGTTTGGTAGACGGCTCGATGGCCTAAGCCGAACGGATGCACCGGAGAACAGCTCAATCCCCTAGCGGTTCCAGAATGACTACCGGAATCTCGCGCTCGGTCCGCTTCTGATAGTCCGCGTAGGGAGAGAAGATTCCAACCATCTGGTCCCAGAGTGTCGATCGCTCCGCTTCAGTAGCTGTGCGAGCCCTTGCCCGAAACCGCTCCGCTTCAACCTGGACCTCCACCTCGGGGTGAGCGGTCAGGTTGAGGTACCAAGCCGGATGGGATGAAGCTCCGCCTTTGGAGGCGACGATCGCATAGCCGTTTTCTGTTTTCCCGTAGATGAGGGGCAAGAGCTGGGGTTTGCCTGATTTCCGCCCTGTCGTGGTCAAGAGAAGCGTCGGGACGAGTCCGGGACCACCGAGGTCCCACATGTGCCCGTCGGCTCCATCGCTCTCGAGGTAGCGACGAATGTGGTTTTGAATCCAATCTGGGAGGTGAGCCGGAACTGAAATTTCTGACATATTCTCCTCCTTCGGCCGCGCCCGGCTAACTATTGATGATCGAGTTTCCAGATAAGTCCTGTACCCGTGCTTTCTTTCCAGATCATACGTCCAGCAACTTGCAGGTTTTAGCTCGGCAGTCCCAGCCTTTGCAACACGGCCGCCTGACCCCGAGCGTCTTATCCGGTTTCCTCATAATACACGCCGCCATCAGGAGTCACAAAGTGTCCAAGGGACTTCTGACACCCGGAATTGATTCGCCTGATTGTCCTTAATTTCCTCAAGGTGTAAGATTTGGGAGAATCTTCTTTGTCCACACGACTTCTCAGATTGGGAGCGCCCTCATGCCAAAGCAGCCGATTGTCGTACCCTTGGGTCGATCGATTCTATGGGGTAATGCGATGAAGAAAGTGGTTGGGGCACTATGACTCGCCGGCGCTGGATCCTCGTGGTGGTGGTAGTGATCCTGGGGCTTTCAGCCTCTGTTGTATCTCTTCTACGGGTCGCGTCAGAAAACGAATCCTACGGGCTGCTTATCGTCATCGATGGGGCGCGAGGTGACATCTGGAAGCGTTACGCTCTAGAGGGGAGGCTTCCCAACGTGAAGCGCCTGTTCTTTGACGAAGGCCTATGGGTCAACCATGCCTCCACGGTCTTTCCGTCGATCACCGGCGCCGGATTACCGGCGGTCTTGACGGGCTCGCTACCTGGCCGGCACGGCATCCCCTCGCTCTATTTTTTTGATCGGCAGACGGCACAGTACCCCGTCCTCTATGCCCTCCTGGAAGCTCTTGACTGGAATCAGTGGCTCTCCCCGGACGTGAAGACGATTTGGGAACACTTTCCCGGAGCCAATGATGCGATGGCCATTGGCCCCGCTCTAAATCGGGGCGCAGACAGTGTCGTCCCGGTGATTTGGAACTTGAACTACAAACCCATGGAGTACAGGGCTAAGTTGCAGGTGGGTCTGCGCAGGTTGCGGCGTGGGTTTTTCGGTGGTCAGCCGGCACGCATCACCGTTGTCTACAACGGTTGGTTCGATCATATGGAGCACAGGTGGGGTGCCACAGACCCCGGGATGGATGAGCACTACCGAGCCGTCGACGATCTGATCGGTGAAGCGGTTCGAGTCTTCAACACGACCATGGACCGGCGGCAGGCACAGATTGGCCAGCCGGTGAAGCGATATATCGCGCTGGTGTCCGACCATGGCCACCAGGACATCAAAGAAGTGTACTCGATAGACAAATTTGTCCGTGGGGCCAAGGACGCCAAGATTATGGACAAGTCGTGGACGGAACTTTTCGGTGTGAAGCTTAGGGGCTCCCTGCCGGACAGCTATGAAGACCGGGAAATCGTGGTCGCCGCCGGCGAAGGTCATGCACTTCTCTACTTTCCCACTCCGATCCTAAGTGCCGACGGAAGGGTTGAACGACTGGACTGGTCACGGCGGCCAGGACTGCAACTCCTGCGCGACTACCCTTACAGTGCCGGCAGGGTGGATGTCATCGCCGAAGGGATTGCATGGAAAGAAGCGGTGGCCTTCATGGTAGGAAAGGATTGGGACACCGGAAAAGTTCACGTTTTCAGTCATCTGGGTGAATCGATCATCACACGTCAAGGGACAGCATCAACGCGGGCCTCCTACCAGTACGAAGTGGTCCAAGGAGAAGATCCGCTGGAGTTCGCCCAGGATCCAGCCATCGGGCCATTGATGGACGGATCCTTCCATCACGCGGATGAGTGGCAGAAGGCGACTTACCTGAACGAGTACCCCGATGCCATCGTTCAGCTCTTTCAGGCCTTCGATGTTGAGTCGAGGGCACCCGACCTGTACTTGTCCGCCACTCCCTATATCTCAATTGGTGATCTGGTGGACGGTACGTCTAAATCGAAACATGGCGGGTTGACCAAGGAAGAGTCCTGGGCGACGGTCGCCTTTAGCGGAACGGGCATCTCATCCATGACAGTGGAGATGGCGCGCAATGTGGACGTGGTGCCGACGATGCTTTATCTGCTGGCACAACCCTACGATCCTGAGGAGATGGATGGCAAGGTGATCCCGGAGATCCGCGAGATCATGGAAAGACAGCGCCCCACTAGTGATCCTCCTCGCTGAGATCACCGGACCGGATTCGGCCCCTGAGGTGCCTCCTACCTTCCGGAGGAAGAGGGCGCACGGCCGTGCGCCCCTACAGTTCCGGAGAACCTCCTCAATTCCGGACGTCACCCAACGCTCGACTAGAAATCCTGGAGAGGAAAGCTCTCCGGCGAGGCTGGCTGATAGCGGCTAAGGTATGAGTCACCTCTACGGGCTTCAAGCCTTTCCGTATGCGCTTCTTGCCCTCCTCTTCCGCTGCCCTTCTGGCAATATCGGTGAGGGAGAGCAACCCGACCAAACATCCGTCGTCGTCGATGACAGGAAGCCGATGAACCTGCTTACGTTCCATGATGAACTCAGCCACCGTCAGGTCGTCTTCGGGGAGGCAGGCATACACCTCTTTGCTCATCGCGCTTGAGACGGGAATCTCCCTTAGAGCTCGTCCCTCACTGTAAGCCGCCATACAGATATCACGATCGGTGAGCATGCCGACGACCTTAGCGCCTGGGTCAATGACGGGTACGCACCCACAGTCCAGCTCACACATGACTTGTGCTGCCCTCTCCAAATTGTCGTGAGAAGGACAGCTGGCCACCTGCTTGATCATCAGTCTTTCTACTCTCATGACTTCTCCTTTTCCTAGCGAACTTAATAAATATAGTCTCTGTAAGCGATTGCAAGCACCCGCCGTTCCACAAGAGTCTCCGGGAAATAACTCGTCTATTTGCCGATGCTTGCAAACAGGGTGAGAGAACCCTGCTCCAGCCCCTTGTCGGAGTGGGTGAAAAGTCCCTGCAGATTGGGCGTCTTACCCCCTTTTTTGAGACCCACCCTCTCCATGATTGTGGCCCCTCATTTGCATATTAGATTTCGGAGGTTTGATAAGAAGGGCGATGAGACCATGAGTCTTAAAATTGCTGATTCTGCAGGGCTTTACCCACCGGCGAAGAAGGGCGATGACTGGCTGACCCACTTGGCTATTCGAATGATCAATCAGGCGTTTATGGATCTCCAACTAAAGAATCCCTCCGGTTGGGACGCTAGGGAATGGCAGCGAGATGCCTATGAGTGGTTCCTGTCTGAAGAGACTGCCCCTGGAAGCCTGGTCTGGTGGTGCAAAATCCTGGAGACGGATCCTGCACTCATCCGACAGAAAATTCTTGGAGGGACAGAGAGAAAAGCCAGTTAAAAATAGCTTTTACGGTCCGACATCGGCGAAGTTCGGGGGTAAGACGATGGCGCGAGGCGCGCGATGGGACAGCCAGGCGGGAGGCGACCCAAAGTCATATTGCCCAAGAATCCAAACGGTCGTTCCGAGGTTCAGGACTGTCCAACCTTTTTCGTCCAGTTTCCACTCTTCTCCCCAATCGTAAAGCCACTTGGCATCTCGTTCAAGCAGGCGAATGCAGGCATGACTCGCTGGCCATCCCGGCAGGGCAAATGTGTGAAAGGAAAGGCCCCGTTCATTTTGGAAATTGAAATACCAAGGCATCTGCCAATCCGGATCATCCGTGCTTTGGTGACTCCGGGACTTCCAATTCAGAGAGAAGAAACCGGAGGGCGTCGGGAACCGTGCTTGACCTGAACTGATGGGTCCCCAGCGAACCAACACTCCTTTTTCGTAAGCACCAAAAACCTGGGAGGGCAAATGCACGAGTAAGATTTGCTGGTACTCTCTCGCTGGCTTGTAATAGGCCGGTAGGGGGCTGTAGGCAATCTCAGGTAGATCCCATCGATCGGGAATCAGGATCTTTCCTAAATCCGGGAGGTGGTCGCGGTCTGATCGATTGAGTTTTTCAAGTAGAGCAATCTGCCTGAGATCAAAGGATTCCTGAATGTATTGTGTTTCTCCTGAGATCTGCTTGAGCTGGTAAGAAACCCGGGTCTCATCGTCGGGCACAGTCCCGAGAGACGCCAGAACGGCCGAGGCCCCGGGTTCACCACTCAGCAGAAGTATCATGAGCAGTCGAAGGAACACTGAACCCTCCATTTATTATGATGCCATTCGTGAATCCTTGTTTCACGGATTCGGCACCTGAGGTGCCTCCTACATTCCAGAAAGAAATTTCAGAGACCAGGCAGTTCCTCCGCTGACGTCAGAGGAAAAAGGCAATATGGACAAGTTGTAGAGAGCTATGAAATCCAGAGAAAAACTGGTGATCGGTAAAACCAGAATCGATCCCGGTCAAGTCCTCGATCTTCGTCTGAAGATCTCAGAAACCTATACCGGCGATCCCATCGCTATTCCCTTAAGGGTGGTGAGGGCTGCCAAGGCCGGCCCCACCCTGTTTATTTGTGCGGCCGTTCACGGGAACGAACTCAGCGGCACCGGCGTTGTTCATGAGCTGATGTTTCAGAAAACCTTACAGCTCACCAAAGGGACGGTCATCCTGATCCCCGTGGTCAACGTATTCGGTTTCGAAACCAATCAGCGCAACCTTCCCGATCGAAGGGATCTGAATCGCTGCTTTCCGGGAAACCTCAAGGGAAGCCTGGCCGGCCGGATCGCAGCAACTTTCATGCGCGAGATCATCCGCAAATGTGATTATGGGATCGATCTCCATTCCGCTGCCCAGCAGCGGACCAACTATCCCAATGTCCGTGGGGATTGCAGCCTGCCAGCCGTGAAGAAAATCGCACACGCTTTCGGGAGTGAACTGATCGTTCCCAATAAGGGGCCGATGGGCTCGCTGCGCAGATCGGCCTGTCGGGCCCGATGCTTCACGATCACTGTGGAAGCAGGGGCGCCCTCCAGAATGGCGTCCTCGGTGATTGAATTTGGTGTCCAGGGCGTGGAAAACGTCCTGATCGAACTGGGAATGCTCAAAGGCTCTCCCAGCAAACCTCTTTATCAGGTCCAGCTGGAGAAGACCACCTGGGTCCGTGCCCAGGTGGGTGGAATTCTTAGATTCCATATCCTTCCCGGTGATTTGGTGGAAAGCGGGCAGGCCATTGCCACCAACTATGGCATTTTGGGCAAAGAACAAAATGTCTTGAAGAGTCCGGTCAATGGCTTGGTGCTGGGCATGGCCACCATGCCCACCGTCAAGCCGGGAGAGCCGGTTTGCCATCTGGGCATCCCCACCACTTCTTTATCCAAGATTCGCAAGAGCCTCAAAAAACCGCCCTTGTCGAGTTTGCATCGGAAGATCCGGCGACAGCTGGCATCGGACATTTCGTATACGGGGAGGTGAGGGGGCAGACAGCTGACAACTGACAGCTGACAGTAGCCGGCAGACCGCAGACCAGGTGATTCAATAGATCAGGATGGGGCGGTGGGTGATGTCGGACTTGCCCCGAAGGATTTTGATCTCCACCTTGTGCTCGGTGGGTTCATCCCCCGCTTCCACATAGAATCCCAGGGTATAGCTGTTGGCAAGACGGGACTTCAGATCAACGAATACATCGTCAATATAGGCGAGCTCTTCTGAAATAAAGAAGTGTCCGGAAGTTTCCCTAACCAGATTGCGAAAATAATAGGTGTTCATCTGCTGTTCAAAGGTGCTTCCCGGTGATGTCACGAAGCGGCGGGCAAAGGAAACGACATAGACATCAACATTTTCATGGCGTAGGAGTTGGCGATACTCCTCCAGGTTCTTGTAGGACTCCCGATCGACAACGGTGGTAAAAAGCACCAGGATCTTGCGTCTTTCACTTCGATCCTTTAATAGATCCACCCCTCGCCCCAGCATACGGGCTACCGGAATGTTTTCCTTGTCCAATCCGGTCCAATTGGGCTGCATGCGAATCAGGGCATCTTCCAGAAGATAGTCATCCTCGGTGAAGTTTTGAACGATCGAAAACTCCTTGTAAAACTCAGCCAGCAATACGGGACCCATTGCTACCAGAGGGGGAAAGACTCCCTCCAGTAACCCATAAATCACATAATCCACAATGTTGTTCTGTCCCCTCTGCGGCATGCTCCTTGCGAACTGTGCAGTGCGGGGACTGTTTTCAATAATGAAGGCGAAGGCGGTGGAGACCTTGCGAGAGCCGAAGTAGCGGATCTCGACCGGCTGCTCGTCCAGGTAATAGGGCAACCTCCTCTTCTTTGAGATCACGGTAATAGATTCTGTTCTGATCTCGGGCGGAGAAAGTCAGATAGATGCCCTGCCGATCCGCTGCCTGCGCTACCAGGCCCAGCAAAAGCGAGGTCAGGACTGCGGCTGGAAGGTATCGTTTCATGGAGTCCCCAGTTTCCTCAGATTTAGATGATCATGCAAGGGATAAGTTACATCGGGAGGACTTGGTGGGCTACGGCCACCCGCTTTCGTCTTGACAATACAACGGTTTGCGGCTAAAAATGTGGCAACGCATTGGAAAATTTAACGGTTAGTACCGCGAGTTTCGATAGAAAAATCAGTCAACCGTCAAACTAGGGAGGCATTATGAAATTCGAACCCTGCCGGATCAAAACCTTTGTCGTCATCCTGAGCCTGCTGTTCTTCTTCCAGGCTAGTCACTCGTTCGCTCAGCTGGTGCCCGAGGTGGCCGAATTCGGCTATGCCGACACCATCTTTGTCACCGGGAAGGTGGTGAGCATGGGCGATGAGACCCGCGCAACCGAGGTGGGGACCATCTATGAGGCTATTGCCGTTAAGGGTGACAAGATCATGAAACTGGGAACCACCGCCCAGGTAAGAGCTGTGGCAGGTCCCGACACCCTGGTTCTCGATTTGAAAGGGAAAACCCTGATTCCCGGCATTATTGAGCCCCACAGCCACATGTACGGCCGTGCCGTGCAGTACCTGGATCGGCTGGGCTTTAAGTATCCTCCCGAAGGAGTCCTTTTTACGTCAGCCACAGCGGACCCCAACGACCTGGAAAAGACCCAGGCCATCATGCGGGATGCCATCAAGGACGCGGTCACCAAGGTGGAACCCGGAGAGTGGATTGTCCTTAGTTTGGGACGTCATGCTGATGAAGCACCCCAGCAACTCCGCCTGTGGCAAATGACTCGGCGTTTGACCAACCGCAAGACTATGGATCTGTGGGCGCCGGATAACCCGGTGCTGATGCGGCCCGGGTTGAGAGGGAATGTCAATTCCAAAGCCCTGGAGGTCCTGGAAGAGTTTTTCCCCGGCTATGCCGCCTCCATTCACGAGACCATGCACGGGGATGTCATCGGAGAAGACATTGCCGACATCGGGTGGGTAGGAAGCCAAGAGATGTCAGTCATCACCTGGGAGCTGTTTCTGGAGAAACTCCCTCTGAACACTCTGGCCCAGGCCATCAAGATCATCTCTGAAGATGCCTCAACCAAAGGAATCACCACCTTTTCCAGCCGCATTCAGTTCCCCAAGATCATGAGCGGCTATGCCACCCTGGCCGGATTGGGCCAGATGCCCATTCGCCTCTCGGCCCACTATGAAATCCACCGCATGCCCACCGATCCCCAGCAGACCCGTCAAATCTATCGACGGACCGGAGTTTTGCAGGGAATTGGAGACGATTATCTGTGGATTGACGGCGTGGCCTCAGAGCGGTGGGATTCGCTTTACCCGGAATCGTGTACAGGACCCGATACTATCGCTCCACCCCACATCAAAGCTCGGGAAGTCTGCCCCGCACCCGGGGAACTGCCTTGGGATACGCTCGAGAACGCGGCCAAGGCGGGCTGGCGTCTGGCGGGCGTGCATATGTGCGGCAGTGAAAGTGCGCGATCCTTCTTTAAGATGATCGATCGAGCCCGGGCAGTGAACGGCTGGAGCATGCAGAATGTCCGCGACATGAAGATGACCGGCGAGCACTGCAATCTGATCGGAAAAGACCCGGAGATCATCCGGCAACTGAAGGATTACGGCATCATCTTGAGCTGCGGTCCCGACCTGGTTGGAGAATCACCCGCCTGGGTTAAGGACTACGGCGAACAGATCCAGCCCTTTATCCTGCCTTTCAAGACCTGGATCGATGCGGGTGTGAAGCTGGTGGGGCAGCATTATGGCCGCACACCGCCCTTTAACAAGCTGTGGCAGGCGGTCACTCGCGAATTTGATGGGGTGGTCTGGCAGCCCGACGAGCGGATTGACCGAGTGCATGCCTTGAAGATGTGGACCTCATGGGCCTCCGAGTACATCCTCAAACAGGACAAGTTGGGCACGCTGGTAGCCGGCAAGTTCGCCGATCTGGTGATTCTGGATCGCGACTACTTTACGATACCTGTGGATGACATGTTGAAGATCCGCACTCCCCTGACCATGGTGGGCGGCAAAATCATCCAGTTGCAGGAGTCCCTGGCCAGCGACTTTGGCATCGAGTCGGTGGGACCCGTCTACGACTTTTCAGATGAAGACGTGGCCGCTGAATTTCTGGGAGGCAGAAG
>PVMK01169438.1_pt1 | contig 10885 bp, 10 predicted proteins | sample 1853481 | NCBI WGS metagenome assembly PVMK01 (sample SAMN08533507, study PRJNA380276) | Marine sediment metagenome, whole genome shotgun sequencing project. | reverse complement strand
TGGGGCTTCGCTCCCGTGGTGTACCTCGCACTCGACCAACCGATTCCCTAGCAGGTACACAACACGGCTCGTGGCTTGTCCGAGCGACGGGTGACACCGAAGAAACCTGATGTGGCGCTGCGCGTAGTACTACCCGTCGCTCGGACAAGCCACGAGCCGTGTTGTGTACCTGCTAGGGAATCGGCTGGTCGAGTGCGAGGTACACCACGGGAGCGAAGCCCCATACCGCTGTGGCGATCAGTGCGAAGCCGAGGATCTTGGCTGGTACTTTCCCGTACGTGAATCCGGTGACCATGAGGAAGACGACAAGCCACACCACTGTCGACGATTGGAACAGGAACACGCTGTCGAACAGGTCAAACGAAGCGTACGCCCCTGCAAGAACACCGACCGGCACGGCCAGGTTTCCTATGACTCTGAGATCTCCGCCCTTGACGAGCGCTATACCGAACGCAGTGAAGAACACAGCGAAGAGCAACACAAGACCGGCGAGCGTCAGGATCAGCCCATTGCCATCGGCCTGCTGCACGAGCAGGAACACCTGAGTGGTCAGTATCAACCCGACGATCAGTTCAACCCAGCCCACCATCTTGATGGGATCCTGGCCACCTTCGGCAGGATCGGAGCCCATACCGATGAGGTACAAACCGATCACCCAAGCTCCGAGAGCGAATGTAAAGAAAATGACTGCTACGGACAGCATTAGCGCCTCCTAACCGCGTTGGGAGCATCCTAACGCGCGACTTTCGCGATTTCAGGAGCAACGATCCCGGTCGTGCATCGGCAGAGCGCATAACGGCATATATGCGCACTGCACGGTTTCGGGTGGGGATGCGGGATCGTCTATCCGGTTCGGCGTTGATGAACCTCACTGTGACACCCTGTAGCCCCCCTCCCCGGCCCCTTCGACGGTAAGGAGACACTGTCCGCACAGAGAAATCATCGCTGAGGATGGCCATTCGCCACCGTTGTACCAACCATCGGCTGGCGACGCACAGAGCGGACCCCGAAGTAGATCGAGTGTGCCTTCGGTCGGGCGGTTCAGTCCGACGCGGTGATCAGTTCTTCGAACGTGAGAACATTCGTGTGAGACGCCTTTTGAGTCTCGTTGGCCGATAGGCGGCTCTGATCCTCTGGGACCGGGAGTATCTCGTTGTGAGGTGCTGTTCTGCTCTCGTGTGGGCGTCCGTTGCGCGGTCGATGACGGCCGTCGTGGACGTCTTCTCTCCGTAGAGAGCGTCGCCGTAGGATCGGGCGAGTGGCACGAATGCCTCATCGATGGAGTCGGCCATCTCCAGTGGCGTCGCTGCGGCGTCGACGGTCTCGCCGAGATCGGACAGACGTTCAGTGATGTCCTCCCATGCCGCAGCAATGTCACCCCGTGCGAGACGCCTAGCTCTCCGACGGCGTCGGAACCACTTGCTGACCGGAGCCGCCGCTGCGATCAGCGCAATGAAAGCAATCGCGCCAGCGATCTGGTTTGCCCAGTCCGGCAGCGTGAAGCGGGAGGTCGGTGCGTCCGTGCCGCTCGGTGTGAACAGTGTTCGATCGATATCGTCGCGCCCTGCGAGCAGTGCCTCCAGGAGCGGGTCGAGACCGCCGAGGTCGAGCAGTGTTCCGGCCGGTATTTCGGGTGCGTAGTCAGCTGGAGCGAAGCCGAGCGCTTCGCGGAATGCGTCGTTGGTGGTCGGCAGTGTGTAGTCGCCTCGTGGCGTCGGGTCGAATGCCATCCATCCGTGGCTCGGGATCCAGATCTCGACCCAAGAATGTGCATTGAGGCCCAAAACCTCAACGGTGTTGTCGTTGAGCAGCCTGCCGGGGGTGAAGCCGTACACAACCCTCGACGGCACACCGAGAGTACGCGCCATTAGGGCCATCGTTAATGCGAACTGCTCGCAGTATCCACTCCGTCTGAATTCATAGGTATCGTCGAACAGCCATTTCTCGTAGTCGTCTGTCGTGAAGCCGCGAGGTACGGATGTGTTGTACGTGAAGCCGCCTGAGGACCTGAAGTAGTCCTCGAGGGCGAGGGCGCGTTCGAAGTTCGTGTCCATGTTCGCTGTGACGCGACGTGCCTCCACGCCAACGCGTGGTCCCACATCCTCGGGGTACTCGGTCCAGTACTCCTCATCGGGAAGCTCTTCGAACTCCGTAGTGGCGGTGATGGATCCAAGGTCGCGGCCGTCATCCTCAGCAGCTGCGAACAGAGGGGAGAGTCCCCCGTCCTCGTCGCGGGCCAATTGCGCAAAGTCCGCGGCCGTGAACCGAGGTATTTCGGCGACGACTGCATACGCCATGCCCTCCCGCGTGATGTCGCCAGGTAGATACAGGGATCCATCGAGTCTGCGTACCCGTAGTGCGGCGCTGTCTGACGAGTCGTCAATGGCTGCGGCTGTCGGTGTGACGGGTGTCGGCAGCCACGACATACTCAGGTTCACTATCTCCACCGCTACGGCGATCGGCGTTGTGGGGCCCCGGTACTTCTGGGCTTCGGAGATCCATGGCTCATCGTCGAGGCGGGACGCTTGAAAATTTAGGCTCGTCCCCATGCCGCCGTCTCGGAAGCGATCGAGCGTCGCCAGTCTGAACCGCACGCTCGCGGGGTCGACCCCATCCTTGAAGGTGGCGACGAACTCGACGCGCCTCGATTGTGTGATCAGATTGGCTTGGATGTCCACGAACAGGTCGTACGTCCCTGAGCCCGACGAGTAGTCGTCCGAGTAGCCCGACGGTGATCGCCAGGAGACGACTCCGTCTGACGGGACACGATCACCAACGAGGGCCACCGATCCGAGCGACGCGACGATGGTGAGGATCAGAAGCATCGCGATCCCGAATGATGGGCGCCTCGACGGAGCCGTGACAGCGTTCGTACGCGCGAGCCTGCCTGTTCCCTGATCACGCTCGTCGAGGCGCACAGCCACGAGTGCGAATGCAGCCACGCCCACGAAGATCGCGATGTGAACGAGGCCCTTCGGCCTCCGGTCGATGATCACGAACTGGAGAGCGATGATGATCGGCGTGAGCACCGCAACGAACGGGCGGGAGTTCAAAAGCCCGGCTACGAGCAGGAACCCAAGAATCCAGAAGAGCCCTGCGAGCAGCATGATCAGACCTGGGACAGGCCTAACCGGCTCGGCACTGTGCTGGATGATGTCAAGCGCATGGGCGAGCTCGACCTGGATGACTGTGAACGTGTCTGCCGTTGGGAAGATCCCCCACAGCGTGTCAGGCGCAACCAGAAGTCCGACAACGAGCACATATGCGACCACGTTCCCGATCATCGCCAACCAGACATTGGCGCGATATGCGAGCGCTGTCCACGTCACGCCCATCGACAGCAGGACAGCAACGATGATCGCGACCTGCCAGCTCGTCCCCGAGTCCGATGCGCGCAGAATCGAGGAGAGCTCCAAGAAGGCAAGCCCGATGCCAGCGATGCCTGCTATCCAGCTGTAGCGGTAGACCATCCGTGCTCCATTGCGTTGCACCAAGACTCTATCCACGTACCCGTCGGGCTCGCGCGGACGGCCCTGCGCATTGACTTACCCTTCGGCGAGACCCGAATCCTCATGTGCCTGTGTCGTGACGCGTCACAGGTTGGCTGCGAGTTCTGCGATTTGCTAGCTTGCGTCTCCAATGACGGGGCTGCCGTGGCTGAACAAGGCAGTGTCGAAGCTGTACCCGGTCAGCTTCATTATCGATTCATCAGCCTCTGCGGCATCATCTGTGAATGTCGGGTTGGGCCCAAGGAGCACGGACGTCTCGTCCGCGTGAGTTCCGTATCCTGGCCAGTCTGAGCCGTTGAGTGCGTCGCCGGTAACGAGGAAGTTGCCTACCGGGTCCAGTGCACAGATATGACCTGGTGTATGCCCGGGTGTTTCGATGATGTCAAGACCGAACACGGTGTCGCCATCCCCGACTGCCGTAAGCCGACGAGGCAGAGCCTCGGCTTCCTCGATCACGGGGATGTCAGCTGCCCCGGCGTAGCCCGTTGCCTCCGATGCGAGTGTCATCACCGCGGGAAGGTTCCCACGATGATCACCGTGGTGATGCGTCACAATCACATGTCCTACTGCGTCCCACCCAAGACCCACAGCGGTGAGCGTGTCCCCTATACGGGATTCATCCCCCCACTCGCCGGTCCGATCCCCCATTCCCTGCTTGGAAACTATTCACCCAATCATCAACTAAACAATGGGGTCGCCATGGGCCTGGGTACCGTAGAGCAATGTTGCTAAATCTGATCATCGCACTGGAGAACACGTTGCCGGTGTTGATAACGGTTGTCATGTTTGCGGTCATGTGGGGTTTGATCTGGTTCTCGAATCGCGACGACGAGTAGCACCTCGGAGCGGATCGGGTTCGGAACTCGGCGGCGGCTGGTGGCTGCCTAGCTCGCCGAAGTGTTGCAATGACCCCCTGACATCGCAGGCATTATGCGCTCGTCGATCGTCTTGCGGTGTGCGCAAAGAGCGGCGTAATCCGGCGTTCCGCCTCTCGGCTGGATTGAGCGCATAAGTACTGTGTTCTCAGTGCGTAGGCAGCATGGATGTCGAGTGGATGAGGTTCCGCGATTGGTCAGAACGCGTCGGCTAGACCAAAGGAGTGGGCTCAGTTTGACGACTCTGTGAGGCTTCGAGTTGTTCGTCGGAGCATCTCGATGGTCACCAACAGGACGACCGAACTCATCACGAGAGTCGGTGGAACCGCGCTCAACCCGAATCGCTCAACGAGCAGGCCAATCATCGCGGGCGCCGTCGCGCCACCGATGTTGGCCGCTGCGATCTCAAACCCAATGGCCGTGGCCGCCAGAGCGGCGCCGAATCGGCGTGGCGTGACGAGCATCTCGAGCGGGAAGATCGGTCCATGTGCGAACCCCGTCGCTATCAGTGCGGCTACGCCCAGCCACGCGGTGGGGTTCCACCAGAACACCGTGAGGCACGCGACCGTCGCCACCGCTGACCAGCGGAGGATGTCCGCGGGCGGGATACGATCTCCTATCCACCCGAGCACGAAACGTGCAGCGGTGAACGCTGTCCAGTAGGCGGCGATGATGAGACCCGCGGACGTGGTGTCGATGTTGCGGCCTTCGTTCATAAACGTGAACGCCCACACGCTGACTCCCACCGCCATTCCCGCATACGCAAGGAACACGGCGATCGACCAGACGAGCGGCGCCGAGACCGACAGCGGAACCCGGCTTCCTTCAGATGAACGGGACGGCAGGTCGACGCCTCGGGCGGAGAAGATGAGCCCGATCACATAGACCGTCTGGGCAACGGCGAGCGAGCCGAATGCGACTCTCCACGACGAGCCGACGGCGAGGAGCGTCGTCACTATGAGTGGTCCCATGATGGCACCGATGCCAAACATGCCATGCAACACACCCATCGAGCTGGCCCCTCTGCGAACAGCAACGTATGAATTCGTGACCGCATCGATCGAGCCTCCGCCGTAACCAACGACTCCCATTGCCATCAGAAAGAAGAGCCACGATGGGCTCGTCGCAACGGCCACCAGAGCGATGACCACCGCGATGGCTGAGGCGATGAGAAGACTTCCCATCCCGAATCGATCAAGCATGGCTCCCGAGGTGGCGGTCGAGATGGTGTAGCCAAGTCCGAACGCAAGCGAGACCAGACCAAGTTCGGCGAGCGAGCGCCCAAAATCTTCCGCGATCGACGGCCACGCCACCGCATATGCCGAGATGCCAATGCCAAGGAGTACGAAGCCGTACGTCAGGACGCCGAAGAGGCGTTTCCGGGGTGTCACCAAGCCGAGGCTAGGACGGTGACGTAGCCCGCCCGATGATGGCCTCGGTTCGAGCGTCGCGTTTCATGATTGGCGGTCACTTCTCTTTGGGGGGACGGCAGAGGAGCGAAGCGACGATGTAGGCGGGGCAGGGAGGGCCATAGGCCTACAGCCCAAGCACCATCAGGGTTGAGTCTCCGTTGTCGTTGACCGTTGCGTAGCCGAGGGACTCGTAGAGGTGTTTGGCAGGGTTCGGGTTGTTGACCGAGAGGCTGAGGCGCTGGATGCCGTGGTCCCGAGCTGTGTCCGCAAGGGCGTTCATCAGGTGCCGTCCGATCCCGCGACCGCGGAAGTCGGGCTCCACGGCGATGCCTAGCTCGGGGGTCGTAGGATCCATGTAGCCGTGTCCGTGCTCTTCTTCCGTGAACAGCCTCGCAACCGCTGCGCCCGCAAAGGTGCCGTCGACAGATGCGGCGACGCCGAAGTCGCCGTTCCGTCCCCAACGTTGGTGGTAGATGGCAAGCGCCGGATGCTTCATCACTTCCTCCATCGAGGGAATCTCCGGATCGCCTGACCAAGAGACGGCGGTGTACAACGTCCACTGAACAACGTCGACGTCGCCGGCGTCGAGCAGTCGAATCTCGACGCCACCAATCTGCTCTGCCATCGCACCACATCCATCTGCATGGGAAGGAACCTGCACGAGACGCTACACGCTGGTCCGTGGTCCGTGGTCCGTGGTCCGTGGTCTGTGGTCCGCTGCCCCGCTACCGTCCACGGCATGAACGAAACGTACGAATCCATCATCTCGCTTCGCGCTCTTCGCGAGTACGAGGCCCAACCCGTATCGGAAGAAGACCTGAACGCGCTCCTCGAGGCAGGGAGGCAGACGGGATCCTCGAAGAACCGTCAGAATTGGTCGTTCATCGTGATCGATGACAGGGCGGTTCTCGATGCGCTCAGTGACGCTGGCGACTTCACCGGGCCGATCGGCAATGCCCCCATGGTGGTCTGCCTCGTGCAGGAGCCCGAGGGCTACGAGTTCGACACCGGGCGACTCGCTCAGAACATGATGCTCGCGGCCGATGCGATTGGCCTTGCCACCTGCCCGATCACGTTGCACCGCGATGAAGTGGCGCGTGACATCCTTGGCCTGCCCGACGGTGTCCGTTGCAGGTTCGCGATCACGGTCGGCTACCCGACACCAACCGCCGGCCCAAGAGAGATGGGCGGCCGAAAGCCCCTCGACACCATCGTCCATCACAACAAGTATGGCTCGTAGCGGTCCACAGGGCGTCTGGTCTGTTGTCTGTTGTTGGTCGCCTTCGGCTTCCTCGATCCCCCTGGCTCGCTGCGCTCGCCCGTCCCCCTTGAAAGGGGGACGGGGTTTGACGCCTAGCTGATGGCCCGGATTGCCGTCTTCGACTCGGGGATCGGAGGGACCGGCGTTCTCAGCGAGGTTCGTCAGCGCGCCCCGTGGGCGGACATCGTGTATCTGGCTGATCATGCTTTCGGCGCATACGGCGAGCAGAGTCTTGAGTCGGTTCGGGACCGGACCACGTTGATCGCGCGGTATCTGCGCTCAGCCGGAGTCGATCTGATCGTCATCGCATGCAACACCGCATCGGCTGCCGCGTTGCATCATCTTCGCGAGATGATCCCTGACGTTGCATTCGTCGGGATGGAGCCAGCGGTCAAACCGGCAGCCGAGCAGACCCGCACAGGAACTGTTGCGGTAATGGCTACGGGGGCGACGTTCCAGGGCGAACTCTTCAGCAGTCTCGTCGGCCGATTCTCCGGCGACGTTGAGATCTTCGAGCAGGCATGCCCGGGACTCGCAAAGGCGATCGAGGAAGGCGAACGCACCGATGGGTTGCTCGACGAGTACGTGCCGCTCGTGGCGGCATCTGGGGCAGATGTTGTGGTGCTCGGCTGCACGCACTACCCGCTCATCGCACAAGACATCGCATCGAGACTGCCTGACGGTGTGACGCTCATCGATCCCGCCCCGGCGGTGGCGGCGCAGGTGATCACGGTTGCCCACGAGAACGAGATCGATCTCAAGGGTGCAGGCTCGGTCGAGTACTGGACGACCGCTCTGCATGCGGAGACCAAGGATGACATGCCCTGGTTGCCGATCGATATCGAGGCGCACGCCCTGACAGCCTTCAGAGCGGGTCGCACAACTCTGTCCACCATGGTTGGGGATGTCACGACGATGTCGGTGGGCGCAGTGGTCAACGCTGCGAACACACACCTGGCGCATGGTGGTGGGATTGCGCTCGCGATAGCCCGGGCCGGGGGTGCGACGATCGACGATGAGTCCCGTGAGTGGGTCGCAAACTATGGACCGGTCGAGTCTGGAACTGCAGCGCTGACGTCGGCGGGTGCGATGCCGGCGAGCTACGTGATCCACGTCGCCGGTCCGATCTACGCCGAAGGTCAAGACAATGTGGCGTTGCTCGGGGCAGCCGTGACGGCGGCGCTCGAAACCGCTGATGAGATCGACGCCCGAACCGTGGCGATACCGGCGATTTCCGCAGGCATATATGGATATCCTGCCGACGAGGCGTGTCAGGTCATTGCCGAGTCGGCCGCCGACTACGTGGCGACTGGCGACCTATCGCTCGCCTCGTGTCGTTTGGTCGGGTTCGACGATGAAATGGCAGCCCGTTTCGGATCGGCGATCGACTCGTTGGCGATTCGCGACTGAGCCCGTCGTTCGCGTCCGCGATAACCTCTGCGTATGCAGCGACCAACCGTGGCGATTCTCGGTGCGGGATCGTTGGGCGAGATATTCGCCCTCGGTCTGCTTCGCGCCGGGTGGGCCGCCGAAGACCTCGTCCTGGTGTCCCGTCGACAGGAACGAGCGGACGAGTTGGCGCGAACTACCGACATCTCATCGATCACAGACCTTGTCGCCGGTGCCACAGGGAGAGACGTTGTCGTGATCTCCGTGAAGCCGAAGGATGTCCCTTCAGTGGTCGATGCGATCCGCGAAGGATTGACTGCGGACCAAACAGTCGTTTCGCTTGCGGCTGGAGTCGAACTGGCGATGCTTGAAGCTGCGATGCCGGGCCAGCCGATCGTAAGGGCGATGCCGAATACACCGGCGGCGGTTGATCTCGGGATGACGGCGTTGTCCCCAGGCGCGTCCGCGTCTGAGGCTGACATCCAAAAGGTTCGAGAGGTTCTCGGAGCTGTGGGTGAGACGATCGAACTCTCCGAAGATCTTCTCGACGCTGTCACGGCCGTCTCGGGGACAGGTCCTGCGTATGTGTTCCTCCTCGCCGAGACCATGATCGAGGCTGCTATCCGCGAGGGCCTTCCCCACCATGCGGCCGAGAAACTTGTTCACCAGACGATCCATGGATCCGGCGAACTCCTCAACCAGTCGGATCAGTCTGCCTTCAGGCTCAGAGGCCAGGTCACGTCGCCGGGTGGCACGACGGCAGCCGCGATGCACAAGCTTGAGGCCGGCGGCTTCCGCGCCTTGATCGAGGATGCGGTGAGGGCTGCCACGATCCGTTCTAGAGAGTTGGGGAAGCGGGCCGCGGAGGAATGATCCGCAGCGCCGTTCTCGCCATAACCAACAGATCTGTCACGCGAAAGCTCGTTACCGATACGTCGGTCGGCAGATCGGTGGCGCACCGATTCGTCGCAGGAACCGAACTGTCGGAGGCGATCGCGGTAGCTGAGACGCTCAACGCTGAAGGCATGAAGGTGTCCCTCGACTATCTCGGAGAGCATGTCACCGTCGTTGAAGAGGCCGATTCGGCGCGTGATTCGTATCTGGAGTGCATAGAGGCGATAGCCGAGCATGGGCTGGATGCGAACATCTCGGTGAAACTCACGCAGTTGGGCATGGGGCTCGACAACGATGCTGCCGCAGGCAACCTCGATGCGATCGCCGCCTCAGCCGCGAAGCATGGAACGACCGTCACGGTGGACATGGAAGAGTCCGCCCATACGGAGACAACGGTCGCCATGTACGAAGCGGCCCAGAAGCGTCATGGCAACCTTGGCATCGCGATCCAGTCGTATCTCCACCGCTCGTGGTCAGATGTCGAGCGGCTGATTCCGCTCGGCGGCCACATTCGGATATGCAAGGGGGCGTACGTTGAGCCCGTAGAGGTGGCGATTCAGAGCGGGCGCGACATCGACGCATCGTTCGACGCGCTCACCGAACTTCTCATGTCGACCGAGGCCGTAAAGCCTGCGATAGCGACACACGATGACGACAGGATCGTCCCGGCGATCGCTGCGTCAGCCGAGCGGTCAGCACCATGGGAGTTCCAGATGTTGTATGGCGTTCGGAGGGATCGCCAGGCTGAACTCGTCGCCGATGGCCATGACGTGCGTGTCTATCTTCCCTACGGGGAGGCGTGGTATCCGTACCTGACTCGCCGACTCGCCGAACGTCCTGCCAACCTGACCTTCTTCGCAAGGGCCCTTGTCGGCAAGTAGGTCAGCGGCCGCAGACGACGACGGAAGGCGGACGCCGGAAGTCGGACCAGAGATCCCCTGGTCCCGTTCAAAGGGAACAGAAGTGGTGCCGGTCTATGGTCCGTGGACGGTGGTCCTGGTCTAGCCTCTGCCGATGAGACTCAACGCGTTTGGCATCATCTGTTCCGACATAGAGGTATCTCTCAGGTTCTATCGGTTGCTCGGCGTGCCATTCGACGAATTCGACCCTGAGAACGGTCACTACGAAGCCCAGCTCGGTGGGGGTGTGAAGCTGATGCTGGACTCGGAAGCCGTCATCGCCTCGTTCGTCGACGATTTTGAGACACCGAAGGGCAACGACCGTATGTCGCTCGCTGTCGAGTGCGATGCGCCAACTGATGTCGATGAGACGCATCGAACGGTCGTGTCTGCCGGATCCACTTCTGTGAAAGGGCCCTTCGATGCGTTCTGGGGTCAGCGATACGCCACCGTTGAGGACCCGGACGGCAACCACGTCGACCTGTACGCCGCCTTGTAGGTGGAGAGCCTTCGCCACGGTCGCCCTTCGTTTAACATCGCCAACGAGCGCAAGGAGCGTGGGTGACAACGACAGATTCGGAAACCGAGCGGTCTGAACCGAGAGTTCGAGCGTCAACAGCCATAGGCGTGGTCGGTGCTCTCTCCG
>PVMK01155015.1_pt1 | contig 10885 bp, 7 predicted proteins | sample 1853481 | NCBI WGS metagenome assembly PVMK01 (sample SAMN08533507, study PRJNA380276) | Marine sediment metagenome, whole genome shotgun sequencing project. | reverse complement strand
CCTGCGCCGCCGCCCGGGCCACGGCCAGCGAAACCCCCAAAAGGGCGTTGGCACCCAGGCGGCCTTTGTTGGGCGTGCCGTCCAGTTCGATAAGGATGTTGTCAATTTCAGCCTGATGGGCGGCGTCAAGCCCCGCAATCTTTTCATTAATCTCCCGGTTGACATTTTCGACCGCCTGCAGAACGCCCTTGCCGTTAAATCGCTTTTTGTCGCCATCACGCAGTTCGATGGCTTCACGGGCACCGGTGGAAGCACCGGACGGCACGCCGGCTCGAGCGCGTGCACCGCCGGTTAGGCTGACTTCGACCTCCACGGTCGGATTGCCGCGGCTGTCTAAAATTTCCCGAGCCGCGACTTTTTCTATTTTTGTGTCTGTAGATGCCATTTGAGAATTCCTTTTATGCTGTTAAATTTCAAGTAGACGTTAAATGAGATTTCAGGTATCTCGCGTGCCCGACCCCATTTTATCGTCTGGAGTTTCTGCTTGGGTAGAGCTGGGCGCTCAAGGTGGGCGGCAGCTGTTTGGCATCGCCGACTTCCCGGATGTCCAGCGCACCCAAGCCTTTGACTTTTATCTCATTTCCTTGTAGGCATTGATCAATCCGTTGGTTGAGGAATCATGTGAATCCAGCGGTTGATCGTCTTTTAACTCGGGCAGGATTTTTTTCGCCAATTGCTTGCCGAGCTCAACGCCCCATTGGTCAAAGGAAAAGATATTCCAAATTACGCCTTGTACAAATATCTTATGCTCGTACATGGCAATCAGACAGCCTAATACTCGTGGGGATAGTTTTTTAAACAAAATAGAATTGGTGGGATTGTTGCCGTCAAACATTTTATGCGGTGTCAGGGCTTTAATTTCATCATCGGTTTTGCCGTCGTTTTTCAACTCGGCGATCACTTCTTCTTTGGTTTTACCGTTTAAAAGCGCTTCGGTTTGGGCGAAAAAATTCGACATTAGGATATTGTGGTGCTCCCCGATTGGATTGTGACTGACGGCCGGCGCCAGAAAATCGGCCGGTATTAATTTGGTACCCTGATGAATGAGCTGATAAAAGGCATGTTGGCCGTTGGTGCCGGGCTCACCCCAGATAATCGAGCCGGTTTGATAGGGTACCCTCCCGCCGCTGCGATCAACCGACTTGCCGTTGCTTTCCATGTTGCCTTGCTGGAAATAGGCCGCAAAGCGGTGCATGTATTGATCATAGGGTAAAATCACTTCCGTTTGGGCGCCAAAGAAGTTGTTGTACCAGATCCCTATCAGCGCCAGAGTTACCGGGATATTTTTTTCAAAAGGGCTGGTTTTGAAATGCTGATCCATTTCAAAAGCACCCTGGAGCAGTTCGCTGAAATTCTCAAATCCAATATAACAGGCGATGGACAAGCCGATGGCCGACCACAGCGAATACCGTCCGCCGACCCAATCCCAGAAGACAAACATGTTCTCTTTATCTATACCAAACGCTTCTACTTTTTCAGTATTGGTGGAAAGTGCTACAAAATGGTTGGGTATATGGGTTTCATCCTTGGCGGCCTCCAGAAACCATTTGCGGGCCGAAAATGCATTGGTCATGGTTTCTTGAGTGGTAAAGGTTTTAGAGGCGATCACAAACAAGGTGGTTGCGGGATTCAATCCTTTCAGGGTTTCCGTGATGTGCGTGCCGTCAATATTTGAGACAAAATGAACGCTTAGTCCTTCTTTTGCATAGGGCTTAAGCGCTTCCGTTACCATTACGGGTCCCAGATCCGATCCGCCGATACCAATATTTACGATATCGGAAATTCTTTGACCGCTATATCCTTTCCACCCACCTGAAATCACTTTATTCGAAAAATCTTTCATTTTATCCAGAACGGCGTTGACTTCCGGCATGACATCGTTGCCATCTACGTCAATCGGTGAACTCTCCCTATTTCTTAAAGCGATGTGTAAAACGGCCCGGTTTTCGGTCTCATTGATTTTGGCGCCGTCAAAGATTTGATGGATGGCATCGCTGAGACCGATTTCATCTGCCAGCTCAATCAGCAGTTGCAATGTTTCTTCTGTAATTCGGTTTTTAGAGTAATCTAGAAAGATATCCTTAAATCGAATCGAAAACCGATTAAATCTTTGCGGATCGTTTGCAAAAAGATCTTTCATATGCACATCTTTTATTTTTTCAAAATGCTCATTGAGATGTTGCCAACTTTTGGTTTTCGTGGGATTGGTTTTGTGAAGCATGTTTTATTATCTCCTTTCGATGTGTTAGAGTCTTAGGGCCTTTTTTCTGACAACATGTTGTCAGAAACTGAAGGTGTCAGTGTTCAGGTGTCAGGAATCCAATGATTTAGGAATTAAGGAAAAATATAATTGAGGGATTGAGGAATTGGATCGACAGAATACATTCAATTCCCCAATTCGAAATTCCTAAATTGATGTCTTTTTCAATCCCTAAATTCGCAATTCCTCAATTAATGTTTGCTGACACCTGACACCTTATATGAAACTACATTGCCAAGGTTTCTTCTACGATCAGACTGGACGCTCGCGGCCAGAGGCGGCGCTCGTATGAAACTACATAAAATCTGATATCATTTCAAGAAGTATCTAACCACAGAGACCGCTGAGTACGCAGAGGTTAATTTAAATATCCTTTCTCAGCGTTCTCTGCGAGCTCTGCGGTGAGCTAGATGAACGTCATCTCAAAAACATGGTAGCCCCAGGCAGGCAGGTCGACGTAGAGTCCGTCTGCTAGGAGACTGCTGCCTTCGCGCTCATAACCAGGGGTGCCCCAGGCGGCCTTGGAGCCGGATCTGCTGCCCTCCCAAATCCGCCAAAGTAAGCCGTACGTAACACTGACCGGGCTGCGACGCGTAGTTGACGACAACCAGAGAGCGTGCGCCATCACTTCCCTGCCAGGCGAAGGCGATCATATGTAGAAATCCGGATGCTCATGGGTCCACGGATGATCCGGTGCGGTGTGGTTAGGGACGAAGTCGAGCATGACCCGCATCCCTCGCCTGTGGAGGCGGTCGCGCAGTTGCCCTGAAAGATCGGTGAGCCAGACGCGCGTGTTGATCTGGTAGAGGACGGGATGACGCGGGACTCCCTTCGCACCGTCGCCGGACTCAGCCTTCTCGGCCCTCTTTTCCAGCACTTCAATAGTTTTACCTGGTCGTTCCTTCCGATCCATTTGCTTTCATTTATATTTCGCCACTCTTGGTTTCTTTATTTTTCAGGGCGGAGTAATTAGTGACTTGCGTTATTTCCCGATGTTTGTAATAGATGATTTGCTGGTTGTGCACTAAATTTAGGATAAACAATTGGCACTTTAGGATAAACAACAGATATCGTTGATTGGTTGATTGGTTGATTGGTTAAGTGGTTGTAGATATGGATTTATCCCATATTTGCAAAATAATTGGACACTTCAAGTTTCAAAAGAAAGGACAATTAGGACACAGATGAACACGGATGAACACGGATTAAAAAGAAAGTTAATTTCGCCTTCGGCGAGAAAGAATACATAGCAAGTAGGCACCTTTGTATATCTTGCAGGGATTCCGCCGCCGGGCGGTTTGTACTAATCTGTGTTTATCTGTGCAAATCTGTGTCCTATAAGTTTTTAAAAAATCGTAACATTCTGAAATTATGACTATAATTTACATAACCCGGACAAGCCGGAAAATAATTTCTAAGATACTCATCAACCAGTAAACTATTCAAGGAGGTCTGGATTATGAAAAAACGAAGTATTTGTTTATCTTTGATCATAGTTGTATTGTGTATGATATCAATCGTCCTGGCTGGGGAGAAAGCCCACTGGGGTTATTCGGGTCATGAAGGACCAGAGCATTGGGGTAAGTTAGATCCAAAATACTCACTCTGCTCAGAGGGCAAAAACCAATCTCCAGTAAATTTGACAGGAATGATCGAAAGTGATTTGCCACCCATTACCATTAACTACAAATCCGGGGGAAATGAAATTTTGAATAACGGCCACACCATTCAGGTGAATTATAACCCGGGTAGCACTATTAAGGTTAATGGGAATGAATTCGAACTGAAGCAGTTCCACTTTCATTCACCAAGTGAAAATACGATAGAAGGGCGCTCCTACCCAATGGAAGCCCATTTTGTGCACGCCGACAAGGGGGGCAATCTTGCTGTAATTGCGGTCATGTTCAAAGCTGGAGAGAAGAATTCGGAACTTGAGAAAGCATGGGCACATATGCCTGAGAATGTGGACGAAAAAGGCGCACTCCCAAAGACTGTAGATGCCAATATTTTGTTACCGTATGACCACGACTACTATCGTTTTAATGGCTCTCTGACAACGCCACCATGTTCTGAAGGCGTTTGGTGGCTGGTTATGAAACATATCCATACCGCATCTAAGGAACAAATCGATAAATTTGCTCACGCAATGCACCATCCAAACAATCGCCCGGTACAACCCGCAAATGCCCGGGCAATTTTGAAGTAAACGCCTAACAAATCATCATCGGGGGTCGCACCAAAATCAGCGACCACCAGCAGAGCTGGGGGTATGAGGATGGCCCCTGGAAGGGGCCGGGGCCACGCTCTGCTGGTGGCCGCTGATTTTTATCTAAATTCATAAGCCGCCGGCATTGATCAGATTTACACCCATGAAGATGCCCTCGCAGTAACGGTAGAACCTTTTAAATTCTCACCGGCACAGTCGGTGGCTTATGAATTTAGTTAAGTTGCATGATAACGGTCTTGCCAGAATGCACCCTTTCTGTTCTTGCGCTGGTTATATTGCTGGCCCGTTCTGCCAGCCACAAGCTGAATCGATTGGGGGATGTGCTGAAATTAGTATTGACAACAAATCCCGCTTTGGTTATCCAGGTGGAAATTGTTTGCGTTAATGGCCGCTTCAATATGTTGGGTTGTAGCTAAGGGCGGATGAGGAGTCACTTCGTGGGGAAAAAGATTGCCATATACCGGGGGAGTTTTAATCCGCCGGGTCGCCGTCACCGGCTTGTGGCTGAGACGTTATGCAAGGAGTTTGACGAAGTGATCGTTGCGCCATGGCACCGCCTGCCCGGAGAGACCATCAAATATGACGTCCCCCCGGTTTACCGTGCCACCATGATCGACCTGGCCTTTCAAGGCCTTCCAAAGGTGCGGATCGAGTTTTTCGATCTGGAGGCCGGTGAGTACACCCCGGCAAGTAATATCCTAGAGAAGATTGCTTTCCACGGAGATATCTGGTTCATCCTCAGGCCGGATATGATTAGAGGCGGTGCCATGGGCGAGTCGAGGGTACAAAGAGCGCGGGATGAGCGTTTCTGGAAGGACCAACAGTTCGTGATCGTCCGTAAGGTCGGGGAAGAAATCGATCCTTCTGACCTGCCGCCGCACCATCGATTCCTCGACATAGAAGAAGGGGTGGACAGCGGGGAGATTCGAAGCCGGATCTTCCATAAGCAGCCGATCAGCGATTGGATCGATCCTAAAGTCGAGGCCTACATCCGACGGCGTTCTTTGTACACAGGTATGCCGCAGACGCGAACGACCCATTTCGTGATTGACGAAGTGCGTCCCTTGATCGTTACAGATGAGTGGAATAAAAAGTCGCAGGAGATGCGAAAAGAGCTCCCCAGGGAGAACACCGAGGACCCGAACATCATTCTGGTTGTGGGGGGTGACGGGACCATGCTCCGGGCGATCCGGAAGCTCTGGCGAAAACGTTTGCCCTTTTACGGCATCAATACAGGCCACCTCGGCTTCTTACTAAATTCCGGCCTGCCCCCCGATCTTGTCGGCCAATCGCTGATCGTGGAGCAACTGTCCATCCTCCGTGTCGAGACGCTGGGCTTGGACGGCGAGCAGAAGATTTCTCTGGCCTTCAATGAAGCCTGGGTAGAACGCGTCACGGGCCAGACAGCATGGATCGAGGTTGCGGTCGATGGGAAGGTCCGCTTGAAAAAAATGGTGGCCGATGGCGCCTTGGTGTCAACGGCGGGCGGGTCTGCATCGTACGCCCGTGCCATGGGTGCAGCGCCCCTGCCGCTGAGCACACCGGCCCTTCTATTGGTCGGGTCCAATGTATTATACCCTGTTTTCTGGCAACCGGCAGTTTTGCGCCCTCAATTCCGAGGTGGAGTTCCGGACCCTGGATCCTGTGAAGCGCCCCCTGAATGGTTTCGTGGACGGCGTGCCGCAGGGTGAGGTCTCGTGGATGGGTGTCAAAACCAGTAATATCGCCGCAGTGGAACTGGCCTTTGATCCCAGACACGATCCTTCCGAAAAGTTGGCCCGGATTCAGTTCCCCCCGGCAGGTGAGGCGGACATTAAGTAACATACAGAATACTTGAATAGACAGCGCATCTAATCTTTGACGCCGATCTCACCAATCTCTGTGCCGTGGTTAAGAAGGAATTCATTCAACCTCGCTTGCTGGAAAGCGCTAAGATTCTGAAATTGCACACGAACCTGCCTCATTTCGAAAGGGTTATCTGGAATATCGTCAGGCAACACAGCATCGGCTTTTATTTCAAACGGCATATTAGCCAGGTAGAATCTGCTATCTGCCAATAAAATTTCCAGCACAAATGTGCTGTTTAATTGCGGTTTACCGGCAACGTGCTGAAACATGAGTCCGCCCATGCTGATATTTTCTATTTTACCGAGCCTGGCCGGTCTCGCATTGAACACCGCACAGGCGATGCAGCCCATGCTTTTACTCTGGATATTCAGTGGATCGTCAGAAATTGACCTGATCAGGGCAAATGCATCTTCTCTAAGATGAAATCGGTTGTGGTAGCGATGCTCAACTCTCTTTTTCCCACCCGGTTCATCCAAATCCAGCGATAGTGAATCATCAAATCCCGTTAAATCGTAGCCGCTTTCAATTTGCTCGACATCATCTACCAGCTGGTATGGTTCGCCTTTGCCGATAACATATAGTTTATTCATGTCTCTCACCATGATCCTTGTTCGATTATCGAATCCAGTGGTGCCACGCCCAGATCGGCATGGTGCATCGAATCGGTTTCCAGACTAACTCCTTACAGGTGCGCTGCTGTTTGGGCTGGATGGTTTCTTCATTGAATTAAATGGACGATGCATATTATCCTTATTCATCCAGTTCTTATTTATCCAGTTTTGAAAATTTTCCGCCTTTCAATGATAAGTCGAAAAACAGCCCCTTCACGTCGAATACAACCGCCTGGATCGGCTCCTTGCCGGATATGTTTGTTAGCGCACCGCCGTCACCGGCTGCAATCATGGCAATGTTGCCGTCGACACCGGCCTCCCAGTTTTTGCTGGCGCGAAATTGTTCCAGGGCCGCGGTTGTCATAAATGCGATGATGATATCCTTCGATTCGCCTCCGATCTGCAGTCCCACCGATCCGGCAGACATGCTGTAATAATCCACGGTCTGGCCCTCAATCCGAAGCGCTCCCTTGCCGTGCTCGATCCCAATAATCAGAGCGCCTTTTCCGACACTCGGCATAATCAGCAAAGCCTTGGCCTTTTCCGCAAACTCCTTGCCGCCCGGTTCATTGTGGAGGCGTTCCAGAGCCTTATCCGCTTTGGCATCGATTTCTTCGGTTTTGGTTTTATCCGCTACGGCCGATTCCAACCAAACAACGGAAAATAACAAGGATAGGCCTGCAATTAGACATAAAAAACGGCTTCGTTTCCCCAATTTTAGAATATTAATTTTCATTGCAATTCTCCTTTCTGCTAATTTTTAGCGCGTTGTAAGCAAGGAACATGATTTTTTCTTCGTCCACTCTAAAGATTTATTTCCTTGATGTCAATTCATATGAAAAATCATTCTATTTTCATCACCTTAAGATACCTTTGTTTCGAGTGGAGGTTGAATCTGCTTCGTAATTCCCTACTCGAATCCAGTTAAGACACAACGGGTGTCGCTCCCAGGGGCGATAATACGAATAACATCGCAAAATGCGTACCACCAAATGGGTAAGAATGCATATACCGGATATCTTATTGGAATCGCTATATTATTTTTGATAATTCAAAACAGAATCGTGTAAAATATCCGCCTATACGGCCAATATTTCGGCCAAACAGGCCTATTTCTCGGCCATTTCGTTTGAATAAATCACAGTTGGACACACATATGTCAAAAAGTTTATAAGAAGAAAGGCTTTTGAATGGGGAAATGGGAATCTTGTTCTTTCCAGATAACCGTATTAACTTTTTCGGACTTGGTTTTTAAAACCGGCCATTGTTGGGTTTCGCATTGCGCAATCGAACTGACAACCTGTAGGTTGGGTTGAGTGAAACGAAACCCGACATAACCCGAGATAGGCTCAACCCAACCTACAAACTTAGTTCGCTTCGCTCACAATTGGAATAATGGAGAGGAACACAATCGCTGAGCGATTAACCCTGAACCCTGAACGTTGAACCCTGAACTATGACGCTTCTATTTTAAGCATTTAGTGGAAATCGTTTTCCCCTAAACGCCATTTGTTTATCCTAAATTTAGTGCACAAGCATCACGTTTCCTTTTATATAAATCGACAAATCTATCAGCGCGGATTAATTAAGATTACATATCGTTTTTTCAAGTTTTTAAGGGGATTCCAATGAAACCAAAATGGAAAACGGGAATCGTGCTTATGCTGTGCTGCATGGCCATGGCCGTATCAGGGGCGGAGGTTGCGGTTGCGACCCAGCCGAAAGGGGGCGACGCCATCAACTTTCCCCGCAGCCTGGACAGCTATAACGATGCCGATCCGGGCGGCATCGGGGCCATTTTGAAAAACCGCATCCAGCAGGAGCCCTTCAATCTAATTGCCACCCTGATTTTCATTTTGGCTATTGTGCATACCTTCATGGCCAGCAAGTTTCTGGCCCTTGCCCACAAATGGGAGCACGAGCACGAAGAAAAGATCGAGGCCGGCCAGATTGAACCCTATGAAGTCCACCTGGGGGCCCGGTTGTTTCATTTTTTCGGTGAAGTCGAGGTCATCTTCGGACTCTGGGCCGTTGCACTGACGGTCGCCATCATCGGCTTTTACGACTGGCATACGCTGGTGCATTACGTCAATAATAAGGTCAATTTCGGCGAAGCCATGTTTATCGTGGTCATCATGACCCTGGCATCCACCCGGCCCATTTTGCAGCTGGCCGATACCGCCATCGGTAAGATCGCCGGCCTGCTGGGCGGCACGCTCAGCGCCCAGTGGCTGACCACCCTGACCATCGGTCCGCTGCTGGGATCCATCATCACCGAACCGGCGGCCATGACCCTGTGCGCCCTGCTGCTGGGCCGGAGCCTCTACGAACTGGAGCCCAGCGACGGGTTCAAATACGCCACCTTGGGCCTGCTGTTCGTCAACATCTCCGTCGGCGGCACCCTCACCAATTTTGCCGCCCCGCCGGTGTTGATGGTTGCCGGTCCCTGGGACTGGAGCACGGGGCACATGCTGGCCCACTTCGGATGGAAAGCCGTGGTTGCGATCCTGATTTCCAATGTGCTGTATTTTTTTGTTTTTCGCAAGGAACTGTTGCGGCTGGAGGAGAAATTCACCCTGGTACGGCTCAAGGGCGAGATTCACGAGAAATACCTGCAGCACCGGGACATGACCGCCAGGTTCAGGGAGGTCCTGGAGACGGTCGATGACGAACTGCAAACGAAGGGCAGGGTTCAAAAGGAGGTCGATGCTATCGAGGCTGAAGTCAAAGGGCGGCTCGAAGAACGCCTCATCAAGGAACTGTCCGGTGAAAAGGTGGATGAAGGCCTTGTGCGCCAGGCCTTCAACGAGCGCTTTGAGGAAATCAAACTGCGCGCCCTGCGCGAGGACCTGCCGCGCATGCTGCCGCCCGACCAACGCGGTTCATTCAAGGACCCCGACTGGGACAGGCGCGACGACCCGGTGCCGGGTTGGGTAACGATGGTGCACCTTATCTTCATGGGCTGGACCATCGTAACCGCGCACTATCCGCCGCTGTTCATCGCCGGGATGCTGTTTTTTCTGGGTTTTTCCATCGTGACCGAACCCTACCAGAATCGTGTCGATCTCAAACCGGCGCTGCTGGTCGGGTTTTTCCTGGGCGGGCTGGTGTTCCACGGCGGGGTGCAGGCCTGGTGGATTGCGCCGATTCTCGGCAGTCTGGCCGATATTCCCCTGATGATAGGGGCCACTGCCCTGACGGCGTTTAACGACAACGCCGCCATCACCTTTCTGGCCACCCTGGTGCCGGGTTTTACGGACAACCTCAAGCACGCTGTCGTGGCCGGAGCGGTCACCGGCGGCGGCCTGACCATCATCGCCAATGCCCCCAACCCGGCAGGGGTTTCGATACTCAAGAAATATTTCACCAACGGAATCGGCGCCGGGGGGATCCTGCGCGGTGCCCTGGTGCCGACGGTGATTATGCTTTTGATCTTTTTAATAACCGGCTGACCAAAAGAAACAAAGGAGGCACTTTTACCATGGCAACTCAAAAAGACAATTCAAAAGATACAACGGCCACCGCGGAACAAGACGCGTGGCAGGGATTCACGTCCGGTCGCTGGCAGACCGAAATCGACGTACAGAATTTCATCCAGACAAACTACACGCCTTATGAGGACGACAGCACTTTTCTGGCCGGAGCGACCGATCGCACAACGTCGATCTGGGCCCAGGTCCTGGAACTGATCAAGGCAGAGCTCAAAAAGGGGGTCCTGGATGTGGCCAATAACGTCGGCTCGAGCATCACGGCCCACGGTCCGGGCTACATCGACCAGGATAACGAGGTGATTGTGGGCCTGCAGACCGACGCACCGCTGAAGCGGGCCATTTTCCCATTTGCCGGTGCCCGTTTGGTGAAAAAGTCGCTGGAATCTTACGGATTTGAAATGGACCCCGGGATCGAAGATATCTTCCGACGCTACCGCAAGGACCACAA
>PVMK01128186.1_pt1 | contig 10887 bp, 13 predicted proteins | sample 1853481 | NCBI WGS metagenome assembly PVMK01 (sample SAMN08533507, study PRJNA380276) | Marine sediment metagenome, whole genome shotgun sequencing project. | reverse complement strand
TTTTTTTGAAAAGCGATAGGCTGGTCCGTTGAAAATCGGACCGGTTGAACTGCAACAGCTCGCCCAGTTGAATTTCAAAAATTCAACTGGGCTGCTGGGAGTATCAATACGATTTTGTTAAATTGCTTACGTGTTACACTTTTTCATGGGCGAATATCTATCGTTGGATAGAATCCCTTTTTCGGTCCCTTTGAATAGGGATGAATGATATTAAATGAAATATCTTGTGTTTTCTGGGCATGCCCTTTGTTTTGCCGGCCGTCAAAGAAAGCACCGTTGGCCTCTAAAATATGCTCGATTCGATGTTTAAAGGCCTGGACGAATTTGGCACCGTTGCCCTTAAATTTCATGGCACCCAGGTTGAATTTACCGTCAATCTCAGAGAGTGCTTTGATGGAAACGCTGTGTCGTGCAAGATCCTTGGCGTTTCTGATGTAGCCCCAGGCAATATGCCCTGCCGGAATCTTTAAGGGTTCATTCAGATCAATGATGGTGTGCGGCATGATGATACACCCGGGTCCAACAGTCAATGGGAAATCCCGGGTGCCCCGGAGAAATGAATTAAAGCCGACAAAAACATTTTTCCCCAAACGGCCGTGGATAATTTTGCCACCATGGGCCGTAATGTTGTTGCCTTCAAGACGGGAATTGATGATGTAGCAGTTCTCCTGGGCATTGGCACCCTTTCCCATCCATGCATTTTTCAGATATGCGCGCTGTGCCACCAGGACATTTTCGCCGATATGGCTTTGCCCTCTGATTACAGCATAGCGATTCAAGGTCGCACTGCGTGGAATGGCGGAGGGGGCTTTGAGGTTTACGACATCGAAAATACCTTGAAAATCCGTTTTTCGGGCTCTCACAAAGTCGATAAATATTCCCACCGGCTTTTCTCCGGGATTTATGGAAATATAGTTGTCGAGAATTTTTTTGGGGAAAGTATACCTAAACTCAAATTGATCGTCGGCTTTGATCCAGACTTTTCCGGGCTTCACATTCTGATGGGACAGTTCACCCACCTGAACATAAGCGAAGGCACCGATAATAGAGTCGTGAACCGTTGTCAGATCCACAGTACTGAAAGGCCCGATAAAACATCCTTCCACCGGAGAACCGTGAATGTTGGCATAATGCATGGATGCCGTATTTTGGATCAAAAACTCTTCCAGGGTTTCCGGATCGTGGGAATAACAGTGAACCAGTGTTTTGATCAGAAAGGCGTCTTTGATACGAATAACCTCGTCATCGTAAACAGGAAGTTCAGAACCCTGAAAATGAAACCGATCCCCTTTGGCCTTGAGTTCATCGCCTCGGACATCACTTTTATAAAGTACAGAGTGTTCCACCGTGCATTTGCCGTAAAAATAGCTTCCGGCCAAATTTGAACGGCTGAAATGAAAATGAATCGGGTGCTGGGGTGTAATTCCGCAAAAGGCATAGAATTTACCCAGTTGACGCATTGGAATCGTCTCGCGAACATAAGGTTTCGCATCGAACTCGAAATCCCGGAGGTTGACATTGATGCGTTCGACGATTCGTTCAATCAGATTCCCAAGCTGTTTCATATTCTCACCTCATAAGTGGGGATGTTTTTTTAAAGAATAGAGAACAGCAATTTTATTAACATTCAATTAGGCGTAAGGGCAAGGGGTTTTTAAATCTTAAAACCGAATTTCTCACCAGCCCTATTCTTCCTTCAACCAGAGGATTCAGTTTTAAACACGGCAAGATTTTATTTGGAATAGAGAATCTTCTGAATGTCTTTGTCGATTTTTGACCGATAATGAATCTGAGAGTTGTCGTTGGCCATGATCATATCGAGTTGCCGGTTATGGAGCGTCAGATAACCCAGAATTTCAAGGCGTTTTTTCATGTAATTTTCAACTGAACGTTCGCAAACCGAAAGTGGGCAGAAAAAGTGTATTACATGGCCTGCATCGGTGTTGCAAAATGTAACGGCAAACGAGATAAGCGTCTGTAAACATAATGATATTTTTTTATGCCCATGTCATTTATTGAGTGTCATAAGCCCTTGTATTTTAAGCGAGTTGTATGTGAATTCCTGTATATTTTTAATTGACACGGTATGAAATGTAATATAAATTGCTCTTTTCGATGAATTCGGCCCTAAGCATAAAATACAATGCCTATATTCAGGAGGATGAGATGAGGATTAATGGTAAACTGTGGACCATTATTTTAATTAGCCTATTCCTGTTAACATTAATGGCGTCCCCTGCCTTTGCAGATGTATCGGCCGAGGCATCCGGAGGCCATGCGTGGTGGTTCTGGCCGCTGATTTTACTGATCGTCACCTTTATTATGGGGATACTTGCCGTTCTCGGCGGTGTCGGCGGCGGGGTTCTCTTTGTGCCGATTATCAGCGGATTTTTCCCGTTTCATTTAGATTTTGTGCGTGGTACCGGTCTTCTCGTAGCCCTTTCCGGCGCATTGGCCGCTGGTCCCAGGCCTCCTGAAAATGAACCTTGCCAGCTTAAGGCTGGCGATTCCGGTGGCCCTCATCGCCTCAACCTGCGCCATCATCGGAGCCATGATCGGACTTGCGTTGCCCACCAATATCGTTCAGATTTCCCTTGGCGCCACCATCCTCGGTATATGCATTCTAATGTTAACCGCCAAAAAATCGACGTTTCCGGATGTTCCCCAAGCAGACCGCTTATCATCAGCACTTAGAATCTGCGGTGTTTACCAGGAAGCCAGCACCGGCGAAATTATCGACTGGAAAGTACACAGGACGCCTTTAGGATTGGCCCATGTTCGTCTTAATCGGAATCATGGCCGGCATGTTCGGCCTGGGGGCCGGATGGGCCAATGTGCCGGCACTCAACCTACTCATGGGAGCACCGCTGAAAATCAGTGTGGCCACCAGCAAATTCCTCCTTTCCATCACAGATACTTCCGCAGCATGGATATACATGAATAAAGGCTGTGTTATACCCATGATGGTCGTTCCCTCGCTGGTGGGAATCATGCTCGGCTCTTTTGTCGGCGTCCGCCTCCTTAAAATCGCCAAGCCCACTTTTATACGGTGGATGGTGATCGGAATCCTTGCCTTTGCAGGCGCCAAAGCGCTGTCCAAAGGATTGGGATTTTAGTGATAACCAAAACTCAGGGATAATAAAGATTTTTTTATTTAGGAGAAAAGGAAATGAACGAAAAACAACCGGCCACGCTAGAAGCATCCCCCGAACAGCTTCTTTATGCAAGGATACTGGAAATAGGGATGTACATCGGCTTACTTGTCCTTTTTGTTACGTTCGGCCTTTATGCATTCGGTATTGTAGATCCGTATATTCCATTGGATGAAATCTCCAACTACTGGTCCATGAATGTCAATGACTATCTCGAACACGCAGAAATCAAAGCCGGATGGGCCTGGCTCGGCATGCTAAAGTATGGAGATTTTATTAATTTTATTGGCGTTGCCATCCTGGCGGGCGTTACCATTATCTGCTATGCCGCGATCGTGCCGACGTTGCTAAAAAATAACGACAAGGTTTATGCAATATTGGCAGTGCTCGAAGTCATTATCCTTAGCGCAGCCGCCAGCGGGATACTCGCCGTAGGGCACTAATCCATAAACGATACTGGCTAAAATATTCCGCTCAGCTGGTGTGACAGTGAATCACTGCAAATATCTTCAAGTTGCAATACAATCCGTTTAAGCTCATCACTGCTTGCCAGAGATTCGACGGTTTCGATGGCGGCGACTTGCTCGGGCGGATATGTTTCAAGGATTTCATATGTATCTTCGAATTCATCTGCAGCAAGCTGTGACGTCAAGATAATATAGTTATCCAACCGCTGTTTTGAACCCTTCAGTTCAGGCCGTTCTACAAGAGATTCCTCCATGGTTTTGCCGGTCAAAAACATTAATTGCTTGACTTCTTTTGCTTTGAACCCTTCGACAAAACGCCTGTAAGCAATGACTTGCGCATAGTTCGGAATCATGGCCCTGTCCCTGTTTCTCACGGTCGCGGAAACCAGCTGATAGTTCAGCGTAATATACCATTTAAGCAGATCCTGATCCATTTTCCGATAATTCGGAAAACGTTGTTCGTTTCCCGGCTTCATAACTTCTTGAACAATTTTATCGACCAACGATTCCCGCAATTCTGTCAGGATATTGTAAATTTCAGTACTTTTTCTATATGCAACCCGCTGAAGAAGGGCTTCATTTCGAAAGGTCCAGTTGTTTGGATAGAGGGTCATTTTTTCGGTCAAAAATAACAATCGCCGCAATATATGATAACGCGGTGTCGGCTTCCAGCCCAAAGCGCGGTATGTCGCAGAAGCATCTACACGAAGCTCTTTATCGATATATTCCGCCATCCATGGCTTTTCTAACGTTTCCTTGCCGACAAGCCATCTTAAAAACGATCGTATGATCAACCCCAAAGTTGCTGGTATTTTGGGTATCCGAATCGGTTTAATATCATGGCCGTGATAGTACTTTGTTGCGGTTTTAAAAAGCTCATTATGTGAAACACACCCTTGATGGCTGGCATTATAAATCCCAAGGCGGGGCAAACGATCACTGATTTCGATAATTCTCAAAAACAGTTTGTTAAGATCTTTAATATGGATATAGGGGACGGCCGATTCCCCGCGTCCGGCCACAATTCTTGACATGAGTATATTTCTAGACAGCCAGAATTCAAGCAACATATACAATATAGGATATTCACACCAGTCACTGTATACGGCGGCCAACCGGACAATTGAGCATGGAAAAATTTTTGAATATTCCTTGATAATCGCTTCTGCTTGCATTTTACTACGTGCGTAAGGGAAATCTGCGTCAGCGGGGCTCTCCTCGGTCAACGCCTTGCCATAAGGGGGAAATTTGCAGGCAGCCAGCGAACTTGAAAAGATGAAGTGCTCGATTTCCAGAAGGTTGGACAAATCAAGAAGATGGCGTGTACCGGTTACATTGGTCTCCTCATATACAGGATTTTCTTTCAGGATGAAGTCGTAATACCCGGCTAAATGCAAGACATAATCAGCACCGCCGTGCTCTTTAACATATTTAAAGACATTGATCAGATTTTCCCATTCTGTTATATCGGCCTGCAGCCAGTGTGTATTTTCATTGTTCGGAATGCCGGCCTCTCTTTGGCTGCGACGTGCGATGCAGAACAGACGGAATTTTCCGGCTGCGGCAATTACAAAATGCCTTCCAATAAAACCGGATGCTCCGGTGACAACAATCCCCGGCAATCTGTCGTTCATTTTACACCTCTTTTATGGCTTAGCGTACGACAAATCGATTGAGTGTTTTCCTTGATTCGGATATAAAACAACTTGGTTCACTTGGCTCACAATCGGAATAATGGATGCATGTTGTATGGCATCGAAATATTTACGGAGAAACGGCGAAGGTCGATGTTAAAAACCTTTCTCCAAACACAAAATTTGCCCGTATTAACCATTATTCCATCATTCCAAACAGATGTAACATAACAGCATTACTGAGGGAAAAATGCAATACAATTACCTTTTCGGCCCGGTACCTTCACGGCGGTTGGGGAATTTCCCTGGGCGTTGACTTGGTGCCCATGAAAACCTGCACATTAAACTGTATCTATTGTGAATGTGGAGAATCAACCCATCTGACATTAGAACGCAGAGAATATGTGCCGTTTGACACGGTTAGACAGGAACTTTCCCTTTATTTTGAAAACAATCCAGTACCGGATTATATCACTTTTTCCGGTTCAGGGGAACCCACCTTGAATTCAAGAATCGGTGATGTATTACATGTTATAAAAAGCCACTTCCATAATATTCCCACGGCGGTACTGACCAACGGAACATTATTTTCTCAAAAACAGGTGCGAGAAGATATTAAAGCGGCGACCGTCATCATCCCTTCGCTGGATGCAGCCACAGAGAAGGTGTTCAGGAAGATCAATCGTCCCATCTCCCGCATCTAAAAGTCGATAAGATCATTGAGGGGTTAATCCGGCTCCGCAAAGAATACAGCGGGAAATTATGGCTGGAAATATTTATCGTACCCGGTATGAATGATACAGAACAAGAATTAACCGCTTTGAAGCAGGCAATCGATAAAATCGAGCCGGATCAGATTCAGCTTAATACGCTGGATAGACCCGGGCCGGTTCCCACACTTCGTACCGCCACCCGGCAGGAGCTTGAACATGTTATAGATTTCTGGCAGATAGAAAACGCTGCTATCATTGCGGATGTGCCTGAACACAAAGAGCTGTTTCCCTATCGCAAAGACACTGCATCCGCAATTTTGGGAACCATCGCTCGGCGTCCGTGTACCTTAAAAGACCTTTCTGAGATTTTGGGGTTACATACCGGCGAAGTTAAAAAATATATCGATTCTCTGCAAACCGATAAAAAAATAAAAGTTGTGGAGCAGAAACGGGGATTGTTTTATTTTATTTCATAGCAGCCTGCCCGGGCTGCCCCCTTTTCACATCCGGGAGCTGATACCAGACGCCCGCGACTATCGTCTCTTTCGGGGCCGTTTGCGACTTCCCTTTGACCCGTTCTTGGGCGGCAGGTGAGGCTCCCCGCCACCGGGGGGCAAGATAATCTTATCCTCCGAAGCGACCCATACAAAACGTGACTGAGATTTACTCCCCTTGTAGGCGGGAACCCGGAAACGGCGCACATGGAAGTTGCAACTCATCAAAAGCTGCTCGAATTTCTTACTCGGCTCAGCCGACCATACAGCCAGACACCCATGTTCGCGCAGCGCGCCACGACAGGCCCGAATTCCTTCACGACCGTACAGACGGCGGTTCCCTGAATCGGTCATCGCGCTGGGACCATTATCGATATCCAGCAGGATCGCATCGAATCTGCCCTTGGAACGCAAGATAAGCTCGACGATATCGCCCGTCTTGAGGTCAACTCGTTCATCTCTAAGCGGCTGGCCGTTGAGTTCCCCGAAAAACTCACGATTCCATTCGACTACAGCGCTCAACAGTTCTCCCACCACCACTTGGGCGTGGGGACTGAGCATATCGAGAGCCTGGCGCAAGGTATAGCCCATACCCAAGCCGCCGATGAGTATGCTGGGCACCTTGTGAGCAGCCAGATGCGCACAACCCAGCCGCGCCAGATCCAGTTCCGACTCATGTTGGCGACTGTGCATCAAATCTTCACCGTTGATCATGATCGAGAAATCACGGTCATGCTGATAAAGCACCATTTCGCCTCCGTCCGGGGTCCGGGCTGTCGTTATTTTTACTCTCGGTTTCATGGTGGCATCCTATTGGCGACAAGTGGCAGAGATACCGGAGTCACGTTATAGTTGTTGGAAGCCAGGCTCCCTTAAATTCTATGCGTAATGGTCCGGTCATATTGAATTATTAGCAATATCATAAGAAGTGTCAATTCATTTTAATCAATAATCACGGTGACCCCATTCCGAGCTCCTTTATGCAGATTTGGCCATCATCGCCATGATTCCTATTATTTTTATATCATTCCCGGAGCATATCGTTGAAGTTGAACAGCGGGCAGTATGTCTTCGAAATAATACAAATTTTAAACGATAAACCGCAAATTTCTCTCCGTCTGATCAAGCGTGACATTATGAGGTTGAAGCATGCTGCCAACGCCCAATAAGCGAATAAATCCAAATGGTTTTAGACTATAGGGCTTAAAGTTTGACATTGAGACTTAAAAGCGTTAAAATTTATTCTAACTTTCAAATTTTTTGGAGATAACTGCACTTATGGTCAATTATACTGCAAAATATACAAAAATCAGCTCTGGTTATATGGGGCAGTTGATCGAATGGCCGGAGGTCGTTACTGAAGGCAAAGACCTCGAAGAATGCCGTGCCATGCTGCGCGATGCTCTGCATGAAATGGTTGCTGCATACAAGCAGCTTGGAAACGAAATCCCTCTCGGAAATGCACTAATCGAGCAACTGCCAATAGAGGTTGAAAGTGTCAGTCAAGCGTCGTGACCTGGTTCGATATCTGGAAAAGAACGGCTTTTATCTGCTTCGCGAAGGAGCGAATCACTCAATATACACCAACGATAAAAAAGTGATCCCGGTCAAACGCCACAAACAGTTTGACAGAATCACTGCAAACGAGATTTGCAAACAGACTGGCCTATCTCACAAATTCTAATTTCCTTCCGCCCACCTCTCTGAATATTCGAATTAACTGCCTCTTAATCGTGGGCATAACTTGCTGAGATAAAGCGCAGCGAAATCTCAGTCAGTGTTCATGCCATTGTTGGACGGTGTGTTTCAAGCTGCTTTATATGATCCACACGAATCCTATTTGTTTTTCGCGTTTGATTGGCGGAGCGTTTCCTGCAGGATGGGGAGCCTTTGGCGGTCTTTGGGATCGCGGGACCTCTGTTTTAGTGCGACGAGGGTCTTGAGAGACAGCATCCGCACCTTTTGCCCTCTAAATTTTATTTCGATTGTGTCATGTAGCAAATCATCGTACTCTCGCCCTTCCTCAATAAAGGCGAGTACGTCTAGCGGGCCGAAACGTGTCGCAAGTGGATGGCGGACTGAGTAAAGGATTTTCGCGTCCGGAACATGTTTTATAATCCGTGATATCGTATTAGGAAAGGCGTTTCTGCGTGAGTATGAGGTGGACGCATCGATGATAGCCCTTTCGCCATGCACATCCTTGTGTTACGCTTACCATAAGTACAACCTCAAACCAGTCCTTCTTGCAGAAACTACTTCTAATTAAATCTGGAAACTGGCAGCTATTTTTTCTTCACCTGTTTAATAAGATCAGGAAGCTGCTTTTGTGCTGCCCATAGTCGTAACGTCTGCCGATAGTCGTCGGCAGGAAACCCGAGAAGCGTTTTTCCCGGTGCCACATCACTTATGACGCCGGCATTTCCGCCAAGCTTAGCCCCGTCACCAATGGTCACATGATCTTTAACTCGTGCTCCTCCTCCTATCATAACGCCATCACCCAAAGTAACGGATCCGGCAAGTCCGGACTGGCCGGCCATCACACAGGATCGGCCAAGTTTGCAATTGTGAGCGATTTGAATGAGATTGTCTATTTTCGTACCGTCGCCAATCAATGTAGCACTAAACTTACCCCGGTCAATACAACTGCCAGCTCCAATTTCAACTCTATTTCCAATCTTAACCGTACCGATTTGAGGGATCTTAGCCAAGCTTCGACCATCGGGTGAGGGTCGATAACCAAAGCCGTCGGCTCCAATTGTAACATTCGGATGTATGATACAACAATTCCCTATCCGGCACCGTTCACGAATGACCGTACCGGACCATATAATCGTCTCACTGCCTATGCTGGAGTCATCCAGTACGGTGACATTAGGATAAAGTTTGGTGTCGGCACCGATAACAACACGGGGTCCAATATAGCAGCCAGCCCCGATTGTTGAACCTTTACCGATTTCTGCTGTTGGGTCAACCACCGCAGTTGAATGTATACCGATCTTGCATTTCGGAGGCTCTGGCTCAAACAATTGAAGGGCTGATACCAGTGCAAGATCGGCATCGGCCACTCGGAAAAGTGCCCGGTTCTTTCCAGGTTTGATATTAAATATGTCATTGACGATAGCGGCAGAAGCACGTGATTGGTCCCATAATTTTATGTATTTCTTCTCCCCAATAAACGTTAGCTGGTTTGTCGTTGCCTCGGATATTTGTTCTACACCAGTGATCATAATCGTCGGACTGCCGTCAAGTTTACCGTTTACCGCTTGATTAATCTGTTCGGTGGTATATTGTTTCATAATTGTTCCTAAATAACATCCTGAGTTTTACATTAATACTTCTGGGTATGGATCAATCGCTTAATAACAAGTATTTTTCGTACATAACATTATCCACGATTTCTATTCCCCAGCCTAAATCCTCCATCTCTTGGTTAACAGCGATTATCGAATTGTGAAGGTATAAAGTCAAACCAAACAAAAAGGCATCCCCTCAATATTAGAAGGAATGCCCTTTTTACTCAGAAGATAAGGTTAAATCACAGTGACATTTGCAGCGGCAGGACCTTTTTGTCCTTGCTCTATATCAAAGGAAACTCGGTCGCCTTCATTGAGAGATTTAAAACCGGTTGCATTGATTGCTGAATGATGAACAAACACATCTGCTCCGTCTTCCTGCTCAATGAAGGCGACCGAGTTTCCTTTGATATAGAGCAAGGACAAAAAGGTCCTGCCGCTGCAAATGTCACTGTGATTTAACTTTATAAGGGCATTCCTTCGAATAGAGAGGAGTGCCCTTTTGTTTCTTTTGAATTAGCACTAGTTCTATCTGTAATTACAAGATCTTAAACCCTAATAAAATCCTGACCAAATTCCTTTTCTTTTCATCACTATCATGAATAATGGCCTCCGAGGTGACAGTGTGGCGAAATCACATGATTCAACTAAAAAGCGTAAGAAAGAATTAGCAAGGAAAGAAAAGAAAGAACAAAAGAGCCAACGAAAACTGGATAAAAAAGCTATAAAATCAGAAGAGAATCCAAATCAGTCCCAGAATGAAGGAGAGAATCCATAAGCATAGAAACCGGATGAAAAGGAGAAAAAACATGAACAAAGGAGATTTAATCAACGAAGTTTCCAAGGTCGTAAAAACCAAAAAGGATGCTCAGGCAGCCGTGGACTGTGTTTTTTCAAGCATTACAAAGGCATTGGGAGAAGGAGACGCTGTATCACTGATTGGATTTGGTACATTTAAAGTGGCTGACAGAAAAGCTCGTAAAGGCCGAAATCCACAAACAGGGGAAGAGATAGATATTGCGGCAAGTAAAGTCCCAAAATTTGTTGCAGGAAAGGCTTTGAAAGAAGCTGTGAAATAATTGTTCGTTTTTCAATAAGGGTAGATCCTTTCTCGAGGGTTTGCCCTTTTCAATT
>PVMK01116191.1_pt1 | contig 10888 bp, 9 predicted proteins | sample 1853481 | NCBI WGS metagenome assembly PVMK01 (sample SAMN08533507, study PRJNA380276) | Marine sediment metagenome, whole genome shotgun sequencing project. | reverse complement strand
GGTGAAGTGGTAGGGAACCCTAATATTTCCCAGCAGCATTTAACAAAAAGAGTATTCTGGGATAACAACCCTGGAGGTTTATTGACTAATAAAAAAAATTATAATCATTAGAACGGACTAGATATTCTGAGTTTTTGATCTCAATTATCGATCAACTAATTGCTATGAATTAGAAAAGTTCGTTTCTACTTGAAAGCCCATTCGTTTTGAATGGGCTTTCGTCGTATATTTAGATTGTTCACAATTTCTTAGAAAAGTACTTGTATCGAAAGGTTGGGCGTAAAGCCAAGGGAGAGTTCTTCTATTCTGTTCATCAGGATATCTTCATCATCAATTTCAAGAACATATCTTATATTGAGAGTGTTCTGTTTGTCAAGCAGGTTGAGCAAGGCCAGGTTGATTTTAGCTTCAACGCCGGTCGAGATCCTCCATAGATATTCCGCAGAAACATCCAGCCTGAAATAATCGGGCAATCGTTGCTCATTGGGTCGATTAAATTGAATAACAGGGACTCCATCTTCTATAATAAACATTTCTCCGGCTATTGGGGTAGTAAAGGGTTTTCCCGTGTGCCAGTTGAACCCCATGGCAAATTTAAAATCATTAAGATCGTAGGAGCCCGCAACTTTGGCCGTGTGTCTAACATCTATATTGTTTGGAAATTCACTAGGTGAGAGTGATTCGAATTCATAATCATTTTTGTTATAAGAATAGGTTACCCAGCCGCTAAAGTCATTTATTCTTTTATTCAGGGTGAATTCAACTCCTTTTATCATGTAGTTCCCAGTTGTATTAGTAAATTGGAATTGGTTTTGAAATCCCTGACTTTTACTCGTGATCCCTTTAACCTTTTTGTAAAACCCCTCAACATTAATAAACCAATTATTTTTATTGTAGACCAATCCTATCGATGCCTGCCTGCTTTTTTTAATCGGGATCTCATCATTGTTGGATAAGACCCAACGTCGTTTTTCCACGCCAAGGAAATCACTCTCAAAGTCAATTCGTTGTGTCGCGGCTTGACTTTTGAGCTCACCTGACAGCTCTAATGCGAAACTGTTCGTAATTTTTGAAGCAGGTGCAGCCGGGGTTCGATAAGGGTTACATTGAATTTATCAAAATAATTGGCTCGAAATCCTCCATTAATAGTGGACTTTCTGTTTTTAGATCGATACCTAAGGCTTCCGTGAATAATATGTGACCTAAGGACATCCTTGTTAAAATCACGAAATCGGGGTAAATTCACATCCTGAGTATTGGCTATCCCTACTTCTGAAAAATGGTAACCGGAACTCAGTATTAAATGATCATTCAAATCGAGCTGGCCGTTTATTTTTACTCCCAATTCTAAGACTTCATTCTCCTGAAACAACTCTTGATTCGTAAATATATCGGTATTAAGCGCTTCCAATTGATAATAAGAACTGTATACAAGCGATTGCGTTTTAAATTTTTGAGACCACATTCGTTCCCACGATGCCCCACCGACAATACTTTTTTGTTCCAATTTACTGGTCTTCGATTGCGATAAGCCAACCAAAGTCTCCGTAAAATCAAGATCATTGTTTATCGCCAAAAAGTTAAACCGTATCTTATCTTTTTCGGAACCGTCCCATAATATTTTAACACCGATATCATAAAAACTGAAATCTTCATCAGCAATCAGATCAGCCGATTGCTGATTGTTTGAAATATTGGTAATTTCGGTATCTTGAAAGATCCGCTGTTCATAGGACTTATAGACCGGGGTTTGAAAAAAATCGTTATTGGAGGCCCTGCCCGAGATTTGAAGTCCAAGTTTATCTGAAATTGGCAGTTCCAAAAATGCATTGGCGTAGATCAAATTGATCCCTGCACCACCCCTTAGATTGGAGGTAATACTATCACTGGTTGAGATATCAATGACACCGGAGACACTTTCCCCATAAATTGGGGGTGTACCATTCTTAAAGATGGTCACGTTTTGCGTTAAATTGGGATTAAATGCCGAGATCAATCCAAAAAAGTGCCCGGTTTGATACATTCGGTTTCCCTCCCATAAAATGAGGTTTTCATCATTGCTACCCCCTCTGGTATTAATGGTTGAAATGGTTTCATTGATGCTTTCAACTCCGGGTATAGCTTGTGCCATTTGTAAAACATCATTTTCCGTCTGTCCGGGCAGCAATCCAAAATTCCTAGTTTTTATATTGGTAGAACCGTTTAAATTCTTGCTTATTCCTGTTACCAAATAATGTTGAATATATATTTCAGTTAATTGAGATATAGATGGTTGTAAAATAAAGCTTCGGCAATCAGTAGATAACTCATTGGAGCTGATAAGCAGAGTTGTAAAACCAACATGTTGAATTGATATTTCTTCGGAAATAAATTCTATGGGAATGACAAATACACCATTACTTCGAGTCACGGTACCAAAACTGTTTTGTCCCACAACCACATTGGCACCTTCGATAGCAAGGCCGGTAACTCCATCGATTATAATACCACACGCTTCGTTATTCGAGTCGTTTTTTTTCGAAACGGAAATATAACGGTCGTCAATTTTAATAAATCGAAACATGGTCTGTTCATTCAAATAACGCAGTGCATCTTCAAGGGATATTTCGTTTGAGGGTGGGGTATGGAAATATCAGAAATTTCAGAAGTAACATAAGAAAAACTAACATTGTGGCGCTCCTCGAGCTTTTTCAAGATACTTACAAGACTGCTTTTTTCCGTATTTTGACCATAAATTTGCTGGTTGGAAAATAGAAAGAGTACTAATAATAAAAAAGAAACAAGCTTAGTTGTTTTTCTTTGCATATAGTCTTACATCTTCCCCCTCTATTGTAAATTCCAGCTGTAACGGATCACAAATAGAACGCAAAGCCACATTTAGATCGTTATGCGTGAAACTACCTGTAAATTTTTTATTTACAATATTCTGGGAGATAAGGTTAATTGGATATTGTCTTTTTAATTCTTCAAGTACTAAAGATAAGGATACATTTTGAAAAGTACTTTCATTTGCAATCCAATTAGGGGAGGAGGTCGCTATATTACTTTTTTGAATAATATTTTGGTTATGGATCTCTATCATGGTCCCGGCAGGAACTTGGGCAGTGGTATCTTTATATGCAACACTTACCAACCTTCATAACATTTTACACTGAACAGGCTATCCCGGGTAAAAACATTAAAGCTTGTTCCCAGAACTTGCACAATACCTTGTGAAGTCTTCACGCTAAATATTTTTCCTATTTGCACCTTGAAAAATGCCTCACCTTCCAATTTTACAGACCTTTGTTGGTCCCATTTATTCTTACTGAATGAAATTTGGGATCGAGAATTAAGGTGAACTTGAGAAGCATCCGGGAGCAAGAATTCTTTCTTTTCAGCAATTTGAGTAGAAATAGTGGTTTCACTTTCTGCAATAAACAGATATCCCACGAATAGAATTACAACCGCGGCAGCCACTCTATAAAATATTTTCAAAGAATTTATAGGCCTGACTTTCGAGGTATCAGCTAATTTAGAAGAAATCGCATTGAAGTTGTCTTCCTCCTTAAATAGTGGGGTTTCAAAGCTTTTTACCGTATTTGCTATTTTGATATACGAAGAATAAGAGGGATCCGCCTCTAAGGTTCTAATTTCCTCAGGAGTGGCGTTTCCATTCAAATAATTATGTAGTAAGCGTTCTTTATCCATTCGTTCCTTTTCCAAACTCATTATTGAAACAGTTAATTAGTATTTTACCCTACCCTCTTTGTTAAATTTCTTCTATTTCCTTTCTGAGGGATGCTAAGGCATGACTCATTCTTTTTTCCACTGCTTTGACCGATATATCTAATATTTTGGCTATTTCAGCATATTTTTTTCCTTCTATTCGGTTTAACAAAAAGGCGGTCCGCTGGGCATCAGTGAGATTTGCGATGGCATTTTGCAATCTTTGGTGGTATTGTTTTTCCTCGAGTAAATATTGGGGAGATTGGGTGTCCATTTTATAGGGTTGTAATTGCGCATATTGTAACACTACCTTACGGTGTGCTACTTGATTAAGAAACATATTGTTGGACACGGTATATAAAAAAGACTTCGCTTTTTCACGGGAAACTTTTTTACAATTTTGCCATAACTTTATGAACGCATCTTGCACCAGATCATCTGCTTGCGCATTATCGCCACATTTAAAATAGAGAAAATTCCAAATGGTTTTGCCATAGTCATTGTATATTTGACTGAATGTTTCTTCCTCACAAACATTATTGGATATTTTCATATATTGAAAATTACAAATTAAATTTGTTTATAAAAATTAAACCGGGTAAATAGTAGGGTAAAACAGGTTTCAGCTGTTTTAAAATGTAAAGAGATCGATTGAAAAGTTATGAATAGAATAGGTAATCTCCCCATTTTCCTAATTTCGTTCCTATTATTGGCATGTTCTTCTTGTCAAAAAGAGAAGGAAGAATTTATCGATGAAACAAATGAAGAGGAAACAATTACTTTGGATTCTGTACTTACGGGAATGCTGCTAAGTGCTTCCCAGAATAATGGATATATAGACGATATCATTGATGGCACCGATTGTATTTCAGTGGTACTTCCGGTGACCGTATTCGCCAATGAACAAAAGGTGATCATCGAGAATGAGAGTGATTATGGTCTAATAGTGGCCATATTCGAAGAATTTGAGAACGATATCGATACTATGGAAATCGTATTTCCTATATCCGTTGTTTTTGAAGATTATAACCAATTAGAAGTTGGTAGTCAGGCAATCCTGAACACCGTTATTATCGCCTGTCAGAATATCGTTGAGAACACTTATAGCTGTGTGGATTTTGTATATCCTATTGAATGTTTTACCTACAATGTATCCAATGAGCAAACTGGTTTAGTGACTCTTGATACTAGTTTTGATTGGTTTTGGTATTTGAACTACCTCAACGAGGATATTTTTATTGCTATCAATTATCCTATGGGGGTAATTGTGGATGGGACCTCGTCTGTGGTTAACACCAATGATGAGTTACTGGCTTATTTCACTCAAACTAGTTGTGAGACGAACACAACCATCGATCCTACCAAATTTGAATTGAACCTTACTTCAGGGTCCTGGTTTGTCATTCTTTATGATGAAAACGGAAATGATGGGACCTGTAATTATGTAGAATATGAGTTCAGTTTCAATGTAAACGGAACTGCAACCGCAACAAGCGATAGCGAGACCCGCTATGGTTTATGGACCCTCGAGATTGATAGCGGTGAACTCGACCTGGTATTGGGTTTTGATACCACCGGGCAGAATGATCCTTTTGAGGACCTGAATAAAGATTGGGATGTGTTAGTAAATACTCCACAAACCATAAAGTTGAAGGATGAAAGTGGTGGGAATAACTCGGTGGATTACCTGTATTTAGGTCGAAATCCGGCAGTTAATTGCGGCAGTGGTAATGCACAAGCATTGATCAGTGCTTTAATCGACGGACAATGGTTTGTAGAGACCTATTTGGATGATGGAATTGATCAAACCACTACTTACAGTAGCTTCGCGATCACATTCAAAAATAGTGGGATCGTAATTGCCACCAGCGGTATTTACACGTATTATGGTACCTGGAGTGTTTCCGGGACTAACGACCTGGTGTTGGTTCTTGATTTTGGATCACAAATTCCTATTAATGAGTTCAATAGAGACTGGGATGTTTTAAATTTTGATACCATGCGTGTAGAACTGGAAGACGTGAGTAGCGGTGGTACCGATACACTTATTTTAGAAAAGATATAGCTTTTTTTTGCTCCTAAAAAGGAAGCCATCCAGAATTTGGATGGCTTATTTTATTCGATCAAAGACGTTTATAGTTCCGTTATTGATACTTTATCGCGATATCAAGTGATTATTTGTTATATAATTTTTTCCCTGCTTCTTCATATTTGTCCCCGGCAGTCCAGAAAGGAGTTTCAGGGTCGTTCGCTATATTCCTTCCTGCCAGAACATAAGCGCGAAAAAACTTTTCCAAATAGTCATAATCCATATTATCTGCATGATCTCCAGGTTGATGGTAGTATTTAGTTACATCCCCATCAAATGAGTGAAAGCCCAATGAAAAAGTAGGGGCAGGGATACCTTTGGCCGCAAAGTTAACGTTGTCACTTCTATCAAATAGACCTTGCTCGGGCGCCGGATCATCGATAGCTGTCAACCCGAAAGTTGCTACAGCATCTTTTATATTTTGGGCGGCGGTTGTACGTGTAAGTCCGATAATTGTAGCCAATGAAGTATCGTTGTAACCCCCGTTATCACTGTTGAAACAGTATACCATTTGGTTAAGTGGTAAAACAGGATTCTCCACATAATAACTACTACCTAAGAGTCCTTTTTCCTCACCCGTGAACAGAATAAATAATGCAGAACGCTTGGTTGGGTATTTCGCCAAATTCTGAGCCATAGCCAATACGGTAGTGGTACCCACGGCATTATCTCGTGCACCATTATAGATCTTATCACCAGATTCATCGGGAGTGCCAATTCCTACATGGTCATAATGCGCGGAATAGATAATATATTCATTTTTAAGATCGGGATCTGTTCCTTCTACAACACCAATTACATTTTGGGACATCATGGTGTTTCTTATCGAATTTAGCATTTTAAGTTTTAGTGTATGTTTTCCGGAAGCCAGATCTGAAGCCATGCTTCCATACTCATCATGCAACCATAGATAGGCCGGTTGTCCTCTTTTGGCCTCATAACTTTCCTTGTCTTTGATAACCTCAATTCGAGAGGAGTTGAAATTATGATCGATGAAACCCCATATTTCGTTGGTGGTTTTGATCAATTCGATCACTCCCAGGGCTCCGGCATTTTTGGCCAGATCCGATTTCTGTTTTTTTAACCTAAACGCACCTCTTGCATCTTTGGTATCGGGTCCTCCACCCTTGACGACCACTATTTTTTTATGAACGTCCTTTCCTTTATAATCTTCTTCCAGGCCGTACCCTAAGTATACGATATCACCAATATAATCCATTTTAGCAGGATTCAATACCACTTTCTTTTTCACTTCTTTACCATCCATGGAAAGGGTTATTCCTTTGGGAGGATCCACTTTTAGCAACTGTACATCCTGGTAATAAGTTCCCGTTAGAGGATTGGGTTTCACCCCATAGCTTCTAAGTGTATTCGCAAGATATAAGGCGGCTATTTTATTTTCAGCAGTACCGGTTTCACGTCCTTTAAGAAGATCGTCTGCCAAGAAATAGATATGCCCTTGTATGGTATTTTTGTTAACTGTTGTAATTACTTTTTCTTTTTCAGTTTGAGCGAAAGAGAAAGCAACAAATAGCAATGCTATAAGTAATGAAAAATTGGTTTTCATAATGAAGTTTATTTTTGAAAGAGGATAAAGATAGCCAATTAATTGAAATCATCTTCGAGTGACTTATTTTCGCTACCGGTAACCCTCACTACCGAATGCTTCTCCGTTACCCGTTTGGCAATATTGGCGTAAACTTTCCATATAGCGACCCCAGCTAAAACTGCAAAGAGCATAGAAATCTTCCTGTTCATCCCATCCGTTATGTGAAAATCGGACCCGGGTTTTACCCTCATTTTCATCCAGCGTGAATACAAAAGTATGTCCTGTCCATCCGTGAGCACTATCAATACATTCCCAAACCAATTGTTCGTTGGGTTTTGCTTCAATGATTTTCATTTTTGGACCGTGAAAATCTCCAAAATCGAACTGTATATTACCCCCAAGAGAGGCATCACCCTGGGTTTGAACCGTCCACCAATTGGACAGTCCTTTAATGGTCGAGATAGCCTCAAACACTTTTTCTTTTGAAGCGTCAATATGAAATAAATGTTTGATAGAATGATCCATAATCAAGGTTTTTTAAATCGCTGATTCTAAGATAAGTATTTAAAAATGGAATTAGGTTTTAACCTCGGTAATTTACGGAGTTAGAGTAGACAAATCCATGATGTACTATAGATTTTTGGCCCCGGCAATAATTAAAATGTTACCCTTTGCCACTCCTTCTCCAATTTGTATCTTTGCCGTCGCACTCCGAAATCTAGGTCAAGGGGTACTTTTAACATAATGTAGAACAGAATATGTTTGATAATTTAAGCGATAAGCTGGATAAAGCTCTTCAAGTCCTCAAAGGACATGGGAGCATTACAGAAGTAAACGTAGCGGAAACATTAAAAGAAGTTCGTCGCGCCTTACTCGATGCGGATGTTAACTTTAAAACTGCCAAAGATTTTACGAATAGAGTAAAGGAGAAGGCGCTGGGTGAAAATGTATTGACCAACTTAAAACCTGGAGAATTAATGGTGAAGATCGTAAAGGATGAACTCACCGAATTAATGGGGGGTGATACCGAAGGGATCAACCTCGGAGGTACTCCCAGTATTATTTTAATGTCGGGACTACAGGGTAGTGGTAAGACCACATTTGCTGGAAAACTCGCGAATTATTTAAAATCAAAAAAGTCAAAAAATCCGTTATTAGTAGCTTGTGACGTGTATCGTCCTGCCGCGATCGACCAGTTACAAGTGGTTGGAGAGCAGATAGGCGTTGAAGTGTATACCGAAGAAGGAAATATGGACCCCGTCGCGATCGCTACCAAAGCGGTTGACCATGCCAAACAAAACGGATACAATGTTGTGATCGTCGATACAGCCGGACGTCTCGCTATAGATGAGCAGATGATGATGGAGATCGCAAACATTCATAAGGCCATCCAGCCTCAGGAGACACTTTTTGTTGTGGATTCGATGACGGGACAGGATGCCGTGAATACTGCCAAGGCATTTAATGATCGCCTAAATTTTGAAGGTGTTGTATTGACCAAACTTGACGGTGATACCCGCGGAGGAGCCGCCATTTCGATAAAGAGTGTCGTAGATAAGCCTATCAAGTTTATTGGAACAGGGGAAAAAATGGATGCCATCGATGTATTTCACCCTTCTCGTATGGCAGACCGTATTTTAGGGATGGGAGATGTGGTATCTCTTGTGGAGCGAGCCCAGGAACAGTTCGACGAAGTAGAGGCGAGAAAACTTCAGAAGAAAATAGCCAAGAACCAATTTGGTTTCGACGATTTCTTAAAACAGATCCAGCAAGTTAAGAAAATGGGTAGTATGAAAGATCTGGTTGGGATGATTCCCGGCGCAGGTAAAATGATGAAAGGGATGGATATAGACGATGATGCCTTCAAAAATATAGAGGCCATTATTCACTCTATGACCCCAAATGAGCGTACTAATCCTGCATCGATCAATCCAAGCCGTAAGAAAAGAATTGCGAAAGGTAGTGGTACTACGATACAACAAGTAAATCAGCTGTTGAAACAATTTAGCCAAATGAGCAAAATGATGAAGATGATGCAAGGGGGTGGGGGTCGAAAAATGATGCAGATGATGGGTAATATGAAGTAATTTCGTATAAATATTTTAAAACTTAACACTTAAGAATGACAATCTTAGACGGCAAGAAAATATCGAACGATATCAAAGACGAGATCGCAATTGAAGTCCAAAAAATGAAGGATAAGGGTGAAAAAGTACCTCATCTGGCGGCGGTTTTGGTAGGGGATGATGGTGCCAGTTTAACTTATGTTGGAAGCAAGGTCAGATCGTGCGAGCGGGTTGGATTTGAGTCCACGTTGGTTCATTTACCGGATACAACAACTGAAGAAGAATTATTACTCAAAATAGAGGAACTTAACAACGACGATGATATTGATGGTTTTATCGTTCAGTTGCCATTGCCACCTCAGATCAATGCTGAAAGAGTATTGCTCGCCGTTGACCCTGGCAAAGATGTGGACGGCTTCCACCCGGAAAATTTTGGGAAGATGGCCCTGGACATGGATACCTTTATTTCCGCCACTCCGGCGGGTATTTTGGAATTATTGGAACGATACAAGGTAGAAACCGAGGGAAAGCATACAGTAGTTATAGGCCGAAGTCATATTGTAGGTCGTCCTATGAGTATTTTAATGAGCCGTAAGGGATGGCCGGGAAATAGCACGGTGACTTTAACCCATAGCCGTACTAAGGATATTTCTAAATTAACCGTTCAGGCAGATATTATCATTTCAGCATTGGGTATTCCGGAATTCTTAAAAGCGGACATGGTCAAGGATGGTGTTGTCATTATCGACGTGGGGATAACACGTGTGCCGGATGAGTCACATCCAAAAGGATACGTGATCAAAGGCGATGTGGATTTTGAAAATGTTAGTAAAAAAGCCTCCTTTATTACTCCTGTTCCCGGAGGAGTAGGACCCATGACGATCGCGATGTTACTGAAAAATACACTTCTTGCCCGAAAGCAAAGACAAAAGAACTAAATTTCTCGTTTCTTGTGCCTTAGGACATTTGCAGGCATGTTAATTAACTGTCTCTTTCTCGTCGTATTCCTTTCTGTAGATGCTTAGTAGTACTAAGAATAAGCTAATTAGCAAGGGTCCAAAGATCAACCCAATAAATCCGAAAAGTGGCACGCCCACTATAACACCGACCAGGGTTATAAGAGGGTGAACATTATCGATCTTTTTCAAGACATATAGTCGCACTATGTTATCTGATAAGCCCACTACTACAAATCCGTAAATAAGGATACCCCATGCCTGAAATGTGTGACCTGTCGAGAGTTCTAAAATAAACACAGGTAAAATCCCCACCAGGGTTCCCACAAAAGGTATCATAGATCCAATGGTAACGATCACAAACCAGAAAAAAGGATCGGCTACGCCAAAAATAAAGAATCCGATCAGGGCAACAACCCCTTGGAAGAAAGCAACCAAAGGTATCCCCAGGGCATTGGATCGAACCATCGATTGGATTTCCTTTCCAATTATTTGGAGGTTAGCCTTGCTTACCGGAATA
>PVMK01123959.1_pt1 | contig 10889 bp, 11 predicted proteins | sample 1853481 | NCBI WGS metagenome assembly PVMK01 (sample SAMN08533507, study PRJNA380276) | Marine sediment metagenome, whole genome shotgun sequencing project. | reverse complement strand
TCGCTATCGACCGCCGCATGGGCCTGCCCGAGCACCTGCGCGAGCAGGCCGCGGCCGAGACCGGTCCCATGCTGGTGCACAGTGATGACTGGGATGCGTTGGCACAATCGGCGCCGATACAGCCACACCTCGGCGATTTTATGATCGGACAACCGGCATCCCTGGCCAATACGGTCCATGCGCTGGCGATCGGCTGTACCACCATAGGTAATCTGTCGCAGTTTTTTACCTTCGAGGCCCCCGGTTGGAGCGATACCCGTACCACCACCCTGCAAACCTGCCAGGCCATCGCGCTAATGGCCGAATTTCGGCAGCAGGGCGCCATGCTGCATTCCTATCTCGAAGATGGCTATGGCGCCCTGTTTAAGAATTGTTCAAGTGTGGCCGCCTGGGCGATGCTGGAATACTACATCGTCGAAGAGTTAATGGGGGCTCGCCTGACCCATTGTATCGGCGGTTTAACCAGTGACCCGGTGAAACGCGCCGGCTGGGTGCTCGCGCTGCAGCGCATTCATAAAGGCGAGCATGTCGGCTCGATGATATATGGGGATACGATTTCACTGGGCCGTGAATTTGAAAAAAACAGGGCGCTGACCGCCGAATACCTGCAATGGGATATTATGCTGCAAATGTTCTCACCCAGTGGCCACGCGGTTTTACCGCTACCGGTGACCGAGGCGATTCGAATCCCTTCCTGCGAGGAAATAATCGAGGCCCAGTTATTCGGGCGCCAGGTTGAAGCTTCGGCGAAACGTCTATTGCCACATTTCGATTTTTCCGCGGCTGAAGGTTTTGCCCAGTCCGTATGCCGGCAGGGACGGGTCATTTATGATAATGCACTCACCGGCCTCGCGGCTATGGGCGTTGATATCAAAAACCCGTTACAACTTCTTTACCTGTTAAAGAAAATGGGGCCGCAGACATTTGAAAGGCTGTTTAGAGAAGGGGTCGACCCGATTGGTGAAATCCCTACTGACATGTATTGCCTGTCTCAAGCGGTGGTCGACGATTATCGTCCCATGTTCGCGGATCCCGCTTTGCGCGACAAGGTCGACGGCAGCGTGTCATCGTGGCCTCCAGTGACGTTCATGAGCATGCGGCGGGTGCGCTTGCGCAGTTATTGAGTGAAGCGGGTGCGCTGGTGGTCAACCTGGGGGCAGAGCAGAACCCCGGGGACCTGGTTGACGCCATCCTTGAGCATGGCGCCGATGTACTGATGCTCAGTACCCATAACGGTATGGCGCTGGAATACGCAAAACGGTTACAGCATCTACTCGAGCGGGCTTCGATATCGCTGCCGGTCATCATTGGTGGTGTGCTCAATCAGAAGGTCGCGGAACAGGTCTTGCCGGTACCGGTAATAAATGAGTTGGTGGCGCTGGGCATGCGTCCCGCGGTAGGTATGCCAAACCTGACCCGTTTACTGGGTTGCAAAGCCTGATAGAGCAGGCTGCTTTCCTCGCCTCCAGCGCTTCGATAATGCCCTGTCTTAGTTCTTCCAGTACCGCCTGGTCGGTAATGGCGTCGCCTTTCGGGGTGCTCAGGTAAAAGATGTCGTTGATCTTTTCGCCCAGGGTAGAAATTTTCGCATGGGTAATATTGATATTCATCATGGCGATGACATTCGCTATGGTCGATAACAGTCCCGGCATGTCGATTGCGCTGATCTCCATCACGGTTCGACTGTTGAGGTAATCCTGCTCGAATTGAACCTCGGTGGGCCTGTCGAAGACCTTGAGATGACGGGGCTTGCGCGTATTTATCACCCGTTCATATATGGTGTCAGACTTTAGCGCGAGAATAAGCTTGTCTTCGATTTCCCGCACGAGTACCGCATCGGTTACTGCCTGACCGTTATGGTCCTGAATAATAAAGGTATCCATGACCTTATTGTCGGTGGTGGTGAAAATTTCCGCGTTGAGGATACTTAGCCCCAGCGATCCAAGGGTACCGGTCACCTGCGAAAATACATGGGGTACTTCATCGCCATAGATAAAAACCTTGGTATTTTTGGTGTAAACGGCCTGGCGGATGTTGACCAGGGTGGTTTTGTCGGGATTGCTTAAAATCGTATCGACATGCCACCTGATCTCCCGCGGGTGGTGGCGCAGGAAATAGTCACCGGGAAGCCGGTCGCAAACCGAATTGATCTGTTCGGCGCTAAACGGCAAATCGGACATTTCCTCGAATGCCGCGTCGCGGTTCTCCTGAATGATTTCCTCGATATCCGGGGCGTGATCGATACCGCGTCTGATGACCTGTTTGGTGGCACGGTAAAGTTGTTTCAGCAATGCGTCTTTCCAGTTATTCCACAGCTTGGGGTTGGTGCTGCGAATATCGGCTACGGTGAGCAGGTAAAGATAATTCAGCATATTCATACTGCCAACCTGCTGGGCGAAATCACGCACCACGTCAGGATCGCTAATGTCCTTGCGCTGGGCCGTTACCGACATCATCAGGTGATCACGAACCAGCTGCGAAACCACCCGGGTCTCCTTGCGGTTTAATTTATGCTGAACACAGAATTGAGTTGCTTCCTCGGCTCCAAGTACCGAGTGGTCCCCACCGCGGCCCTTGGCAATATCATGGAACAGGGCTGCCAGGTATAGCAGGCAGGGGTTTTCCAGTTTGCTATACACCAGATTGCAAAACGGGAATTCATCCGCGTGTTTTTCCAGTGCGAATCGGCGCAGGTTGCGGATTACAAAAATCGTGTGCTGGTCGACGGTGTATGCATGAAACAGGTCGTATTGCATGCGCCCGGTAATTTTAGCAAAAGCAGGTATATAGGCGGCCAGGAAACCGTAGGAGTTCATGCGCCGCATCTGGTGAGTCATGCCGTTGGGTGCGCTCATTAGCTGCATGAACAAATGCGTAACCGTATCGTTGTTGCGAAATTTTTCGTCGACCAGGTATAGATGTTCACGTACCAGGCGTATGGTCGAAGCGGTAACCCCGGAGCATTGTTCGCTGGTCGAGATCAGTAAAAAAAGTTCGACCAGTGCGGGCGGGTGGTGCTTGAATACCTCGGCATTTGCGACTTCGATAAAATTATTGCGCAGATTGAAGCGAGCATTGATCGGGGTGACTTTTTTTTGCGCGTCGGTGAGCAGGATTTCTTCCCTGAATATTTGCAATAACATTTCGTTCAATCGCTCCAGTTCCATGATGGTGCGGTAGTACTGTTGCATGAACTGCTCGATGGCGAGGTTGTGCTCGCCTGACTCGAAACCGAATTGAGTTGCGATCTGGTTTTGATAGTCGAATAGCAGGCGATCCTCGCGCCGACCGGTGAGTCGGTGCAGGGCAAATCGAATACGCCAGAGTTGTTGTTGACCCGCTTTGAGCAAATCATACTCCGCCTCGGTGAGAAAACCGTGATCAACCAGTTCGCGGTATGACTGAGCGCCGAAATGACGCTTGGCAACCCAGCCGATGATCTGGATGTCGCGCAATCCCCCCGGACCTTCCTTGATATTGGGTTCCAGGTTGTAGGCAGTGTCATTAAAACGCAGATGGCGACCCTGTTGCTCTTCGAGTTTAGCCTCGAAGAATTGTCGGGATGACCACATTTTATTCGAAGCGATTGCCAACTGGAACTTATCATAGAGTTCTTCGCTGCCATAGATGCGGCGTGATTCGATCATGTTGGTTATTACGGTGACATCCGCTTTTCCTTCGCGAACACAGTCTTTTATGGTGCGCACGCTATGTCCGACCTCGAGGCCTATGTCCCATAAAAAAGTCAAAAAGGCCGAGAGTTTTTGTTGCAGTTCCTTGCCCGGCTTTTTCCGCAGCAGAATCATCAGATCAATATCGGAACCCGGTAGTAGTTCGCAGCGACCATAACCGCCTACCGCCACGAGGCTACAGGCTGACTGGCTTGCTTCGCCGATATAGTGCGCGAAGCAATACTGCAATACCCGATCGATCAGTTGGGCTTTTTCACCTACCAGTTGTCCGAGTTCAACGCCCTCATCAAACTTCTGAAATAAAATTTCATTGGACTGTTGCAACCCTTCGAGGATTACAGCAGCCTGTAACTGCCCGTTTTCGTCTGCCCGCTCCAGGTAATGCTCGATTGACTGCGACACGAATTTCTAGAATCCGTATTCGGGATGCAGGGTTAATATTTCAAAGCCAGCGTCGGTGACCAGGTTGGTATGCTCCCACTGTGCCGAGAGGCTGTGGTCCTTGGTTACCACGGTCCATTCGTCGGGTAACAATTTGACATGGCGCCTGCCAAGATTGAGCATCGGTTCGATAGTGAAGGTCATTCCGGGTTGGAGTACCATGCCGGTGTCAGGTCGGCCGTAGTGTAATACCTGCGGGTCTTCGTGGAATACCTTGCCGATCCCATGACCACAATATTCGCGCACGATGCTGCAATTATTTTTTTCCGCATGGGTTTGTATCGCATGTCCAATGTCGCCCAGGCGCACCCCGGGTTTGATCATCTCGATGCCAATTTTCATACACTCATAGGCGATTTTCGACACCCTCTGCCCCTGGATCGTCGGCTTTCCCACGAGGAACATGCGACTGGTATCGCCGTGAAAGCCGTGCTTGATCACGGTAATGTCGATATTGATGATATCCCCGTTCTTGAGCTTCTTGTGTGCCGGGATTCCGTGGCACACCACGTGATTCACCGAGGTACAGATTGAGCGTGGGAAACCACGGTAGTTCAGGGGTGCGGGTACCGTATCCTGTTCGTCGACCATGAATTTGTGGCAGATATCGTTGAGTTCCTCGGTCGTTATGCCTGGTTCCACATATGGTTCGATCATATGTAAAACATCCGCGGCAAGGCGGCCTGCGACACGCATTTTTTCAATATCTTCGGAGGTTTTGATGGTTACGCCCATAAAAACATGGCTGACTGGTTGTTGAGATATCGGGATTATGGTATAAAGCGCGCGCCTTCGGCAACAGTCGAGGCAAATTAATCGAAAACACCTCGTGTTTGGTGTTTTTAAACGACACACACATATCGTAACGCGTTTATGGGTGCCTGTATTTTACCAGAGAACAGGTCGTAAACGTCGGGTATGTGGAGGCTTAACCCCGGATAGCCGATTACAAAGGCAATCCATAGAGACATCTGGAGAAACTTATGTCTAACGTCACCATGCGTGAAATGTTGGAAGCGGGCGTGCATTTCGGTCACCAAACCCGTTTCTGGAACCCCAAAATGGCTCCCTTTATTTTCGGCGAGCGCAACAAGATCCATATCATCAATCTCGAGCAGACCATGCCCCTGTGCAAGGACGCGGTGAATTACCTCGGCAAGGTCGCTTCCAAAAAAGGTAAAGTCATGTTTGTCGGCACCAAGCGTGCTGCCAGCGAAGCGATTAGTGAAGAAGCCCGGCGTTGTGGTATGCCGTTTGTCAATCACCGCTGGCTGGGCGGTATGCTGACTAACTTCCGCACTGTACGCGCTTCGATCAAGCGTCTCAAAGACCTTCGAGAGATGTCGGAAAGCCAGAATTACGAGAAGATCAACAAGAAAGAAATTCTGCAGTGTCGCGGGAGCAGGACAAGCTTGAAAAGACACTCGGTGGTATCAGTGACATGGGCGGATTGCCCGACGTTTTGTTTGTTATCGATGTCGGTTACGAGAAAATTGCGGTCCTGGAAGCTGCCAAACTTGGTATTCCGGTGGTCGGCATCGTCGATACCAATAATTCCCCGGACAATATCGAATATGTGGTACCGGGCAATGACGATTCCATGCGCGCAATCAAGCTTTACACCAGACTGGTAGCGGATGCGATTCTGGAAGGTAAGGAAACTATCGTCAGTGGCGCTGATGAAGAGGGCGAACTCATTGAACTCGACGATGAAACGAAAGCACCTGCAGTCAAGATTTCGACCAGGAAAACCGCATCCCGGGCAGTAGAAGCTGAAGCCGATACGGCCGCAGCAGACACGGTTGAAGCCGAGGTGGTTGATGCTGTTGCCGATAGCGTGGAAGTCGAGGCAAAAACTGATGCGGAGTCAGCGCCAGCCGAGGCGTCCCAGGCAGAATCTGATGCGGAGACAGCGCCAGCCGAGGCGCCTCAGGCAGCGACTGAAGCGGTACAGGAGCCTGCAGCTGAAGAAACTCCGGTGAAGAAGGCGGCGCCCAAAAAAGCCGCGGTGAAGAAGGCTGCCGACAAAAAACCCGCGACTAAAAAGGCGGCAGTGAAGAAAGCGGCTAGCAAGGACTGACACAGACCCTGCTCCTGATGAGCAGGTTATATTATCGAGGTATTGAAGTGGCAATAACAGCATCTTTAGTGAAACAACTGCGTGAACGTACTGGTTCAGGCATGATGGAGTGCAAGAAAGCACTGGTCGAGAGCGACGGTAATATCGACGCAGCTGCGGAGTTGATGCGTAAATCGGGCGCTGCCAAGGCTGACAAGAAAGCCGCGCGCGTTGCCGCGGACGGTGTGATCAAGATCATGGTCAGCGATGACGCCAGCAGCGCGGTTATTCTCGAGATCAACTCGGAAACAGATTTTGTCGCCAAGGACGATAATTTCCAGGCCTTTGCCGATGAGGTGGTGGCGACAATAATGCAGCACAGACCCGCATCGGTCGTTGAATTGTCGGCGATGACCGTCGGCAGTGGCGGCACGGTCGAAGAAGCGCGCCAGGCATTGATCGCAAAAGTTGGTGAGAACATCCAGGTTCGTCGCTTTGAGGTTGTCCAGTCGGATGCGTCGATTGCCAGTTATATCCATGGCGCTCGTATTGGTGTGCTCATCGATTCCACTGCGGAAATGGATATGGCTCGCGATATCGCCATGCATGTTGCAGCGGTTAACCCTCAGTTTGTGAACAGGGACGCGGTACCGACCGAATTTGTCGAAAGTGAGAAAGCCATTCTAGTCGCGCAAGCCGAATCAAGTGGTAAACCCGCCGAAATTATCGAGAAGATGATTCAGGGACGATTGAAAAAGTTTCTGGCCGAGGTTACCTTGCTGGAACAGCCATTTGTCAAGGACCCCGAGCAAACCGTGTCCAAACTCCTGTCCGCGTCAGGCGCGTCGATTTCGCGATTCATTCGCTACGAGGTCGGTGAGGGTATCGAAAAGAAGGTCGAGGATTTTGCGACCGAAGTAGCTTCCCAGCTTAATAGCTGAGGATAGAAGCCGCGTGATACGCGGCTTTTTTTTGTAAGCGCGCTATCAACAAGTGAGAAATTCGGGCTAGAACTCCTGAGAAAAATACACATGGCTGACATTGTATATAAACTTATTCTGGTAAAACTCAGCGGTGAGGCTTTGCTCGGCCAGCAGGCTTCCGGAATAGATCCGGCCATGGTCGATAAACTCGCAGTCGAGCTGATTGAGCTGCATCAGGCTGGTGTCGAGCTTGGTGTGGTTGTGGGCGGGGGTAATTTATTTCGCGGGGCGGGTCTGGCAGCAGCCGGGCTGGACCGTGTAACTGCCGATCATATGGGCATGCTGGCGACAGTTATGAATGCACTCGCGTTAGCGGATAGTTTGCGGCGTCAGGGAGCCAGTGCAGCTGTTCTGACAGGTCTGGAAATGCCCCAGGTCTGTGATCGATACACCCAACGCGATGCTCGCCAACGTATGACCAGGGGTGAAATTCTTATTTTTTCCGGCGGCACCGGTAGTCCGTATTTTACCACTGACACCGGAGCGAGCCTGCGCGCCTTAGAAATTCAGGCGGATTTATTGATCAAGGCCACCAAGGTCGATGGTATTTATGACAGGGACCCGGTCAGGCATAGCGATGCGGTTCGCTATACCCAGCTGGATTACGATCAGGCAATCGATCAGCGGCTGGCGGTGATGGATGTGGCGGCAATGATTTTATGCAATGATAATGCGCTTGATCTGGTAGTTTGCGATATCAACCATAAGGGCGCTTTGCTCGATCTGGCGTATGGGAAATCAGTGGGTACTCGAGTAACCCGAAAAGAGGTGGAATAATGATAAATGACATTCAGCAAGATGCGCGTGGTCGCATGACGAAAAGCATCGAGGCGTTCAAGGTTGAATTATCCAAAATAAGAACCGGTCGAGCTCATCCCGGCCTGTTAAATCACATTACTGTTGATTTTTATGGGAGTGAAGTACCCATTGGCCAGGCGGCTAATATCACTGTCGAAGACGCGCGTACCCTGGCGGTTACTCCCTGGGACAAAAGCATGGTGTCGGTAATCGAGAAAGCGATATTAACTTCCGACCTGGGGTTAAATCCATCGACCGCGGGCCTCGTGGTTCGAGTTCCCATGCCTCCTCTGACCGAAGAACGTCGCAAGGAACTGGTCAAGGTGGTACGCGAGCTTGCCGAGAATTCCCGGGTTGCGGTGAGGAATATCCGTCGCGACGGCAACAGCGAATTGAAAACGCTCGCCAAAGACAAGGACATATCCGAAGATGAAGAACATAAGGGTCAGGACCTTGTTCAGCAAGTTACCAACCAGGCGACCGACGAGATAGAATCACTGTTGCAAACCAAGGAAAAGGAATTGATGGAGATTTAGTTCTTTTTTCGACTGGAATCATGATTAGCAACCAACAGGCATCGGTTCCCCAGCATGTTTGCATCATTATGGATGGCAACGGACGTTGGGCGAAGACACGATTGATGCCACGCAACTTTGGCCATCGCAAGGGTGTTGAAACTACCCGTCGTGCGATTGAATTTTTTGCCAAAGCCGGGGTTCAACACCTGACTCTATTTGCTTTTAGCAGTGAAAACTGGAATCGACCCAGTGACGAAGTTAGCGGTTTGATGGAATTATTCCTGCAGTCACTCAAAGCGAATACCGCTGAGTTGCACGAAAAGAATATTCGTATTCGTTTCATCGGAGATCGAAACTCTTTTTCCAGCGACCTTCAGCAACAGATATCCCGGTCCGAAGCAATGACCGGGGCAAACCGGGGAATGACGCTCAATGTTGCCGCCAACTATGGCGGGCACTGGGATATTGTCAATGCGGTACAGAATTTGTCGAAACAGCTGGTCGCTGGCGAAATAACGCTTGACCAGATCGATGCCGACAGGCTGGGCAGGGAACTGTCGCTTGCCGATTCCCCGGATCCGGATCTGTTCATCCGTACCGGTGGTGAGCAACGCATCAGTAATTTTTTATTGTGGCAACTCGCGTATACCGAGTTTTATTTTTGCGATTTATTCTGGCCCGATTTTTCCGCGGTTGAGATGCAGCAGGCGTTGGACGAATATTCCCGACGTCAACGTCGATATGGTAAAACCGGTGAGCAGATTGAGGTTCCGGGCTAATGCTACGACAACGAATTATCACCGGGCTAGTGCTAGCGGTTGTTTTCGCTGGCGTTATCCTGCAAAACAACAGTTTATGGATAAGCCTCCTGTTTGCGGTGGTGTTGTTTGCCGCAACCTGGGAGCTATTGGCACTGACGATAAACCCGGGAAGATTAGCCAGTGGCCTGATTGCGACCGGGTTGGTGATGCTTTTCGGCTGGTCACTGACGGTGATTGATTCCCAGCTACTTTACTGGCAATCGCTTGCCGGGTTGGCAATATGGCTGCTGATTGCAATGTATCTGCCACTATATCGATATAGCGGTAAGTGGCCATTGCCAGGCAGAGTGCTGCTGTTGGGGCTGGGTCTCGATCTGCTATGGATATGTGTTCATGGCCTGATTTATTTACACCAGCATCATGGTGGCTGGATATTATTGTATCTACTCACCCTGGTGTGGGTAGCTGATACCGGCGCTTATTTTAGTGGTCGAAAATTTGGCAAACACAAGCTGGCGCCAGGTATTAGTCCGGGCAAGACATGGGAGGGGGTAGCGGGTGGCATTTTCGCGAATCTGTTGTGGATGCTGCTCGTATATCAGATGTTAGTCAGCTATCAATTACACACCGGTCTGAATTTATCGCTGATACAATTTCTGCTTATTGGCCTGGCAACATCGTTTATCTCGGTTGTTGGAGACCTGTTTGAAAGTATCCTCAAACGTCAGGCCGGGGTTAAGGACAGTGGAAAACTGCTACCCGGTCATGGCGGGGTACTGGACCGTATAGATAGTATAATCGCGGCCTCACCGGTATTCGTGGCGGGGCTGATGCTGGTAGATAAGCTGTGATTCAGGTCACCATACTGGGCGCCACCGGTTCCATCGGGCAATCAACGCTCGATATTATCGAACGTCATGCTGATCGCTACGCGGTTTACGCGCTCACCGCGAATACCAATGTCGCCAGCATGTCCCGCTTATGCCGGGCGTTCAAGCCTCGCTACGCGGTTATGAGCGATGAGATCAGTGCGCAAAAGCTGGAACAGGAACTGGGTTCTTGCGCTACCGAGGTACTGGCGGGGGAGATTGCGCTAGCACAGGTCGCCTCGGCCGAGATGGTAGATACCGTGGTCGCTGCCATCGTGGGGTCGGTATGCTTGAAACCGACCCTGGCGGCGGTGACGGCGAGTAAAAGGGTATTGTTGGCAAACAAGGAGTCACTGGTTATGGCTGGCGCTATTTTTATGGATGAGGTTCGACGCTGTGCGGCCGAACTATTGCCAGTCGATAGTGAACACAACGCTATTTTTCAATGTCTGCCGGAGGGTTCGCTCGGTCAGGGACTGGCCGCCAGGGGTGTGAGAAAGATAACCCTGACTGGATCTGGTGGGCCATTGCGTGATCTCGATATCGCATGCTTCGATACGGTAACCCCGCAACAGGCCTGCGCTCACCCTAACTGGGATATGGGTCCGAAGATTTCAGTCGATTCCGCGACCATGATGAACAAGGGTCTGGAAATGATTGAGGCTTGCTGGTTGTTTTCGGTAGACCAGGCTGATATCGACATTATCAGCTCACTACAAGATGGGAAGAGCGTCGTGAGCTGATAATGCTCTTATCAGCTCACTACAA
>PVMK01127662.1_pt1 | contig 10891 bp, 7 predicted proteins | sample 1853481 | NCBI WGS metagenome assembly PVMK01 (sample SAMN08533507, study PRJNA380276) | Marine sediment metagenome, whole genome shotgun sequencing project. | reverse complement strand
GGAAGACCCGGCAGATCTTACAGTTTCAAACTCAAATACAGGTTGTTACAACGATGGGCCTAATGCTCACCCCTGCATGTTTTGATGTCAAGAAAAAATATGGGTCCCTGTATCGCTCAAGCCGTTCACCCGTAGGAGTTCAGCCGGCCTTGATGTACAATTCTCGAGAAACCTGCTGGAGAAATTAGATATGCAAGGTAACAGAGCCCTCATGATCATCACCTTCCCCATTCTGTTGCTCCTGGTGCTCCCGTTGTTGGCGCTGGTCCAGCAGCCAGGGCCCAACGCCCTCCCTGAGGGAGATGGGAGGGAATTGGTGAGTACTTCGTGCGTTGGATGTCATTCGATGGAGCGGACCCTGAGCCAGGGCAGAAGCGCAGAGGGATGGGAGGAAACGGTCAACGGTATGGTTTCTCGGGGCGCCCAGATTCTTAGCGCAGATGCGGAAATCATCATCGACTATCTAGCCGAGCACTTCGGGGTGGACTATGTCCCTCCACGGGAGCAGCGGGTTATGGTGTGGGTGGATCGCCAGGGCAAGGTGGACCCGCTGCCTGTGCCTCCCCAGTACTACTACCTGCCGCGACTCTCACCGGACGCTCAGCAGATCGCCGTGGAGGTCCACCGGGAGAAGCCAGACGTCTGGATCTATGACATTCCCACAGGGGAGCTGCGACAACTGACCCATGAGGGGAGCAATCGGTTTCCCTTGTGGAGTCCTGATGGTCAACGAGTGCTCTTCAGTTCCGACCGGCATCAGGCAGCCTCCAAGGGACGGCGGGTCTTCTTCAATGACCATGACGTCTACTGGAAAGCGGCCGATGGGAGTGGAGAAGTTGAACGTCTGACCTATGGTGAGCTCAACCACGGTCCGCAGCGGTGGACGCCCGACGGAAAGACCCTCTCCTTCTATGAGATTCACCCCGAAACCGGCCGCGATATCTGGATGCTCCCCTTGCAGGGGGATCGAAAACCCTGGCTTTTCCTCAAGACCCCGGTTCTGGAAGGAGGAATTGCCTTTTCAGCGGATGGGAACTGGATGGCTCACACTTCCGAGGAACCGGGCCAACGGGAGATCGTGGTTCGAGCCTTTCCCGAGGCCCAGCCCATGCACCAGGTCTCCGTAGATGGAGGGATTGAGGTGGTCTGGCCCCATCGGAGCAAGGAGTTGTTCTATCGTTTTGGGAACAAAAGGATGGCGGTAGAGATCACCACCACTCCCAGCCTGACGGTGGGAACCCCCCGAGTCCTGTTCGAAGGCGAGTATGTGAACAGCCCCGGCTCACGCGCCAGCTGGGACGCCACACCTGACGGTCAGCGATTCCTGCTACTCCAAAAGGTGGAGTAGGCTAAACTCGTTTCTTAGCCGGAATTACCTCAGCGACTCTAAGATCTCCTCCCGGCTCTGGGGCATGTCTTCGCCGGTGATTTCCTCCAATTCAGCCTCCACGACACGCATCATCCGTTGGATGAAACGGCTGCGTTTTTCTGTTCGAATCTCCTCGACTTCGGCCGAAGGATGATATTGATCCACGTCGGCAACGTTAAACACCTGGTGTTGCTCCAGTAAGCGCTCTACCGCATCCAGGCGATCCCGAGTGACGGAGAGCTCTCCGGCCAATGAAATCACTATGGACAAGAGCTTATCGATGGCGGGATCGGAGAAATACTCAGGTTTCTTGCCCTTCGCCGTTCTCAAGGCTTTGGGGGGCGGAGTTTTGGTTGTTTCTGTTACCGTCGTTGTCATAGGAAATGCTCCATCCATCCATAAGGTTATGAATGTTCATTGCGGTTCTTGCCGATAGGGGACCTACTTCTCTCCCACCAAAACGGGCCAGTTGATGGCACGATCTGAATAAGTTTGCTGCCTCTGTTCCAGGAGCCTGGGCATATCTTCCATTCTGGCCTTTCCTTCTGCAAAACCCATTCGAGTGGCCGTTGCCGCCAGATCGGTTTCTCGAAACATGCCGGCGAAATTTTCATTGTTGTTGGTTGTCTCCCATTCCATCATGAAGGCATCAAAGGCACCCGCGGCACCCGGGATATCGACGTGCAACATCATGCCACCAGGCTTTAAGAGTCTATGGCACTCCTGCAAGATACGGGGCAATGCTTTGGCGGAGGTTTCATGGAACACGATATGGGACACGATGAGATCAAAACTCTCGTCAGGGTAATTCGTTTTCTCCGCATTTTGCTGCTTGAAATGGGCAGCGATCCCCATCGACTCTGCCCGAGCGTGGCCATAACGCAACATCGGTGCACCCACATCGATGCCATGGACCTCAGCATCAGGAAAAGCTTCCGCCCAAGCCACGGTGGAATTACCGATACCGCAGCCCATATCGAGAATGGTTCCCGGATCACGATCAGGATACTTCTGCTTTAAAAAGTTGGCCAGGGTTCGTCCTAAAAGATCATTCTTAGGACCCAGGGCTCCGTTAGCATAGATAGCTACAGCGTTGTCGTAGATTGCCCCCGCCGTGACATCATCATCGGCTACTTCCGAATGAAATCCTCCGGGTTGCAAGTGAATATCCGCCACCGTGTGGTAACGAGGTATTTCCAGATCTGGACTCAGTTCCAGGCTACCCTTCACTCCAGAGCCAGCCTGACTCACCTGTTTGGCACGATCATTGAGTCGCTCTATTTGGGGCTCGATCACCTCGATCACACAATCCCACATCATCTCCTGGCTTTTCCGCTGCATGGCACTCCAGAACTGATAGTAGGGATCTTGAGTCATCTCCTTGCCGACTTCTCCTTTATCTGCCGGTTCTCGATTGAACCTCTGTTGGAAACCCGGCTTCACCCGTTTTTCATAAACGGCTCGCGTACCCGGTCTCACCTTACTGGCAAGGTGGGCGCGAAAAGACATGGCAAAATTCTGCAGCGATCTTCCGTCATGATCGACATCCGGTAACATCTCATGGGGATACAAATCCATGGCATGACCCTCCTCAAACGATTTGACTTCCCGATCTGCCCCTGGCTGGGGTAGAGTCCTGGGAAGGATTGTATCTTGTCAAACAAAAATTTGCCATCGGATCAGCCGGTAAAGGCGAAGCGCTTTTACGGAACCTATGTGGCCGGCACCTCGATGCTGATCTACTTCTTCACCAATGGCATGGCCCTGTTTATTCCCCCCAATCTCTTTCCGCGACTCATGGAAGAGTTCCAGGCCACTGCAGCGGAGGTCAGCACGACGGTTGCCATCACTCACTTAGTGGCCGCCCTCCTGGCTCCCTTTGTGGGTCACCTGGTCGATCGATTTGGCGTGATCCGCATTCTGCGGGTGGGACTGATTCTGATGGCCGTGTGTTTCTCGTTGTATCCTTTCGCCGGATCGCTGGTCCAGCTGTACTGGCTGCATGCAGGTCTGGGCCTGGGGCTGATTCTGGCCGGCTTGCTCATTAACGTCGTCCTGTTGTCCAAGTGGTACGTGGCCAAGCGGGGCCTTGCTATCGGGCTTCTCCTGGCAAGCTCAAGCGCGGCCGGTTTCATGCTGCCGACACTCATCTCCCCACTGGTGACCAACCCCGACTGGGGCTGGCGTTGGGGTTTCGGACTTCTAGCCGCGCTCTTCTGGCTGATACCGTTTATCCTGGGTTTCCTGGTGATGAAGGAATCACCGGGCGAGGTAGGACAGTACCCGGATGGCTCGGCAAGACCAGCTGACAAAGGTGATGCCCACCTGGAGACAGGTCTTACTCTGGCTGAGGCAGTCCGCACCCGCACTTTTTGGTGTCTGGCCATTGGGTCAGGGTGTTTGTGGTTCTCTATTAACGCCATCAACAGCCAGGCGACCATCTTTTTCGAGAGAGAGGCAGGCCTTCTGCCCCAGCGTGCCACCTTTTTGTACTCACTCATATTTGGCTTTGCGGCGCCGGGAAAATTCCTGTTTGGCTACTTCAGCGACACCCTCTCCAAGCACCGGGTGATGCTGGCGAGCAGCTTGGTACTCCTGCTGGGCTGCTTGACACTGTTTGAGCCGGGCGGCACCGACTTCCCGTTTGAGCTCACCCGGAACGTTCCTCGGCTGGTTGTTTTTACCGCCCTTTTTGGCCTGGGGCTGGGCGGCAGCTTCACCATGATCCAGCTGGTGACCGTTGAAAGCTTCGGGCAACGGGCACGGGGTAAGATTCTAGGAGTGATCACCCTGGTGGATTCCCTGGCCGGTACCCTGGGCACGGTGCTGATCAGCCAGCTCAGAACCAATACGGGCACCTACTTGATCCCCTTTATGATCGTGACGGGGGTCGCGGTGATCGCCGTCATCAACGTGCTTTTGATCAAACCCGTGCACCAAGGAGAACCTTGACAGCAAGTCTAAACTCTGACTATCCTGACGAGCTTTCTGACCGATCAAAAACAACGAGTTCGTTGACAAAATTGAAATTAGAGCTCCCTCTTCCTCACCCACTTTCCCAACTTTGCAGCTCTGCTTCTTCACATGGGGCGAGACGATGACCTATCGTCTAGGAGTCGACGTCGGCGGCACCTTCACCGACCTTTTACTGGTCAATGAGGAGACGGGTGATCTGTCCCGAGTCAAGATCTCCTCCACACCGAGCGACCCTTCCAAAGGGGTTCTGGCGGGTATCCAACGCATTCTGGAGCAAAAGGGGGTCTTACCCAACAACATTTCTCACCTCATGCACGGAACCACGGTGGCCACCAATGCGGTGCTGGAGGGTAAAGGGGCACGCGTGGGTCTGCTCACGACCCAGGGTTTCCAGCAGATCCTGCACCTGGCGCGCTCTCAAACCCCGGGACCACTGGCCGGATGGATTATCATGATCAAACCGGATCCTCCGGCGGCGCTCGAGGACACCCGCGAGATCAAGGAGCGTATGAGTGCTCAGGGTGAAGTGGTGGAACCGCTCGATGGCCGCCAGGTGAAAAGCATGGTTCAAGAGTTGGTGGACTCGGGAGTGGAATCGCTCACCGTCTCACTCATCAACTCTTTTACCAATCCTTCCCATGAGCGTGAAATCAAAAAAATCATCCAGCAGCTTTATCCAGGATTTCCGGTGACGATTTCTTCGGACGTCCTGCCCGAGATCCGAGAATATGAACGAACGCTGACAGCCTGCATGAATTCCTACGTTCGTCCCAAGGTAGAAGGGTACATCAGGAGTCTGGAAAAGGCCTTGGCTGACCTGGGCATGGAAGGGGAATTCAACATCCTTCGCTCGGACGCGGGCTTGATGAGCACCAATCTCACCAAAGAAAATCCCATCTACGCCATTCTCTCCGGACCGGCCGGGGGGGTTGCCGGCGCTCTGTTCATCGCCCAGCGAGCGGGTTACCAGGACCTTCTCACCTTCGACATGGGAGGAACATCGACCGACGTGGCACTTTGCCAAAAGGGTCAGGCCACGATCGCACGCGAGACCGAACTGGGTTATTTCCGGATCAAGGTCCCCAGTGTAAACGTTCACTCGGTGGGGGCCGGAGGAGGATCGATCGCCCATGTGCCTGAAATCACCAAAGCCCTGCGCGTGGGACCTCAGTCGGCAGGTGCGGACCCGGGGCCGGCCTGTTATGGAAAAGGGGGAACAGAGCCGACCGTAACCGATGCCAATGTCGTGGTGGGCCATTTGCCGCCCCGGCTTCTGGGCGGCGAAATGAAGCTCGACCCCGAAGCTGCCCGGGAGGCGGTCAAGAAGATCGGTGACGCGGTCGGTCTGGACGTGGACGAAGCCGCTCAGGGGATTTTGGATATTGTCAATGAGAATATGGCGGGAGCCTTGCGCGTGGTCTCGGTTCAACGGGGTTATGACCCTCGCGATTTCGGCCTGGTCGCTTTCGGGGGAGCGGGCCCCATGCATGCTAATGCGGTGGCACGATTGATCGGCTCCTTCCCGGTCCTGGTTCCGCCTTCGCCGGGACTCCTGTGTGCCACCGGTGATCTGGTGGCTGACTTCCGCGATGAGTTCTCGCGTACCTTTATTCGAAGGATCGATACCACCTCGAGTGATGAGATCTTGAAGGTTCTCCAGGAACTGGGGCGAGAGGCCGAAGAGTGGATGCAACGTGAAAAGATCCCCAATGAAAATCAAGTTTTGTCCTTCAACGCCGATATGCGCTACTACCGGCAGGGCTATGAGATCCCCATAGAAATCACACCCCAGCAGCTGAGCGAATCGGGATCCGAGCTTCTTGCCGAGCGTTTCAACCAGATTCATGCGCAGTTTTACGGCTTTCGAATGGAAGGAACGCCTTGTGAGCTTGTCAATCTTCGGGCCGTCGGACTGGGTCGGGTTCCCAAGCCCCATCTTCCCGAAGGAGTGTTGGACAAGAGGAGGGCTGCTTCTCATGCTCTCATCGATGAGCATGAGGTCTATTGGCAGGGCAAACGGGTCCCGACCAAGATCTACGACCGCAGCAAGCTCAAGCCAGCCAACCAGGTGAGCGGCCCCGCCATCATCACCGAGTTTGATTCCACCACGGTCGTCCTGTCCGGTTACCGTGCTCAGGTCGACCGTCAGTTCAACTTACTCATCACGCCCGAAGAGCATTGAGGTCATTTCCATGAAAGGTGTCAAGATTGCTCAGACTCCGAAAATCAGCATTGATCCGGTGACTTTGGACATCATCGAGGGAGCACTCAAGAACGCACGCTTTGAGATGGATGCGGTGCTCTATCGAACGGCCATGAGCCCGGTGATCCGGGAGCAGCATGACGAATTCCCCATGCTGACCGACCCTCAGGGGCGGATGATTGTGGGCCAGTTTGGATCCTATATCTCGGAGATGATGGAAGAATTCGAGCAAACCCTTGAGGCAGGAGATGTCATCCTGACCAGTGATCCCTACCACTGCGGCGGAGCCATCTCTCATATTAACGACTGGCTGGTCCTGGTTCCCATCTTCTTTGAGGATGAACTGGTGGGCTGGTCCAGTATGTTTGGTCACATGATGGATGCAGGAGGCCCCCTGCCGGGATCACTCCCGACGGGAGCCAAGACCATTTATGGTGAAGGAATTCGAATTCCTCCGGTTAAGATTTTTCAGAAAGGAAAACCGGACGAAAACATTTTGAAACTGATCCTGAACAATGTCCGCATGCCTGAAATGAACCGGGCCGACCTGATGGGCATTGTGGCGGGATGCCGGGCGGGAGAGAAACGGGTCCTGGAACTCTGCCAACGATTCGGTAAGGACGTCTATCTTGCGGCTTGTCAGGCTCTTTTGGACCGCACCCACGCCGCCATGGCCCAGTTGATTGTCCAAAACATCACCGAACAACCCGTTTCCTTTGAAGACTGGATTGATGACGATGGCCTGGGACACGGACCCTTCAAGATGAAACTCACCATTTGGCGGGAAGGGGAGCACGCCTACTTCGACTGGTCGGGAACCGATCCGCAGGCCGTGGGACCGGTGAACTTCTATTTGAACGAGGGCATGTTCAAGATGTTCATCGGGGTTTACCTGATCATGGTGTTCGATCCTCAGATCCTTTTTAACGACGGCTTTTACCCCCTGTTGCATGTGATTATTCCCGATGGCAGTCTCCTTCATCCCAAGTTTCCTTCGGCTCTGGGCTGCCGTACTCATGCCCTGACTCGCCTTTTTGACGTGCTGGGTGGGGCACTGGCTAGAAATGCGCCCGAATTCAGTACCGCTGCCGGCTACGGCACCAGCCCTTACATGCTGTATTCGGGATGGGATCGAAAGGGCGCATTCTTTTATGTCATGGAGATCTCCTATGGCGGGATCCCGGGCCGTCCTGTGGGTGACGGAATGGATGGGCACTCCTGGTGGCCTCTTTTTGAAAACATCCCCACGGAATACCTGGAAGCTTACTATCCGATTCGAGTCGATGGCTACACTACCGTCACCGATTCGGGAGGAGCGGGCTTTCACCGGGGAGGCAACGGCATTGAAAAGCGCTATGTCTACCTGGAACCGGGTGAACTCTCCATTCATGACGATCGTTGGCTCACCTATCCCTGGGGCATCCTGGGGGGTAGCCGGGAATGCGTTCTGAAAAGATTCTGGTGAGGAAAAAGCAAGGTCCTCAACGTCTCCCCTCAAAATGTGACGAGGTGCAGGTCCAACCCGGAGACATGCTCATCTATCGAACGGCGGGGGGAGGGGGATGGAAAAATCCATTGGACCGGCCCATGGAAAAGGTGGAATCCGACGTGAGAAAGGGGTTGGTCTCCAAAGAAAAAGCCGAGCGGGATTATGGGGTCATCGTGGGAGATGCGAAGGCCAGTGAACGACTTCGCAAAAAAATGCGGGCCCAGCAGAAGGAGGAAGGTGTTTTTGACCGTGGCCCGGCACTGGAGGAGATTCTGTCCAACTGCCGGAAAGAAACCGGACTGGAACCTCCCGCCCGTCAAGAACCCCTCCCCTGGGCAGCGCTGGAGTCCCCCGAGGAGGCACGCCGGCGGGTGCGGGAACACGGCGATCGACAGACCACCCTGAAGCCGGGATGATGCATCATCCCGGCTAGAGAGCAGGTAAAAAAACCTTTAATGACTACAGGAAATTCTCTTTGGCTATTCCGTTTGGCCCTGGCTCTGGGGGTAGTGAGCTGCAACCTCTCCCTTGCCACCGGGCAGGCTGTGCAGGAGAAGCATGGAGAATACCGCTATCAGGCTACTTCTGTGGACACCCCGCCCATTGTGGATGGGGATCTATCGGATCCCGTCTGGGAGAAGGCCCCTGTCATCGACCAGTTCATTCAAATGGTTCCCGACTCGGGTGAACCGGCCACGGAGCGGACCGAAGTGCGGATCGTTTACGATTCCGACTCCCTCTATATTGCTGCTTATCTTCATTACACAGATCCCACGGCCGTGGTCCGCAACGTTCTTCGCTTTCGTGATGACCAGGTGTGGGCCAAGGACGACATCATTCGCTTTTTTATTGATACTTTTCACGATCACCGCCGCGCTTACGTGTTCACCACCAATGCGCTGGGAACCAAACAGGATGCCCAGATTGACAACGAGGCCTGGCACACCAATTGGGATGAGGTCTGGAATGTGCGGACTCGCTTGCAGGAGGATGGTTGGAGTGCGGAGTTGCAGATCCCCTTTCGTATTCTTCGCTTTTCCTCGGGTGGTGAGGAAACCTGGGGTCTCAATATCGAACGCTGGATCAAACAGAAAAACGAGAGGGCGATGTGGGCCCCCATCCCTCCGGGAGTCTCCGTCACCCGGACCGCTAATTACGGCCATATGGAGGGGATGTCCGCCACCAAGTCAGAACGCAATATCCAGGTCATTCCCTATGGCCTGGTTGAGGTGGGCCGAGCAGGAAGTGCAGCTCCCGTCGATGCAGACGTGAATGCAGGCGTCGACGTGAAGTGGGCACTCACCCCGGCGCTGGCCCTGGACCTCACCCTTAATACCGACTTCGCTCAGGTTGAAGCGGACGATCGACAGATCAATCTGACGCGCTTTTCCCTTTTCTTTCCGGAGAAACGAGAATTCTTCTTGGAGAACGCCCAGCTCTTCAACTTTGGCATACTCCGTGAGGCTCAGATTTTCTTCAGTCGTCGCATTGGCCTGGAGAGAGGAGAGGTGGTGCCCATTCTGGGGGGAGCCCGCTTGAGCGGGCAGGCAGGCGCCTTCGATGTGGGGCTCCTGTCGATCCAGACCGACAGCCACCTCCAAACACCCAGTACCAATTGGAGCGCTGCCCGGTTGCGCTGGAAGATCGGCCGCAGATCCCACCTGGGAGGAATCTTTACCTCGGTTTACTCCAACACCCAGAACAATCGCGTCTTTGGTCCCGATGCCCTGATCTGGCTGGGTCGCAATCTTCACCTGGAAGGTTTCCTGGCTGTGATGGACGATCAAGAACTGAGCGGACAGCCCCTCTCCTATACGGGAGCAGTGATCTACGACCAGGATCTTTGGGAAGCTCGTCTTCGGTTGTTCGACGTGGAGGAAGATTTCAACCCGGCCATGGGTTTTGTACGCCGCAGAGATCTGCGTCAATATGAGGGAAAGCTCCGGAAGGGCCTGCGCTTGAATCGTACCTGGGCTCGAAAATTGGACTTCTCCGGTGAGTTGAAATATCTAAACAACCAGGCGGGGATCCTGGAAACCCGCCAGTGGGTCATGGCAGCTCAAGATGAGCTGGACTCCGGAGACGTGATTCGCCTGAGCCTGGAAGGCAACTTCGAGCGCCTGGATGAGGACTTCGTCATTAATCCTGTCGACGGAGTGATCATCCCTCCGGGAGACTACTCCTTCAATCGCTGGCGGCTGAGCTACCAGACTTTTGAGGGGCGGGCAGCCGAAGCCACGGCACAGGTGGAAGGGGGAGATTTCTTTGACGGGGCGCGCACTACCTTGACCCTGTCGGGCACCTGGCGGGCCTCACCTCACCTGTGGATGTCCGGGGACTACGAATTCAACGACATTTCCTTGCCTCAGGACGCCTTTGATACCCATCTCTGGCGTGCCCGCGTCAGCGTTCCCTTTAACGCCCGAACCACTGTCGACGCCTTTTTGCAATGGAGCAGCCTGACCAGAGAATTTGACACCCAGCTGCGCTTCCGCCTGATTTACGGCCGAGACAGCAATCTGTATCTGGTTTACACTAGCCAAAGACAGGACCTGGCCGGGGGCTTCACCGCATCCGACTGGGCCATTCAGTTGAAGACAACCTATCGGCTCTACTGGTGATGCCGGAGAGTTTGGGGACAGTCCCCGAACTCCCGAACTCTCCCTTTTCCCCCTTGACTTGGCTGTGGGTACACACTACCTTACCCACAACAAGAGAAAGCCATCATCAAGAAGCATTTTTCTTGAAATCCATTCCTCGAAGTTAAGGAGAGTCACTCATGAACAGGACTGCTCGATCGGAAAGCAACATACATTCTTGCCTCATCGCTTTACTGGTTTTCCTCCTGCAACTT
>PVMK01122712.1_pt1 | contig 10891 bp, 11 predicted proteins | sample 1853481 | NCBI WGS metagenome assembly PVMK01 (sample SAMN08533507, study PRJNA380276) | Marine sediment metagenome, whole genome shotgun sequencing project. | reverse complement strand
GAGGCGAATTCAGGAGAAGCTGCCTCCGGCGGAAAAAGGGGAGCCTGAGCCGACTAGCCCGGATATTTCATGAATTGCTGTCGCGAGACCGCGAAGATGGGCGTGCCACCTGGCAACCGTCCCGCGGTACCGCGGGATTGGTCCGAGGCGTACCTGAATGGTACGTCGCAGGGGCCGGCACCCGAGGACGCCAGGAAGGACGGCAATATCCGTGGTCGCAGCAGGTAATTCATGAAATATCCGGGCTAAGGTACAGCCAACTGCCGCGGAATCGAAACACTCATGAAAATGAACCAGGATCAATCATCTTTATCGGCGTGCCGCGTGGACGAGCCTTCCCCTAGGCCTGTGTCGCTCATAACATTTTTGGGGAAACTCCTGTCTTTCCGCGACAGTTGACACTGAATGGAACCTCTAGTATGAAGGGTGAAAAATTGTCTGACTCCAAGGCTAACAGGAACATCCGGTTCTCACTTCAAGTCAGGCTGAAGTAGGCAAAACAGGCAAACGAACCAATGTTTCCCAAACTAGACCGCAGAGCGAAAGAAATAACCGCACTATGCCTTTTTGGACTGGTGTTGTTACTACTGCTCAGCCTGGTAACCTATAATAGCGGCGATCCAACCCTTTTTACTGCCTCCAGTGGCCAACGTCCTGTTCAAAATGCTGTGGGTATTGTCGGCGCTAATCTTGCAGCGATCCTTTTAGTAGCTGTGGGAGTAAGCGCTTATTGGCTACCCGCCTTTCTCTTGTTTGGAGCCCTGGGACTTTTCCTGCCGCGGGCAATCTCACGCCCACTATTACTCGCCACCGGCTGTACCCTACTCGTCATTGCCTCGAGCGGTTTGGCTGCGCTTTATTGGCCCGCACTTCGGCTCTGGGGCGAGCCTTTGCCAGGAAGTGGCGGCATATTGGGTTTGGTTCTGAAGAAGTATCTGCAATACTATCTCAAGCCGACGGGTGCCTACCTCCTGCTCTGGTTGGTTGCCATCGTGGCCATCCTATTGGCAACCCCCATTTCCCTCGCCCGCGCCGCTTTTAGCCTGAATGCAGGTTTCACAAGACTCTGGCAGACTCTGCAGGACATGAGAAATCAGCGCTCTAAGAAAGAGAAAAAGCGTAGAAAGACCGGGACCAAGGCTCCAGTGGTTAAGACCCAAGAAGAGAAGAAGCGAGAGGTCCCCAAACAGAAACAGGCACAGTTCGAGTTCATGGCAGCCGAAGGCGAGTTCCGGCTGCCGGATATCGCCCTGCTGGATCCGATGGACCAAGAGGGCGACACTCCGGATCAGGAAAGCCTGGTGATGAACTCCAGGATTCTGGAAAAGAAACTCGCCGACTTCGGGGTGGCAGGAGAAGTTACCGAGGTTTCTCCCGGACCGGTGATCACTATGTATGAATATAAACCGGCACCAGGTGTAAAAATAAGTAAGATAGTTGGTCTGGCCGACGACCTGGCCTTAGCCTTGAAAGCAGCAAGCATCCGAATTGTAGCGCCAATTCCCCAGAAAGGAACACTCGGCATAGAAATCCCCAATGTCAGTCGTCAGCCGGTGGTTATTCGAGATGTCGTCGATGACCTTGTTTTCAGCAAGAAGAAAGGACGATTGCTTTTAGCCCTCGGCAAAGACATAACAGGCAAACCGATGGTAACCGATCTTGCCAGAATGCCCCACCTGCTTATCGCCGGTGCTACTGGCACGGGAAAAAGTGTTTGCCTCAACGCTATTATCATTAGCCTCCTCTATCAGGCCACCCCCGATGAAATTCGCCTCTTGCTCATCGACCCGAAACGCATTGAGCTCACGGCCTACGAGGGCATACCACACCTGCTCCATCCTGTGGTCACTGATGCCAAGAAGGCCAATATTGGCCTCAAATGGGCGGTGGCCGAGATGGAAAGACGCTACGAGCTTTTGAGCCTCAAAGGGGTCCGCAGTATTGAGCGGTACAACCAGATGGTTTTGAAGGCCAAGAAGAGTAAGCCACGGCTGCAAACTCCTCCACCAACGGGGGAGTCTGAGGAAGCCGAGGAGCAAACATTACCCTATCTCATTGTCATCATTGATGAATTAGCTGATCTTATGATCGTGGCCTCCCGCGATGTGGAAGAGTCTATAATCCGTCTGGCTCAGATGGCACGAGCAGCTGGTATTCACCTGATTCTCGCCACTCAGCGGCCTTCGGTCGATGTCCTTACCGGCATCATCAAAGCTAATATCTCGGCACGCATTTCCTTCCAAGTTTCTTCCAGGACTGATTCCCGCACCATTTTGGATGCAAACGGGGCGGAGGCGCTGCTTGGGGCTGGCGACATGCTCATGTTGCCTCCAGGAACCGCAAAGTTACAGCGCATTCACGGTGCCTACGCCTCAGAAACGGAGATCAGGCGGATAACGGACTTCCTGCGCAAACAGCGGAAACCAGACTACGACGATACAATTCTCAATTATAAAGAAAAGTCTGAAGATTGGGACACCGAGGATGAGATTGATGAGAAGTATGAAGATGCGGTCAATCTTGTCATGGAAACCCGGCAGGCCTCGATCTCAATGATACAAAGACGTCTACGAGTGGGATACAATCGGGCTGCTCGTATGATTGAGATGATGGAGCGTCAAGGTCTGGTGAGCGGAACCGATGGCAGCAAGCCGCGGGAAGTCCTGCCACCGAAGTAATCGCAAAGCGCATGGCGCTTAGCGAAAAACGGCTCACAGATGATAGTTCTTGGCTCAGCAAAAAGACCCAACTGCCTGAGCACTCTCATGTCTAGATCCTAGAAACATTGAGTTCGTTTGGGTTGTTTGGATTGCCGGTATTGGTTAAAGGCTTATGATCGCTAGAATCGCTTCAATAAGTGGATTTCGCCGCGTCGCCGCGTCGTTGCGTCTCCGCGTCCTACTGCCCGCTGCCTGCCTGTCCCGAGCGAAGTCGCGGGGCTGCCTGCCTGTCCCGAGCAAGGTCGCGGGGCTGCCTGCTGCGCAGAGCGCTCTGCGCTTTGCGCTTTGCGTCTTAATCGCCTTCCTCGCCCAGAGCGTTCAGGCTCATGGCCAAGAGACCACATCAGGACTCGTTGCCAAGGTTCAGCGGCAATACGATCAAACCAGGTCTATACGTGCTGATTTTAGCCAAGAAACCCGCTCTCGTGCTGCAAGCCTAGGCACAACTGCCAAAGGAAAACTCTATTTTCTTAAACCGCGCTCCATCCGTTGGGACTATAGCGAGCCCAAGCAGCAGTTTGTCATAAATGCAGAGAAGGCTTGGCTTTATGTCCCTGACGAAAAGACAATATATCTTTACGAGGTTGATCAGATCATCAATTCCCCCATTGTCTTGAGCTTTTTTTCCGGTTTGGGAAAATTGACTAAAACGTTCGACATCAGCCAACTTCCCCCCGAACCTGGCCCGCCCATGCGCTTCCGTTTGGAGCTGCTGCCGCGTGAATCCGAGTCACCGGTTGCCCGGGTCACCCTTTGGATAGCTGCTGAATCATATCGTGTGGTACGCATTCAAACCGAAGATCCCCTGGGAAACATCAATGAGATCACCTTCACCAATGTCCAGGTAAACACAAGCCTGGAACCTTCCTGGTTCGCCCTGAATATCCCCCAGGGAGTGAGGTTGGAGCGCCAGGAAGCCATGTCCCTGAGGTAGAGCCAGCTGGCAGCCAGCAGTTGAGAGAAGCTCAATCGTCATTTCGCATTTCTTCGCGCTCGCTGCGCTCCGCTCAGTCCCCAACCTTACGGTCGGGTCCCCGGTTTCTCAATCCGCATTCCGCATTCCAAAATCCCAAATTCGCAATTCGAAATTCGAAATCTGCCCGCTGCCTGCTGCCTCCTGCCTGCTGCCCGCTGAGATTAGCTCTCCTTGACACTCTCAACACTTACCCCTAGAATACGAATAAACGAGTACTATTCGGAAAAACTGTAAATGGTATTATAGGTTCTGCGAATCAGCGGCGGCAAGATGGTCGAAAATCACTCCTTTCGCCCTGATGAATAGACCGGGATAACGGCAAGGAGTCTTGCCCATGGATACCGATAAGATAGTAGAAAAAATAATAAAATGGCTCTCTGATCCCAAAGGAAGAGAAATGTTCAAAACCATTGTCTATGTGGTTCTGCCGCTCTTTCTCCTTTTAGCATTTCGCCGTGCTGGACGCCGCCGGCCAGCTGAGGAATCGTCCACAACAGCCATCGAGCCCAAAATCCGGCCAGCCAGCTATGATAGTTCGAGCGCCACCGAGAGTCTCAAGGAAACTTGGGCCAGAGAGCAAGAGAAGGTGGAAAGAGAACTGCGTGAAGTATTCGGTCGTGAAGACAGTGTCCTGGCAAGAGCCAAGCGAGAGTTCAATAGATCCACTGCACCCCAGAAAGCACGGCCTGCCGAAGCCCCCGAGCGAAATGAGAAGAACATGCTTCACGAAGAGCTTCTCAAGTTGTTCTCGCGCCGGTAACACAAAGTAAACCTCTGTCACATCACATTGCCTTTGGCACGAAATTCACCACAAACACAGACGCCCACTCTGGCCATGCAGCATGCGGAAACCACTATACGCCCTCCATGACCACAATCACCATCATGGAACACGACTTGCATGCTATGAGCTTGTCTGGCCTAGCCCGGATATTTCATGAATTGCTGTCGCGAGACCACAAAGATGGGCGGGCCACCTGGCAACCGTCCCGCGGCACCGCGGGATTGGTTCCGAGGCGTACCTGAACGGTACGTCGCAGGGGCCGACACCCGAGGACGCCTGGAAGGACGCCCATATCGGTGGTCGCAGCAAGTGATTCATGAAATATCCGGGCTGGAGAGTCTGACGAGGAGCGGGGTGATTGGAAGCTCTGCTTTTTTGAATTGATTCGGAAAAAAATTTTGTGATAGACTACGGCATCTTGAAAGCTGGAGGGTAAAAAGGAAACATTCTTCCATGGTTACAGCGGGGTTCTTATGAAAGTGAAGTTCTGGGGTGTGCGGGGATCGCTTCCAGCACCCATCCCTCCAACCGAAATCGAGAATAAGATCGTACAGGCTTTGGGTGGCGCCAGTGGTGTGGACCTGGATGATATCGAGGCGGTAGAAAACTACGTTAGAGCCCTACCCTACTATCAACGAACCACCACCGGCGGTAACACTTCTTGCGTGGAAGTCTGCGGTGACAACACCAAATTAATACTTGATGCCGGCTCCGGCATCCGGCAACTTGGCATCGAACTCATGCAGGGACCTTGCGGTCAGGGTCAAGGCACGGTCCACCTCTTGATAAGCCATACCCATTGGGACCACATAATGGGCTTCCCTTTTTTTACACCCGCATATGCAGCTGGCAATCAGGTTTTTATCTACGGCCGTCACCCCCGAATCAAGAAACGTTTTCAGGACCAGCATCACCCTGACCATTTCCCGGTGAGCTTGGAAACCATGTCTGCCGATGTCCAGTTTGTACAGCTTCAAAAAGACACTGAGATGACCATTGGCGAATTTACGGTCAATAGCATGCCACTGCGACACCCTGGCGGCTCATTCTCTTACAGGATCAAGAAAAACGGCCGTGCTTTTGTCTACGCCACCGACGCTGAATACAAAGACCTCAGCCCTCAGGAAATGGACGAATACATCTCCTTCTATGCCAATAGTGAGGCCCTCGTATTTGATGCCCAATTCAGCCTTGAGGACGCCATGGAAAAAGAAGGTTGGGGCCACAGTTCCTCCATGGTGGGAGTTGATATCGCTCTCAAGGCCAACATCAAGCGGTTGATTCTTTTCCATCATGAGCCCTCCTACAACGATGAAAAGCTGCAAGAGATTTACGACAAGACCATTCGTTACCACGAGATGATTAAGGGCAATCTAAACCTGGAAATCATCATGGCCCGGGAGGGTCTGGAAATGGAAATCTAGTTCCATGGCCACATCAGCCATCACTGTGCTCCCCGGCTCAGAAACTCTTCAGCCTCACGTAGAAAACTCCATCCCCTATTACACATTTCATCGGTTAAGCGAGTTTCTAGAATTAGAACACCTCATTCTTACCCGACTGGGAGGGGTGAGCTCACCGCCTTTTTCCAGTCTTAACGTAAGTTACGACACCGGAGACGAGGCCGGCAAGGTTCGGGAGAACGTGCGCCGGGTGCAAGCTGCTACTGATTGTTCTGCCCTTATCTACGCCCGACAGAGCCACAGCAGCGACATCGTGGTTCTGCGTGAGCACCCGCGCCTTGACCCTACAATTCCATACCCCCTGCACGGCGAAGACGGTTTCATTACCCAATTGTCCGGCCTCCTCATGATGATAAAAGTCGCCGACTGCCAGACAATCTTGCTTTACGATCCTGAGAAAAAAGTGGTTGCCATCATTCACGCGGGCTGGCGCGGTAGTGTTAAGAACATTGCAGGCAATGCTGTCCATCTGATGCAGGCTCACTTTAGCTGCGACCCCCAAGACATTTTCGCTGGAATCGGACCCTCGCTGGGCCCCTGCTGTGGTGAGTTTCGTAACTGGCGACAGGAACTTCCGCCTAATTTTTCTCGGTTTCAGGTACAGGAAAATTACTTCGATTTCTGGGCCATCAGCCAGTATCAACTCATGGAAGCCGGTTTACTCAGGGAACATATCGAAGTTTCCGGGCTTTGTACCAAGTGTCATCCTGAGATTTTCTATTCCTACCGCGGCGAAGGCGAAACCGGCCGCTTTGCGGTGGTCATCGGTATCAAGGACTCTTTGTGATCTTGGTGTCTTTTGTGGTAATTGATAGGGAACATTTTCAGGAGTAATAGTAAGTTGCTGCTAAGAAACGCTGAAATACTGTTTAACGACCGGGTGAGTCCCAAACTCTACCATATGGGTCTTCTCTGTCCTGAAATCGCAGCTCGTATCCAGCCAGGGCAGTTTCTGATGGTAAGAGTGCAGGAGGGCTTCGATCCCTTGCTGCGAAGACCATTTGCCGTGCACCGGATCCACCATAACGATCCCCCTACCTCGTTCGAGATGCTCTATCGAGTAGTCGGACGCGGTACCCGGCTGCTTGCCGATATGCAAGCAGCCGCATCATTGAACCTCCTCGGACCTCTGGGTAGCGGCTTCCAAGCGCCGGATAAGGATGGATTAGTTCTCATGGTTGCGGGGGGAATTGGCATTGCCCCTCTACCTCATTTGGCAGAAACCCTGGTCAGCTCAGGTTTCAGAGGTCCTTTCGTCTTGTGGTTCGGCGGCAAAACCGCTGCCGATCTTGTCTGTGTCAAGCATTTCCAGGACCTGGGCTTTGCAGTGCGACTTGTCACCGAAGACGGCAGTGAAGGTCGGCAAGGACTGGTCACCGGCCACCTGGAACAGTGGCTGTCCCAACAGGATGAATTGCCGGAAGTAATGTATTCCTGCGGTCCCTATCCCATGCAGCGACTGGTGGCAGAGATGGCTGCCCGGTTAGGTATCCCATCTCAGCTCTCTATGGAGGCCTTGATGGGATGTGGTGTCGGGGCTTGCCTGAGTTGTTCGCTCAGATGTCGTCCTCCAAAGGATGGCCAGGACCCACATTACCTCAACGTTTGTCAAGACGGTCCCGTCTTTGCTGGCGAAGAGATCGTCTGGGAGTAAAAGTTTTCGTTATTGGTTATACGTTATTAGTTATTAGGAAAAACGACTCTTGGCACCCTGTAATGGACGCCAAGACTACCGTTCTTTGTGAAAGCACCGAATAACGAATAATGGATAACTCCAACTTACCCAGTTAGGCGCTATGCGGATTTGATCCAATGACCAGTGACAAACCGGTAAACCTGGCAGTGGACCTAGGGCCACTGCGTTTGAAAAACCCGGTGATGGTGGCATCGGGCACCTTCGGCTATGGGCAGGAGTATGCTGAGCTGGTTCCTCCCGAGCGTTTGGGTGCGGTTGTGGTAAAAGGAATTTCCCTGGAGCCCCGCTCCGGCAATCCCCCTCCCCGCATCTGGGAGACGTGCGGTGGCATGCTCAATTCCATCGGTTTGCAGAATGTTGGCCTTCGCTCTTTCTTGGAGGAAAAACTCCCCTGGCTGAGGCCGCTGTCCGTCCCTGTAATTGTTAATCTTTTCGGCAATACAGTGGAAGAGTACCGGGAGTTGGCTGCGGCGCTGGACGGTCAGGAGGGCATCGATGGGCTGGAGATTAATATTTCCTGTCCGAATGTTAAGGCGGGCGGAATGACGTTCGGCTCTGACCCGGAAATGGCGTTCCAGGTGGTATCCGCAGTAAAGTCCAGAACCAACCTCCCGGTCATTACCAAACTCACCCCCAATGTGACTGACATCACCATTATTGCTAAGGCGGTCGAGGATGCTGGTACCGACATCCTGTCACTCATCAATACCGTTGCCGGTATGGCAGTTGATGTACAGACCCGCCGGCCCCGGCTGGCAAACGTGGTCGGTGGACTGTCTGGACCGGCCATCAAACCCATCGCCTTAAGAATGGTGTGGCAAGTTGTACAGGTGAGCAAGGTGCCGGTGATCGGCTTGGGAGGAATTGTCTCCGTGGAAGACGCCCTGGAGTTCCTGATAGTAGGTGCCCAGGCTGTCCAGATAGGCACCGCCAACTTCGTCAATCCAGGCATCACCTTGGAGATAATCGACGGGCTGGAAGACTACCTCCGCCAACGGGGCCTTGTAGATATCAATGAGATAATTGGCACCCTAGAAGTCCCCAGGGGACCAGTGGGCATAGGGGAGTGAGCAGCAGGCACTGGGCACTATGAACTACTCAAAAAGAGTAGTCTCACCTGCAATGTTCCAGGTCCAGATGAAGCCTCTGAAATACAAATTATGAACTTAAAGTTATTTCTAAGAAAATCTAAATTTATTTATAATTATTAAATGTTTAATCTATTTTTTATGAGTACCAACTGCCTACTGCGTAAACCGCTCTGTGCCTGGCGCTAAGCGCTCTGCGTTTTCCCTTTTTGTCTTAAGCGGCGCACATCTCCTACTCTGATGGTAAAGCGCACACCGTCCAAAAATTCCAGTAGTGGTATGGTGTATTTGCGGCTGGTCTGGGTAAGCTCTTTGAACTCAGGAGTTGTGATCTCTTCCTGCTGTTGGAATAAATCCAATAATCGTCTTTTGAGATCTTCCAAGACTGCGTTGTGGAAGTACATATCCTCCTTGACTTTGACCAACAACCCCTGTTGTAACATCCAATGAAGAATCTGCCGCGCTTCTCCATCCGAGACCCCAAGCGACTGGGCCACCTCTCGGAAAAAGGGAGGCTGCAGCCCTGCCCCCTGGTAGATCGCCTCAAGCTTTTCTCTTGCCTCTTCTTGCTTTCCGGCAAGAGCCACTTGGTGAGCAGAGAGCCGCACGAGATCTTTTTCTTGAACAAGTTCACCCTGGCGAACCAGTCGCTGAATGAGTTCGTTGAAAAGTTTGCCGTCCACTCCGCGGGGCAGCCGGCCAAAGAGCTCTTCCTTATTAATGCCTGACCGCAAAGGTTCCCGCCGATGGAACTCATCAAGCTGGCCCAACAGTAACTCGGTGAGTGTGCTGAACACGTCCCTATGCACAAATCTAGGAGTCTCCCGATCGAACTGGATTACCTCACCGCGGCTCATCAGCTCTTGGAGTAAACGACGGAGTTGCTTTTCTGTAATATTGGCAAGTATGCTCAGCTCCCTTTCCCCGATGCCGGCAAATCCTGCGTCTCTAAGGTAGAGTTCCGCCATTTCACCGGATTCACCCTTTTGCAAGATGGCCAAAGACTCCAGGGTGTCAGCGATCATCCGCTTTCTCTTTTTCGGAGCCGGATGCAGTATCTGACCACCACCGATGGTGCGCATTGGCGAGTAGCTTCGCAGGACAAAACGGTCCCCACTACGGACCACCACCGGCTTATCCATACGCACCTGAGCATAACCACTGGCTCCGGGCTTGAGTTCATCAGTGTCCAGGAGTATCAGGGTGCCCATTTCCTCATTGGTGCCGGTGTGGAGACGGACCTTTGCCCGGTTTTTCAAAACCCGTGGCGCAGTCTCCAGATGTTGCAAGCGTACATCTACCATGAACGAGGCAATCAGGCTTTCCGGGGTTGCCAACACATTGCCCCGCTCAAGTGCGGCCTTTTCCAGGCCTTGAAGGTTAATGGCCGTGCGCTGCCCGCTGACGGCCTCACTTACTTCCCGATTATGGACTTGAATACCACGCACCTTGGCTTTGAACAGCTGAGGATAGACAAATAGGGTGTCCCCAGTCTTGACCTTTCCGGAAATTGCGGTACCGGTAACCACCGTTCCGAATCCCTTCATGGTGAACACCCGATCCACAGCCAAACGAAAATCTCCACTGCTCGATCGGGCTTCCACCGAATCACAGAGACTCTGCAAATGGTTTAGTAACGACTCTAAACCGTCACCAGTCACTGCCGAAACCGAAATTACTGGTGCTGAGGCAAGAAACGTTCCCTGCAAGTAATCTTGAATGTCTTCTTTCACCAGTTCCAGCCAATCCGCATCTTCCACCAGATCAGTCTTGGTAAGTATCACAATCCCCTGTTTGACCTTGAGAAGTTCACAGATTTCGAGGTGCTCTCGTGTCTGAGGCATCACTCCTTCATCAGCGGCCACGACCAGCGCTACCAGATCGACCCCTGTTGCCCCTGCCACCATGTGTCGCACGAACTTCTCGTGTCCAGGCACATCAACGATCCCCAACTCCTGCCCATTGGGGAGCTCGAGGTGAGCAAAACCAAGCTCGATGGTTATACCTCGCTCCTTTTCCTCCTTGAGACGGTCGGTATCAATGCCGGTGAGAGCCTTAATCAAAGTGGTCTTCCCATGATCTATATGCCCAGCCGTACCCAGGATGATTTGTTTCATGAATGAAGTCCCCCGAGGACCTGTGTTGTGAAATGACCCCATATGGT
>PVMK01120846.1_pt1 | contig 10891 bp, 10 predicted proteins | sample 1853481 | NCBI WGS metagenome assembly PVMK01 (sample SAMN08533507, study PRJNA380276) | Marine sediment metagenome, whole genome shotgun sequencing project. | reverse complement strand
CCGAGACGGGTAGCCTGGAATAATTACATTTTTACTTTTGAAGTGTGCGCATGCTTTGCGTACACCTTGCCTGGTCGCGCATACAGCTTAAGGAAAAGAGATAATGAGTTCTGATATCGAGGAAACAACTGGCGAGGATCCGGTCCCCGAACCGAAGAAAAAGCCATTTGGTTGGAAAAACTTCCTGCGCAAGAATGTCACCCAGTTAGGAATGATTATTGTATTCTTCGGGCTCTGGCTCTTCTTCATCCTTGCCGCCCCTCAGACCTTTCTATCCCCCCAGATCTATTACGCATTTATGGCTACGACCCCGCTCTTCGCCATCATGGCTATGCCTTTGACTATGGTCATCATCGCCGGAGAAATGGACCTTTCTTTCACGTCCGTTATGGCCATCGGCATGGTGGCCTTTCTCGCCATATTTGAGCCAACGGGCAATGTAACCTTGGCCATCCTCGCCGCGCTGGCGGCCGGGGTCGCAGCTGGGGTCCTGAACGGCGGGCTTGTCGTCGGCATTGGCATTCCCTCGTTGGTGGCTACCATTGGCACGCAATTCTTCTTACGCGGACTGTCGCTGGTGCTCTTGAATGGTAAAGGCGCAACCCTGGTCGGGGCGAGGGAGAGCTTCGTATACGAGATGTTAGTTGGCAAGACGATTGGCAAAATCCCTAATCAATTCTGGTGGTCTATCGCCATCGCCATCGTGTGCTGGATCATATTGAATCGCACCCGCCTCGGCGCGCACATCTATCTGATTGGCGACAATGAACAAAGCGCCAGGTTGATGGGCGTCAACGTAAATCGCACGCGCCTGACGGTTTTTATCATGATAGGCCTGGCTGCGGCTTTTGCCGGTGTGTTAGCTAGCTTGCAAGTTTCGTTTTTCTGGCCATCGCTGGGTGAGGGTTACTTGCTTTCGACTTTTGCTTCTGTCTTCCTCGGTGGCACTTCCGTTTTTGGCGGCGTCGGCACGATCCTGGGCACTTTCCTGGGCAGTTATATCATCGGCGCAATCAACGCCGGTATTGTGGCCATCGGCATGACCGGTTTTTGGACGCAGCTCATTTATGGCTTGATTATTTTGATCTCTGTTTCCATGCACGTGCTTTTGCAGAGACGAGTCAAATAACTCTATGGAATTTAGGGTGCGGTTTGTGGCGTGATGGTCCACTCTGCACCTTGAACACGGATGGTCGTTCCGTCACCGGGCCAATAGAGGTGGCTCCAATAGCTGGCGCCGCGCAAGGTTGATGGATTTCGGCCGTTGGTAACAATAATATGATTGGGTGTATAGCGGCCAAAATGTTGCTCTCGGGTGAGTGTGGATCGGCCCAATGTAGGATCAATCGGGGTCCACCCATTACCAGGAAGATAGACCTCCACCCAGGCATGTTCCAATCGAGCTTCGTTGGAAGCGCTTTCGCTCAGGAATAACAAGCCTTCTACGTAACGAGCAGGGATACCGTTGGCCCGGCTCAAGGCAATTAACAATGATGAATATTCAGTGCAGTCGGCCCCCATTTTTCCCAGAGCTGCTTGCGCGCCCCAATCTTCGGCGTTGTAGCTGTACACAAGGTTGTCGCCCAGGTAGTCGTAATAGCTTCTGATTATCTCGCATACACTTTGGCCCGGCGTAGAAAGTTGTTCTGCCAGAGAGACGATTTGTGGATTGTTGGACTCGATGTGCAGCTCGGGTTGATTAGATTCATTGGGTAGGTCGCCTGCGCACTCGGCCAGGTCGTAGGTCAATTCATTTATGGCGACCTCGTAGCTGATGTTTATTTGAGCGCTGTCGCCGGGCAATAAATCTTTGAAATCAAACTCGGCGTATTGATTGCCGTACTCGTCGGTAACGGTCACGTAATTCGCCGGTTGAATATCGCGGGAAAGGATTTCCTGGTAAGGCGCTTGATCACTGATGAGGGCGACCCATATATTGTGCTTTTGTGGTTGCAGCGGCCCTTCATTCACCAGGGTCAATTTTTGCTCAATGTTATAGGCAACTGTATGGGTAATGGACGGTTTGGAGACGGATGTGTTGTTCGTAGCCTCTTGAGTAAGCCGGCAGGCTGGCAAAAACAACAGCAATAGTAAGAGTAAAAGGCGTTTCATTATCATAATGCTAGCATCGAACCAAACAACTCACAATGGGCGGCGCGCTGGAATGAGTAAAACACCGATGTCCCCTAAGGAGCGGATGCGGAAGGCGTTGTTTTACGAAGCCGTGGATCACATCCCTACGCAAATCAATTATACGGCCGCTGTCGGGCAAACAATGGCAGCCCATTTTGATATACCGCTCGAGCAACTGCCGCGCTTTCTTGGCAACCATATGTTACGCGTCGATATCAGTTATGACGGACGGCTCAGCGACGACGGGAACGCTCGCTTCGACTGGTGGGGCGTGGGCTTCGATACCCGGGAGGAAGGGTATTTTGCGGCCGTCAACCCCCTGGCAGAAGCGCCGGACCTTGATCGCTATCCCTGGCCCGATCCCCATGCCCCCGAATTGCTGCGGGAGGCCACAGAAATAATCTTTGCCAAGGGCGAACAACAGTTCATCGCTCCCAATCTCGGCTTCGCCCTGTTTGAACGGGCCTGGACTTTACGCGGCTTCGAGCAGTTTTTTATGGATATGGCCACCGACCCCGCTTATGCGGGGGCGCTTTTGGACCGCATCACCGAAATTCAACTGGCGCTCATCCAGCGCTACCTGGATCTGGGCGTTGATGGCGGCTACTTTGGCGATGATTATGGCGCGCAGAAGGGGTTGCTTTTTTCGCCCCGCATGTGGCGCGCGCTCATCAAGCCCAGATTGGCCCGCCTATTTTCCCCATTCAAAGAACGCGGTTTGCCCGTCATCATGCATTCAGATGGGCAGATACAGCAGATTTTGCCCGATCTGCTTGAAATTGGTCTGACAACCTTGAACCCGGTTCAGCCGGAGGTCCTGGATCATGCCTGGTTACAAGAGCAATACGGGGGTCGCCTGTCGTTTTATGGCGGTATTTCCACTCAAACGGTTCTGCCATTTGGCACGGCCGGCGAGGTCAAAGCGGCCGTAGCCCAGGCGATCCGCACCCTGGCCCCGGAAGGGACCGGCCTACTCATCGCGCCATCCCACCGCATGATGAGCGACATCCCAAAACAAAACGTTGCCGCCATGTTGGAACAATTCCGACAGTTGGGCAATTGAAGAGTATCAATATGGAAGAACGACGTAGATTTATCAACGAGGAATTCAAAAAGTTATATGGCGGGTTGCCCTCGATTTGGGCCCGGGCGCCGGGGCGAGTGGACCTGATGGGTAGCCACACCGATTACAATATGGGCTTCGTCATGACGATGAGTATTGACCGGGACACATGGATAGCGGCCCGTCCCCGGGAGGACAATCATATCGCCATCCACTCCTGCAATGTGCCGGGTGGCGCCTTGTTCTCTTTGGCCGACATTCAGCATGATAAGTCGGCGCCCTGGACGAATTACGTGCGCGGCATGGCCGCTGTGATGAAAGCGGCCGGTTATCAGTTGCGTGGTTTTGACGGGCTCGTTCACAGCACCGTTCCCTTTGGTAGCGGTCTGAGCTCTTCGGCCGCGATTGAAATGGCGGTAGTCACGCTCTTCAAGAGGCTCAGCGACCTGAAATTGGATCCGGTCGAGATGGCCTTGCTTGGCCAGAGAGCCGAAAATGAATTTGTAGGCGTCAGCACCGGTATTTTGGACCAATACAGCTCGATGATGGGTCGCGATGGCTGTGCTATTTTGCTGGATTGCCGCCGGTTAACCAGCGAAGTGGTGCGCATTAATCCCGCTCTCCACGTTGTTATTTGTAATACGCGATCTGAGCGAAACCTGATTGGCACAGAGTATGATGAGCGCCGGGCTCAGTGCGAACAGGGTCTACGTCTTTTACAGCGAGCCTATCCTGGAATTACCGCTTTACGAGATGTTTCACCGGCCATGTTTGCCCAACAGAAGCAGGGTTTGCCGGAAGTGATTGCCCGGCGATGCCAGTTCATTATTGAAGAAAATCAGCGCGTATTGGACCTGGCCCAACTTTTACCTGAGGGTCGTCCTGAGTCGCTTCAGGCTTTGTTCGAGGCCTCCTACATCGGAGCGCGTGACCTGTACGAGATTGGCGCACCGGCCATGACCGCCATGATAAAGGCTATGTCGACTGCGCCGGGCGTGGTGGCAGCCAGGCAGGCGGGGGCCGGCTTTGGCGGTAGTATGGTCGCCCTGGTGAAAGATGGTTACCTGGAATCATTCACCGAGCACGTTACCGAAACTTACCAACAAGAGACAAAGATTAGACCAGAGGTGTATGCTGTACAGGCCGCACCTGGGGCCATGATCCTCGAACCGGCTTAAGTACAAACAAGCAAGGAGTGTAGAGTGGGTATTCTCAATTTCAACCTTTTAGTCAGAGCCGTATCTGAGTGGGCATTCTCAATTTCAAGAGGTTTAGTCAAAGCCGCATCTGAGGATGCTCTCTCCTCATACCACAACATTCTTGCTCGTACTTTGTAGAACTATTTACACTTTTTGATTGTGGAGTAGGAAACATGTATACAATTGGTTTAGATTTTGGCACTTTGTCGGGCCGGGCACTATTGGTCGACACGCGGGATGGGACGGAAGTCGCCACGGCCGTCTTCGATTATCCCAACGGCGTTATCGACCACACCATGCCCGGGACCGGCAGGCCCCTGCCGCCTGAATGGGCGCTGCAAGACCCCCTTGATTACATCGAAACGATCAAACAAACCGTGCCGGCCGTTCTCAAAGAAAGCGGCGTGTCGCCTGATGAGGTTGTGGGGGTGGGCATCGATTTTACCGCCTGCACCATGATGCCGGTCAAGGCCGACGGCACACCCTTGCGAGCGCTTGATGAGTGGGTCGATAACCCCCATGCCTGGGTGAAATTGTGGAAACATCACGCCAGCCAGCCCCAGGCGGACCAGATCAACGAGACGGCGCGCCAGATGGGTGAAAGCTGGCTCAACCGCTATGGCGGCAAGATCTCATCTGAATGGTTTTTCAGCAAAGCGCTCCAGATCCTGCAGGAGGCGCCGGCCGTTTACCATGCGGCCGACCGGCTGTTGGAAGCTGCGGATTGGGTCATATGGCAGCTAAGCGGAAATGAAACCCGAAACGCCTGTACAGCCGGCTATAAAGCCATGGTCCAGGACGGACATTATCCCAGCCGCGACTACTTTGCAGCGTTGCACCCAGAGTTCGCCGATGTTATAGACAGCAAGATGAGCCGTGATTTCGCCGAGCTTGGCGGCCGGGCTGGTGGCTTGACGGCCGAAATGGCCGCGGCGACGGGCTTGAACGAGGGGACGGCGGTTGCCGTGGCGAATGTGGACGCCCACGTTACGGCCCCGGCCGTGAAGGCCACCGAACCGGGCGTCATGGTTATGATCATGGGCACCTCAACCTGTCACATGATCTCCGGAACGGAGCTGAAAGAAGTAGACGGCATGTGCGGCGTCGTCCAAGGCGGCATTATCCCCGGTCTATTTGGTTATGAGGCCGGTCAATCTGGGGTGGGCGATATCTTCGCCTGGTTTGTCGACCATGCCGTACCCCCCGAATATCACGATTCGGCCGCAACCGCCGGTCTAAATGTACACGAATTCCTCGAACAGGAAGCAAAAAAACAGGCGGTGGGTGAGCATGGCCTGCTGGCCCTGGACTGGTGGAACGGCAATCGTTCGACCCTGGTCGACACCAATCTCAGCGGCCTGCTCATCGGCATGACTCTGGCCACGCGCGCCCCTGATATTTACCGCGCGCTGATCGAAGCCACGGCCTATGGCACACGTGAAATTATCGAGGCTTTTGAAGCCCGGGGCATCGAAGTTAAGGAGCTTGTTGCCGCCGGTGGCCTGCCCGAGAAAAACTACCTTCTGCGGCAGATATACGCCGATGTGACCGGCCGGCCATTCAAACTGTCCGGTTCCGACCAGGCGCCGGCCCTTGGTTCGGCCATGCATGCGGCCGTTGCCGCTGGTGTTTACCCTGACATCCAGGCCGCGGCCGGGAAAATGGGCAAACTCAGCGACGAGGTCATTTCGCCAATTCCTGAGAACAAAGCCGCCTACGATCAAGCTGTACGCCGAATACAAGTTGCTTTATGATTACTTCGGCCGGGGCGCTAACGATGCCATGAAGCGATTAAAAACCCGCAAGCGGGAAGTCAAAGCGAAAAAGTTGGAGGCCTGATATGTTACTTCGGAACTGCGTGAAGAAGTTTGCACCCTTCATGCCCAACTACCTCTGAATAATCTGGTTGCCTGGACCAGCGGCAATCTCAGCGCCCGCGATCCGGAAACGGACCTGGTGGTCATCAAGCCTAGCGGCATACGCTTCGAACATCTGACGCCTCAGAGTATGGTTGTGGTTGACCTGGATGGCAATATCGTCGAAGGAGATTACAAAGCCTCGTCGGATACCGCCTCCCACTGCTATATCTATCGTTACATGCCCAAAGTGTATGGCGTGGTGCACACCCATTCGCGCTATGCGACCGCCTTCGCCGTGGTCGGCCGTTCCATTCCCTGCCATACAACGGCGATGGGTGATGAATTTGGCGGCGAGATTCCCTGCGGTGGCTTTGCCCTGGTGGGTGGCCAGGAGATAGGGCAACGGGTGGTTGAGGCCCTGGATAATAGCCGCAGCCCATCCTGCTTGCTGATTAATCATGGCGTTTTTGCCGTTGGATCATCGGCCGAAAAGGCGGTAAAAGCGGCCATCATGACCGAAGATAATGCGGCGACCATGTTTCTCGCTTACCAGCTTGGAGAACCGGTGCCAATCGCCCAGGAAGACATAGACAGCTTATATGACCGCTACCAAAATGTATACGGCCAATAGAATAAACGCTCAGAGGAGGCGCCCTCATGAAAGTATATGACACAAGTGAAGCCTGGTTCATAACCGGAAGTCAAAACCTGTATGGTGAAGAGGTTTTACGACAAGTTGCCGAGGACTCGGCCCATATCGTCGCCGGGCTGAATGCCTCTGGAAAGTTGCCCATAAGGATCGTTTTTAAGCCGGTCCTGACGACCCCGGAGGCGATAACCCAACTGGTTCATGAGGCCAATGCTTCAGCCAATTGCGTGGGTCTGATCGCCTGGATGCACACATTTTCCCCGGCCAAGATGTGGATTCGCGGACTTAGCTTTCAACAGAAGCCATTCGTTCATTTCCATACTCAATTCAACCGTGATATCCCCTGGTCGGCGATTGACATGGACTTTATGAATCTAAACCAATCGGCGCATGGCGGCCGGGAATTTGGTTTTATGGTCACGCGGATGAACAAGGCCCGCAAGGTGATCGTCGGCTATTGGGAAGACGACGAGGTTGTGGCCGATCTGGGCGGTTGGATGCGTACGGCCGTTGCCTGGCACGATTCTTTGCATCTCAAGGTCGCTCGCATTGGCGATAACATGCGCCAGGTGGCCGTCACAGAGGGGGACAAAGTGGAAGCCCAGATCCGCTTGGGTTATGAGGTCAACGGTTATGGACTGGGCGATGTGGTTCAATATCTCGATGGGGTCACTGAACGGGCCGTGGATGATCTTGTCGCCGTCTATGAAGCTGACTATGTTGTCTCCAAAAAGATGATGCCGGGTGGGGCGAAACGCGAATCGTTGCGCGACGCCGCCCGCATTGAATTGGGCCTGCGCGCTTTTCTTGAAGCCGGTGATTTTAAAGCCTTTACCACCATCTTTCAGAATCTTCATGGTCTGAAGCAACTACCGGGTATCGCCGTACAGCGGTTGATGGCCGATGGCTATGGCTTTGGGGCGGAGGGGGACTGGAAAACGGCCGCCCTGGTGCGCACCATGAAGGTGATTGGAGCAGGCATGGTAGGCGGCACTTCCTTTATGGAAGATTACACCTATCATTTTGAACCGGGTAACATGAAAGTGCTGGGCGCCCATATGCTTGAAATATGCCCCTCCATCGCTGCGAGCAAACCGGCGGCCGAGATTCACCCGCTGAGTATTGGGGGCAAAGAGGATCCGGTGCGCCTGGTATTTGACACCCCGGCCGGGCCTGCTCTTAATGCGGCCATGGTAGATATGGGCGATCGCTTCCGCTTGCTGGTGAATACGGTCGATGTCGTGCTGCCTGATGCGCCCTTGCCGCGGCTGCCCGTGGCCCGAACCGTATGGGTGCCACATCCTAATTTGAAAGTGGCAGCGCAGGCCTGGATTCTGGCCGGCGGTCCTCATCATACCGGCTTCAGCCAGGCCGTCACCGTCGACCACCTGGAAGATTATGCGGAAATAGCCGGGCTGGAATTTGTCTTAATCGACGAGGAAACAAGGATACGATCGTTCAAACAAGATTTAAGGAATAACACAGTTTACTATCGACTGAATCAATAAGTGGCGTGATCGGGTTGAGTGCTTGTTCACTCGCCAACCGGTATAGTTGACTGTTCTTGCCGTGATAAGCGGATCGCGAATAGTGGCACCATTCGATAGAGGAGTTGCGCCCTGGCGTTAGCATGATGACAGATAACAACTTAGAAATAACTTTGTTGATAGATCTGCCGGTAGTGCCGGAAAAACTATGGTCCTTCCTGATAAACGGTGATGGAATAAAACAGTGGCTTAAGGCAAAAACTTTCATCATCGACCTGGAAGAAGGGGGGCAGATCGATATCCCGTTTTCGCGCGGCGGCCGGCAATATCGTATCGTTGGGGAATCCGGGTTGTTAAGACACAATCAACGTTTTGACTTCACCTGGATAGAACGAGACGATACGGGCCGGGAGTGGTTCACGCCCACAGTTGTCACTTTACAGCTTTCATCGGCCGAGGATGGGACCACCCTCTCCATTGCCCATAAGGGTTTCAAGTATCTCCCGGCCCCGGGTAACCGGCGCATTCACGCCCATTACGACGAATTTTGGCAAAACGCGGCCGAGTCTCTAAAGCGCCTGATCTCAACGATAAATAGATAAGCGCCACGCGTCCCCGCGAACGCTTTTGTGGAAGATAGCTATCTCCGCGTCTCCGCGTCCCTGTGTCCCCATGTCTCTCCCTCCCCATCGCCCTATACGGAAAAACCGGCCGTCCCTCGCATTTCGAGCTCTTTTGTAATCAGAAGCGCTTCACAACCGGGCTGGCTTTGGGCCAGGGCCAGGCCCTTCTCGATGCCCAGAACCATGACAGCTGTGGCCAGGGCATCGGCCAGCGCGGCCTGGGGGGCAATGGCCGTCACGCTGGCCAATTCGGGGTTTGAGTAGCCGGTGCGCGGATCGATAATATGGTGAAGTGAGAAATCGGTTGAATAGGGTTGTTGGTAATCGCCTGAAGTGGCTACAGCTTCATTTTGAGCGCCAAAGTGAGCCAGTAGATCTGTCGCCGCGCCGCGCGGTGACCGCACGCCAATCTGCCAGGAGTTGTTCGCCGCCGGCCCACTCTGCTTTTGGCCCGCTGCCAGCAGATCGCCGCCGGCCTCCACCAGAACATTCTCGAAGCCATGTTCCCTGAGCACGACTACGCCCTCATCGACGATATAACCCTTGCCAATGCCGTCCAGGGTGATAGCCATGCCTGCTTTGGCCAACGAGACCTGATTCCCCGACACGTTCATGTCGCGGTAATTCACCAGGGCTAAATTCTCTTGGACCTCGGCATCTGGAGGCAAGGAGCCTTGCATCTGATAGCGTTGGTACAGATCAACCAACGGCTTGACGGTGATATCAAAGGCGCCTTCTGATTGATCGCCCATTTTCCGGGAGAGTCTGAGCAGTGCCAGCAGGGGAGGGCTGGCCTGATTGAGGCGCCCCGTCCGGTTCAATTGGGATAGCTCGCTGTCGGGCCGGAACCTGCTCAAGATTGATTCTAAGGAAGCCATATGGTCGAGGGTGGCGGCGACGGCCTTTTCGGCCGCGCCCTTATCCTCGCCGATAACGGTCAGGTTGACCACCGTGCCCATCAGCAACCTGGACACTGAGACCTCGACCGGCCCGGCCAATTGGGGGGAGATGCCGATCTTCCAGGCCGCGGCGGCCGCCCCGCTGAAACCCAGGATCTGCAAGAACTGCCGTCTTGAAACCCGCCCACTTTGCAAATTTTTTATCACTTGCTCTGTCATCAGATTACACCAAACCCACCAAATGAAACGGGGCCTTAAGCGGGGCGAGAAGCATGCTTATCCCGTTTTTGGATGCGATCTCGGCCGTCACATTGTTATAAAGTTCTACCAGGATCAACCCCACGCAGATGATGATCACCACCAGGATGATCAACTCGATCGTGCGGCGAGCCTTTGTCTTGTCTTTTGCCATAACTCTAATGCCCAGGTGCGAATCAGGCGGATGACACTGAAGATTGGGTCCAAGGGACACAAATAGTTGCACCACGGCCGCCTGACAAACATTGATACCAGCAACACAATAACCAAGAGGGCAAACAATACCGTGGAACCGGTGAAATCGAATAACGTGCCGAATACTTCATAACTGGAGAGGCCCGGATTGCGGAACAGGAAGGCCAGGAGAATTGCCAACCAGGCCAATCCCCGGATTACCCAGAGCAAGGTGCGGCGATATTTGCGGGGGGTGTTATATTTTGCCCCGCCGATTACAGCCATACACTCCTGGGCTGCGCCAAAGGGGCAGAACCAGGCGCAGTAGGCGTTTTTGTTATCTACCGTCGCTATCAGGAAGAGGCCAAAAATCAGCATGTACCAGTAAAGGTTTGTCTGCCAGGCCGGCCAAAAACCTAACAATAAGCCATTGATACGGGCGATGGTGAGGGGGACATTATAGAGGAAGCCCAGAACAATCATCCCCGTAAGCAGGGTGACCCAGCGCAGTTGTTTCTTGAACTTAAATCGCGGCCGGTGACCGATA
>PVMK01175304.1_pt1 | contig 10892 bp, 8 predicted proteins | sample 1853481 | NCBI WGS metagenome assembly PVMK01 (sample SAMN08533507, study PRJNA380276) | Marine sediment metagenome, whole genome shotgun sequencing project. | reverse complement strand
ATGTCTATACCACATGCTTTCGCCATGAGGTGATAAACATACTCCATTGTTCCATACCCCATCGGATCGCCAAAGGTTTCCTTATCTTTGTTGTGTTCGCTGACACCATCAAATTTCATTATAAAATGAGTAAACCCTTTTGGTACATCTGTTTGCCCTGATCGCACTTGGGCTGAAATCATCGTTAAACGCAAGTACCGCTTTTGGTCTGGCGCCTCCTGCACTTACACCTACAGACAATAATGCCATCATTGCTTCTTTATCTTCTTGTCCCTGTGAGCCAAGGGCTACCCTGAATTGTTCTCGCTTATCTAAAATTTCCTGGGCAATAAAAACCAAAGATTGAATTTCAATATGTTGTGAAACGTTTAAATTTTTTCTTTGAGTCGCAGGGTGATATGTTAATGCCCCCATGCCACGCTTTCCTGTATATTTAAGACGCTGTATTGGTGTAATGTCATCTGGCGATTCGCCTTGGCTGGCCATCCAGGCATTCAATACAGCATTACCAAAATCATCGGGCAATGAGTCCGCTATCATCCCAGGCAATCCCATTGAAAGCAACGGGGTCAGCTTCTGGAAATGAATATATTTTTTGAGATAAAGGCATTTTTATAGGTGATAGCTCTATACCTGTTTTGATAAAACGAGGTTCAAATTCGAATGAGCCAATACCTGTTTCAGTATTAAAACTGACAGCGCCAACATTATGCTCTTTATATTTTACACTAACGACATCCATTACCATGAAGATTTATCCTCTTTGATCCGAGTATTCCTATTCTTAGATTTTGATGCTCGTTGCCGTTCCTGGCCTTTGAGTTTCGCCAACTGTATAGGGGATATTTCTTGTACAGGTAGAAACATATTGAGTTGGTCTGCCATATCCATTGAGACTAATATGGCGACAAGATTATTTAGCTGGACTTTTCCTTTTTCAGCATTAAGAATAGTCCTTCTATTTAGGCCGGTTCGTGATGCCACTTCAGCCTGAGTTAAATCAGCATTGAGCCTGGGCTTGTTTCAGTCTATTGCCTAATTCTTTCGCTATAGCGACTGGAGACATATTGTTAAGTTCCATAATGTTTCCTATTCAGCACATTAAGTAGCTTTATTGTATTTAAAGTGATCTTTTAGTTACATTATAGCTCAAATAATTAAAAATACAACTAGTTTTTTTAAGATACACAAATAGTAACATTAAGTGAATATTGTGACATTAATGTGTATAAATATGCTCTTTATTTTGGGTAATTAAATATAACTTATTAATTGAACGTAATACACATTTTCATAGAAATATTTATATAACCAGTCTAAAGATATTGTCAATGAAGATTATGAATTGGATAAAATTGAAATAATAAATATAATATAATTAAATAATATTGAATCCAACATCCACTGGTAATACTATCAAGAAGTATTACCAGGCTGAAAATATTATGCTAGATGGTAGAGATTACACATTTTGTAGCTATATGCATGCTTATACGTAATACATATAAGTATAAAAAGGAGGGGATTTTAATATTTTTCTCGGGTAGTTGAGCTTATAGTAAACAATATTTGTCAGGCCAAGTTAAAAACTGTTTAGGGTTACGGTCAAATCAAGATCAGACTTTTACAACTCAGCACCTTGCAGCCCTTATCCCGCAACCCACAGCTTTTATTGACATCTTATTTAAAAAGCCCGAAGACAAACGCATTCATCTTTGCACCAATTCCGGTATAAATAAAAACACCAATAAAAGCTGAAACACCCAGAATCACCAGCCATTTCTGTATAGGCGTAAATGCTGTGCTTCTCAACAACGCGTAAATACCAAGAGGCGGAAATGCCTGAAGAGAAAAAATAACCTTTGCGCGGTTGTTATACCATTTTACATCCACTACGGCTTCCTGTACTACTTCATTACTATCTTCCATTTAAAGACCTTTCATTCTGTTTAAAAAACCCTTAAGGGTAAGGCTCCTGCTTCGTGCCAGATCCTTCATATTAACAAAAGTTTCCGCATATTCAAAACTTTTCTTTGCATGCGTATTTAGAAAGACCCCCTCGTATCTGTTCCGACCAATCATGCCGGAGGCATAATCCTTATATTTCTGCTGGCTTTTATGCATGCATATTGCTTTTTTTTTAATATTTATTACCTTTTTGATATCAAAGGCATTTATCTCCTCCCCCCTCCAATTCCCTGACCAGACATTATACCCCCAGAATGCGGGGCAATAATTTTTAATCTGCCTAAGTGCTTTAATTGTCATTTCAGTTACTTTTAGATGGGTGGGATGCCTTTCAAAAGGTGAAGTAACATATAATGTCTCCGGCCTGAAAAAATCCAGAACCTCTATAATCTCTTTAACAATTTTAGAAAAAGGGAGCTTTCCGCTCTTATGTTTTAAAAAAATCCCGCCCTTTGCTCTCACCACACCAAGAGCATCAATCGCTTCCTTTTGCCTGACCTCTGAAATTTTCCTGTCTTTAAATATTTTTGAACTGCCATCTGTTATGTAAACCGAAAAAACATTAACTCCCTTATCCGCAAGGAGTCTCATACTTCCTCCCATTCCAATAACATCATCATCAGGATGCGGTGAAATTACTACAGCAGCAGAAGCGCTTTTTTTATGCCGGTATAAATCAAAAAAAGGAACAGCTGGAATCACTTTTTTTTCAAGATCAGATAATATCATCTGTTTTAGATCCGGTTTAAAAACTTAACTTAAATATAAAAATAGAAGCCCCTTGTGCAAAGCAGCCTCTATTTCAAATATCACTCAGGATTTATCTTGCCTCATTTGTTTGCCCTGCAGACCCGAGTTTACTTACCACTGCCTTGGGATAATAAAATTTCAGAATCTGACCGTAGCTATATCCTTTTTTTGCCATACTGTTCACTCCCCACTGGCTCATCCCTACCCCATGGCCATAACCTGTCCCTGAAAAAGAAAATTTTTCCTTTTCTTTTTTAACCTCAAAATTTGAACCCTTAATTCTTGCAGGACCGACCATAAGCCTGAAACTGTTGCCTGAAAGAAAAAAGGAACCACTCTCATGTATGATTTCAAGTTTTTTTATACGCCCGGACTCTGCCCTTTCAACAGGAACAATATTTACTATTGACGATATGTCCAGACCAAATTTTTTAAAACACTTTTCAATCTCTGCCATCTCGAGTTTTTTATCCCATGAATAACCCGGCCTTTTTATACTAAAGTCGTCCTTTACACTCTTCAAATATGTATAGCCTCCCGGCCAGACATTTCCCATCTGCTCGGTCCTTCCGCCGCTGTTTGCGTGATAAAGCGCCAGGACCAGCTTTCCGTTACAGATAAGCACTTCTCCCTTTGTTTGATCAACAGCTCTAATTGCTGAAGGATGCTCTGATACTTTGCCGCCGTAAACCTGAGAAGATGTCGTTGAAAAAACATCATATATCTCATGTTTCCGCATAATCATATGATACAAAGCATACGTCCTGGCAGCAACAGCCTGTGTCTTTAAGGCCTGTTCGGGCCATGAAGGAGAAATCTCTCTGGGGATAACCCCGTACAAATATTCTTCAAGATCAAGAGAGTTTATAACAAAAATCTGTCCATCGACTGTGCTTACCCCAATTTCTCCCCTATAAGACAGACCATTAACCTTTACATTTTGTTCATTGTCAGATTTCAGCCTAACAAATTGCCCGGCTGGTAAATTATCAACAGTCAAAAAATTGTCCCTGACTGAAAAGACCGTATCCGTTTCAGGTTTCACTATTGTTTCACAGGTCCCATTATCCAGATACAGACTCAAAACGCCTTTTGAAGAAAAGATAACAGGATCTTCTGACTGGAGCACCAGCACCCTTATTTGAGGAGAAAACATATAATCTGAAGAAAGAAAAGTATCGTCTACAAAGGCTTTACCCTCCTCATAATCTTTTAACTCTTTTTCGATACTGTTATTTTCATAATAGTCACTAAAGTTTAAAGCCAGATGCTGGTAACAGTCTTTGGCTTTTTCTTTTTGGCCCTGTTTTAAATAGGCTTTTGCAAGGCTATGATAGACCTGGTAAATTTCAGGTGCATTTGGAAATTTTTCAATAAATTCAAGATATACTAAAATCGCTTCTTTATCATTACCCAAATAATTAAAATAAATATCACCCAGACCTTTATAATAAGATGCAGTCTTTTTATCCTGCCATTTATCAGTATTCATCTCAATATCTTTATAAAAGCTCAAGGCTTCAAGATATCTGCCGTTTTTTAAATAATCTGATGCTATCTGCTGCAGATCATTTTGAGCAGAAACAGGAGCAGCAATCATAAACAGCAGCCAAAAAAATCCTATAATTTTCTCTTTATTATCCATAATCCTTAACTAAAAATTGTTATCGTTTTTTCTAATACAACCGAAGGAAGAGACAATCCATCGAATCTTTGCATCTTTATCTTATGATTTCACCATATAACCTCTCAAGTTTTAGGCTTATACCATTCTTTCAAAATAAATCCCACAGAATTTTAACAACAGGCTTTTATTGACTTTAGATTTCTCTGCCTTATATTAAATAACATGCAAAACTAATATAAAAGAACAGATGAGGATATCAATGCAGCCTGAAAAGTTTACCATAAAATCACAGGAAACTCTTAATAACTGCCAGAAAATCGCTGAGAAATACTCGCATCAGCAGATAGAACCCGAACATCTTCTAATTGCTGTAATTAATGACGATGGGATTGCAAAAACATTATTTAAGAAACTTGGAACTGACCTTAATTCTCTTTTAAACCGTCTTGATAATGTGCTTCAAAAAACTCCAAGAATATCAGGAACGGGAATTAAGCAGGCTTATCTTTCACCCAGAACCAATAAAATACTTGAAAGTGCGTTAAATGAAGCAAACAAATTAAATGATGAGTATATAAGCATTGAACATTTAGTTCTTGCTATAGCTGATGCTCATGATACACAGGCATCAAAAATCCTTATATCTCACGGCGTTTCCAGGGATACTCTCTTTAAAGCGTTAACCGAAATCCGGGGAACCCAAAGAGTTACAGATCAGAACCCGGAACAAAAATATCAGGCCCTGCAGCAATATGCCATGGACCTGACCGAGAAGGCCCGAGCTGACAAACTCGATCCTGTGATCGGCCGCGATTCTGAAATCAGAAGAGTCATACAGATACTTTCACGAAGAACAAAAAACAATCCGGTTTTAATTGGAGAACCGGGTGTGGGTAAAACAGCGATTGTTGAAGGACTGGCCCAAAGAATAATAAATGGAGATGTTCCCGAAAGCCTGAAAGATAAAAAACTTATCTCACTTGACATGGGTTCCCTGCTGGCAGGAGCAAAATTCAGAGGTGAATTTGAAGACAGGCTTAAAGCAGTGCTCAAAGAAGTGCAGGAGTCTAATGGACAGACAATCATGTTTCTTGATGAACTCCACACTATTGTCGGCGCAGGCGCCGCAGAGGGAGCTGTGGATGCCTCAAATATGCTCAAACCTGCACTTGCACGGGGAGAACTCCGCTGCATCGGCGCCACCACTCTAAATGAATTCAGAAAATACATTGAAAAAGATGCGGCTCTTGAAAGAAGGTTTCAGCCTGTTATGGTAAATGAACCTACGGTTGAAGATACTATTTCAATTCTGCGCGGCCTTAAAGAAAGGTATGAAGTCCATCATGGTGTGCGCATTAAAGACTCTGCCATTGTATCTGCGGCAACCCTTTCAAGCCGGTACATCTCCGACCGTTTTCTCCCGGATAAAGCTGTTGACTTAATTGACGAGGCGGCTTCATCTTTACGGATGGAAATCGACAGCCTTCCCTCGGAAATCGATGAGGTCCAGAGAAAAATTATCCAGCTCGAAATAGAACGGGAAGCCCTTAAAAAAGAGAAAGACAAAGCATCAAAAGAACGTTTAAATACGATCAACATCAGCATCAAAGAGCTTAAGAGCCAGTGCAATGGTAAAAAGAAACAGTGGGAAGAAGAAAAAGCATCCCTTCAGGTAATAAGAAATCTGAAAGAAAGCATTGAAGAAGCAAAGATTGAAGAACAGCGGGCAGAACGCAACAGTGATCTTGAAAAGGTTGCTGAAATAAGATACTCCATAATTTCCAACCTTCAAAAAGAGCTTGAAAATGAGAATAGAAAGCTTGAAGAAAATCCTGACGAAAACAAGATGCTCAAAGAAGAGGTTGATAGTGATGATATCGCAGAAATCGTCTCAAAATGGACCGGCATTCCTGCCGGCCGGATGATGGAAGGCGAAATTGAAAAACTTGTACACATGGAAGAACGTATAAAAAAACGTGTTATTGGCCAGGACAATGCATTAACCCTTATATCAAATGCTGTAAGAAGAGAAAGGTCCGGCCTTCAGGATCCGGACAGACCCCTGGGTTCATTTATCTTTCTCGGCCCCACAGGTGTGGGGAAAACCGAGCTTGCACGGGCGCTGGCAGAATTCCTCTTTGACGATGAACATTCAATGGTCAGAATAGACATGTCTGAATTCATGGAGAAACATTCCGTATCACGACTGATCGGTGCGCCTCCCGGATATGTGGGATATGATGAAGGCGGATATCTAACCGAGGCTGTTCGGAGAAAACCTTACTGCGTTATCCTTTTTGATGAATTCGAAAAAGCGCATCCTGATGTATTCAATATCCTTTTACAGATAATGGATGACGGCCGCTTAACTGACGGCCAGGGCAGAACCGTGGATTTCAAAAACGCCATCATCATCATGACCTCAAACCTCGGGAGCAGTATCATTCATGAAACCAGCGGTGAGGACAGAGACAAAAAAGTTTTGGAGGTTCTGCGGCAGGCATGTAAACCCGAATTTTTAAACCGTTTAGACGAGATTATTATATTTAACAGCCTTGAAAAAGATCATATTCGAAAAATAGTCAAAATTCAGCTTAATTTTCTAAGAAAGAGACTTGAGGATAAGAAAATCACCCTGGAATTAACTGACAAAGCTCTTGATTTCATTGTGAACCATGGATATGATCCAGTCTATGGGGCACGCCCCTTAAAAAGAGCTATTCAAAAACATATCCAGGACCCTCTGGCAATGATGATTCTTGAAGGAATATATAAAGAAGGAAGTCAGGTAACGGTTGATACCGAATCTGCCGGAGAGAAACTTAACTTTGCCACATAGACCCGCATCAGGTTCTAAAATATTATATTCAAGACTGATCTGCGAGCAAAAGTCAACAACCACCCGCACAGAGGCTGTGTCATAATAGATAACAAATTTGTTCTTTGACAATAAAATATAGCAACTACTGAGTTGACTGTCCGATATGTTATAATGTCTGAGAAAGGAGACCTTATATGTCATATCGAACCGCTAATCGCAACCAAATGTCACTCCCACAATGTATTGAGGAGTTTGTATCTGAAAATGATCCTGTGCGCGCCTATGATGCGTTTGTAGATGCGCTTGATTTTAACCAGCTGGGAATAGTGATAAACTCCTACAAAGTAGGCAACTCAGAATATCACCCCAAATCAATGTTAAAACTTCTGGTATATGGTCCATCGTATGGCACACGCAGTTCTCGTAAACTTGAACGGGAAACCTATCATAATATGTCTTTCATATGGCTAATGGGAGGTTTGAAACCTGACCACAAAACCATATCAAGGTTCAGGCAAAAAAACAAAAAGGCTCTTAAAAAAGTGCTCAAACTTTCTGCCCGAATGTGTATAAAACTTGATTTAATAGCAGGCAATGTACTTTTTGTTGATGGTACTAAAATTCGTGCTAATGCTTCGGCTTCTAAAACTCACGGAAAACAGTGGTATGAAGAAAAACTGCAAAAAATTGATCAGAACATTTCCCAGCTGCTGGCCGAATGTGAGACCGAGGATCAGCAGGAAGCGCATATGGAATCATTTGTGAAAATGGATAAAGAACTTGCAAAGTCCGAGAAACTCAAAAGCCGAATTTTAGATGTTCTGGCAGAGTTTGACAAAACCGATAAGAAAAAGATTAATCAAACAGATCCGGATTGTGCCAATATGCGAAGCATTCAAGGCAAGCATGCAAGCTACAATGTGCAAAGTGTGGTAGATGATGAAAAGGGTCTGATTGTTAATGCCGAGCCTGTCCAGGATACCAGTGATATCAACCAATTTGCGCGTCAAATTGAGCAGGCACAGGAGGTAACTGAAAAGCATTGTGATATTGCCTGTGCAGATGCCGGATACGCAGATACTGAAGAACTGGAAAAAATTGATAATGAAAATACGAAAGTAATTGTTCCGTCGCAACGCCAGGCGTTACATAAAGAAGAAGGCCCTTTCACCAAACAGCATTTTACCTATGACAAAGACAGGGATTGTTATTATTGCCTGGAGGGTCACTGTTTGGCACATGTATCCACGGAGAAAAAGACGGGTAGAAAGCGATATCAAATAACAGACAAACAATTGTGCTTTAGCTGTAAGCACTGGGGAAAGTGTACAACAAGCAAAACTTGTGGCCGAAGGACACTGCGATTATCAAATGAAGAAACAAAAGAACGCTTGGAAGCACAGTACGAAAAACCGGAATCACAGAAAATTTATGCTCGACGAAAGACACGAGTTGAGCATCCCTTTGGACATCTGAAGCGCAATCTCAAGATAGATGCTTTTTTGCTACGGGGGCGTGATGGTGTTGAGGCAGAAACCTCACTGATGTGCACATGTTTCAACATTGCCCGGATGATTACATTGCTGGGCGGTGTACCTCAACTGATACAGAAACTTAAGGGTATAACACTAAATCCAGCGTAGTAATCAGGATTAATAGGTTAATACTGCGTATTTCAAGATATAAACATCTTTACGCCCAGCTAATAAATCGCATTTGCTATATTTTATTGTCAAAGAACAAATTTGTTATCTATTATGACACAGCCTCTATGCGGGTGGCTTTAGCATGCCCTATAGGGGCGTGCTTCAAGGGCAACGTTAGTGACAATGGTACAACTCTTCATGGATCCTTCGCCAATCGAAGATCCCGTTTTTTTGCGGGGAGGCGAGAGTTTTCATGAAGACAATATAGTTATAACAGAATTTATCAAACTATTAAGTATATAAAGAATAACAGGCTGTTTCAACCTTTTTCACACCACTTTTTAAATAATATTTCAATTATTATTATTTGATTTTTATTAGTAAAAATTTTTTTACCCTTTAAAGGCAAGATCAAATCTAAGATATATATTAATAATAAAAATATCAGCCATAGTCGTTGTCAATAACCATGACCGGGACTGTGTCGGGAAAGATAACTTCGGGAGTTTTAATCCAAGAACAAAAAAAACAGCTCAGGAAAAAATAATAGAAGCAGGGCTTCCTTGCTATTTTGAGAAAAGGCTAAAACTTGGAAGATAGTTAATATTCCACCTTCTTTAGAAAAAGACCCTGTGCAGGAGCTGTGGCAGCGGCAAAAGTCCTGTCTTTTTTCTCCAGAACCTCGAAAAGCCAGGGCGAAGAATGTTTTCCCTTTCCAATATCGACAAGAGAGCCCATAATATTTCTTACCATATGCTTTAAAAAGGCATTTGCCTTTATCTCAAAAAGAAGTATATGTTTGCCGACTTTTTTAAATCGTATCTTTTGAACCTCACGAATTGGTTTAACTTCTTCTTTATCCGCCCCCTGAAATGATGAAAAATCATGAACGCCAATAAGTGAAACAGCGGCATGTTTCATCACATTCAAATCAAGGGGTTTGTAAATATGCCAGGAATACCTGCTGTAAAAAGGAGAAGGTTCGGTAAAATTCCAGACAAAGTACCAGTAGGTTCTGCTCTTCGCACTGTAGCGGGAATGAAAAGCCTGATCACACTCTGCAACAGAGCTGATTATAATATCGCCCGGGAGCAGACTGTTTAAACCTTTTTTCAGGCTGTCCAAATCAATTAAGGTATCAGAACTAAAATTAGCGACCTGTCCCAGAGCATGAACCCCGGCATCCGTCCGGCCGGAACCATGGAGTTTTACTTCACTATTCACTATCTTTGAGACACAGTCCTGCACTGTTTTCTGCACAGTCCTGTCCTGTTTTTGTATCTGCCAGCCGTGATAGTCAGTACCGTCAAACTGTATTTCAAGCTTAATATTCCGCATAAAATTTTCTAAGGATTTGAAAATTCAAGGGGTCTAGGTTTCAAGGGCAACTAAATAAAGAGCTCCTATAACCGCCTGTCTAAGTTTAGCAAAAATCACGGCTCATCGTGAATATGCTCAGGTTTCGCAGAGGAAAATGGTGTTAAAATAGTTGTCTTTGCGTCCTTTGCGCCTCTGCGGTGAAAAAGATAATTTTTTACAATTAGCAATTAGCAATTAACTGAGATTCTCTTTTCCGTTGACCATCCCATTCAATAATGATAATTTAACATAATTATTTAATTTATTGGAGGTTAATATTTTGGAAAAACTGAAGATCGGCCTTCCAAAGGGCAGTCTTGAAAAAGCAACCATTGAACTGTTTAGAAAATCTGGATGGAATATTTCAACCAGTTCCCGAAGCTATTTCCCCAGGATAGATGATGAAATGATCTCATGCTCTCTGGTTCGGGCACAGGAAATGCCAAGATTTGTTGAAAACGGGACTCTTGATCTTGGACTCACAGGCAAAGACTGGATACTTGAAAATAACTCTGATGTAGTTGTTGTACAGGATTTAATATATTCAAAAGCAACTTCAAAATCAGCCAAATGGGTTCTGGTTGTAAAGGAAGATTCACCCATAAAAGAACTCAAAGACCTTCAAGGTAAAAAAATATATACCGAACTCGTAAACTTTACAAAAAAATATTTCGAAGATAAAGGCATTGACGTTGATGTGGAATTTTCATGGGGTGCAACT
>PVMK01124867.1_pt1 | contig 10893 bp, 10 predicted proteins | sample 1853481 | NCBI WGS metagenome assembly PVMK01 (sample SAMN08533507, study PRJNA380276) | Marine sediment metagenome, whole genome shotgun sequencing project. | reverse complement strand
GATACGGACGCCCTTAGCGGCGGAGGCAACAACCGTGGAAGCGTTGCATCAAAGCGCGCAGACGAGCCTGGACGTGCCCATGCGTGCGCACGAAAGAGGGATCGCTCCGTCGCTCAACAACCTCCGTCAGAGCGGCAGTTACAACGAAGCTGTCCCCCACAAAGCGACGTCCTACTTGGGACCGCGTTCTCCCCGGTCAGAGCGATTTCGAAACGACACCCCCGCGAATCCACGCAACACGTGCGCAACACGTGCACTGGAATCGCCAGACCTGATGTGTCCCAGGCGTGTCCCAAGCCCGGATTGGACCCTTCAGGTTCCAGGCCCGAAACGCACAGAATCCCTTGCAGCGCAAGGGATTCTGGCTTGTAGCCCCGATGGGATTTGAACCCACGCTACCGCCTTGAGAGGGCGGCGTCCTAGGCCTCTAGACGACGGGGCCAGGTGGCAGACAAGTCTGCCCTGGCTCGGGGGGAAGGACTCGAACCCTCAATGACGGGACCAGAACCCGGAGTGTTGCCAATTACACCACCCCCGAAGGCGATGGCAAGGATACGTCGCAGCATCGCGTATTCGCAACATCTCCCCTTCTGCGGGCCACCTGCGGCACATACCGGCACGTGAACCCTGGGTTGCGCTTAGAGGTGGGAGCGGTCGGCCCAACTCGAATCGTCGAAGCGTTGGATCTCAAGGACGTTTCCATCAGGATCATGGACGAAAGCGTGGTAGATACCGTACTGGTCGCTGTGTTCAGGTCCGCTGTGGACAATCCCACCCGTGTCGATGATCCGATCGCACCAGCCATCGACGTCGTCGGTCACAAATGTGACGATCACGCTCGGGTTCGGCCCCACATCCGTACGCTCGCATACGCCCACGTACGCATTATCGGCCACGGCGAGGATCAAACAGCTTCCTTGATCGACTGCGACTTCCAATCCGAGAACGTCTGTGTAGAAGGCACGGCTGATCGCAAGGTCCGCACACGGCAGAAACGTGATCTGAGCATCGATCTTCATCGTGGCTATCCGATCACAGATCTGGCACCAGCAAGTCGCGCCAGCGACTCATCCCGGCCGAGGATCTCGAGGGATTCGAAGAGTGGGGGGCTCACTGTGGATCCAGAGATCGCGACGCGGATCGGTTGGAAACCTTTGCGGGCATTGAGGCCGGTGTCCTCTAGCATGCCCCGAAGTGCAGCCTCGATTGCCTCCGTTGTCCATGCGTCGAGGTCGGCGAGCACAGCGGTTGCGGCATCAAGGGCGACCGGGCCCTCTGGCTTGTCCATCACCTTCGACCAGCTCTTCTCGTCGTATATGGTGATGTCGGTGAAGAGGAACCGAACCTGATCGGCAACCTCTGGCAGCAGCTTCGTCCGCTCCTGCACGTGAGGAGCCATCTCGGTGAACTGACCACGCTCAAAGTCAGAGAGCGACCGGCCAAGATCCGACTCAACGGCCGGAAGGGTCCGCTCGACGAACTCGCTGCTGTCCATGTTCCTGATGTACACACCGTTGAGCCACTCAAGCTTCTTGGGATCAAACACCGCGGGGTTCTTGGACACCGTTGAAAGATCAAACCGGGAGATCATTTCGTCAACACTCGCGACGTCCTCATCGTCACCGACGGACCAACCCAGCAACGCGAGGTAGTTATCTATCGCCTCGGGCAGGTAGCCAGCCTCGCGGTAGGCGCTCATCGCCGTATCTCCATGGCGCTTCGAGAGCTTCTTGCCATCAGGACCCATCAACAGCGAAAGGTGCGCATACGTTGCTGGTTCGGCCCCCATTGCCTGTGTCAAGAGAATGTGCTTCGGCGTGGATGAGAGAAGATCCTCGCCACGGATCACATGCGTGATGCCGTAGTCGACATCATCAACGGTGGATGCGAGGTGGTAGGTCGGCGTTCCATCCGAACGCAGGATCACGAAGTCGTCGACCTGCTTGTGGTCGAACACCATATCGTCGCGCACGATGTCGTCGAACCGGGTCTCTCCGGGCCGTGGCACTCGGAAACGCACGACCGCGGACTGCCCCCCAGCAATACGGTGTGCAATGTCGGTGCGCTCGGGTTCGAGGCTGCCGTCATACGCAGGAGATGTACCGGCCTCCCTCGCTGCCTTCTTGAATCCTTCGAGCTGCTCTGACGTTGCGAACGAGTAGTACGCGGAACCGGACTCCATCAGTTGATTCACAACATCGCGGTACCGGTCGTATCGATCGGACTGGCGATATGACCCGCGTCCCCCGCCCTTTTCGAACCCCTCATCCCAGTCGAGTCCCAGCCACGTCATGTGTTCGAGGATGTCCTGCTGGAACTCCTCGGTGCTGCGAGCACGGTCGGTGTCGTCAGAGCGCAGTATGAAGGTGCCCCCGTTGGCGTGGGCGAACAGGTAGTTGTACAACGCTGTGCGCGCGGCCCCAACATGGAGGAACCCGGTTGGCGAAGGAGCGAATCGGACTCGGACGGTCACACTGACACCACAGGATTCATGAGAACGCCGATGCCTTCGATCTCCACCTCAACACGGTCGCCGTCGGCAATCGGGCCGACGCCTGCCGGTGTGCCGGTGAGGATCACGTCACCGGGGAGCAGCGTCATGACCGATGAGATGAACGCCACTATCTCTGGCACACCGAACACAACGTCAGATACAACGGCTTCCTGACGCAGTTCTCCGTTGACCGTGCAGGTGATGCCATTGGGCTCTGCGGGGTCGAACTCTGTGTCGATGGCCGGACCGAGCGGGCAGAAGGAATCGAAACCCTTCGCCCTGGTCCACTGCACATCGCTTCTCTGCAGGTCACGGGCGGTCACATCGTTGGCCGCCGTGTAGCCGAGCACATGATCGGCGACATCACCGGGGCGCACATTGCGGGTAACTCTCCCCATCACCACGGCAAGCTCAGCCTCGTGATGCACCTCGCCAACACCGTCAGGGATCCGAATCGGCGCCATCGGACCGATCACCGTCGTTGGTGGTTTGAGGAAGATCGCAGGAGTGTCAGGCACCTCATTGTTCATCTCTGCAACATGATCGACGTAGTTCCGGCCAACAGCGATGACCTTCGTCGGTATCACGGGAGAAAGCAGCTTCACCTCTGTGATCGGCAGCACCGTCTCGGACCGCTCCCAATGGAAGAAGGGCGAACCGTGATAGAGACGGATCCCATCAGGCTCGACGGTTCCATATGTGATGTCGTCTGCTTCTGCATCGATGCGGACGATCTTCATGCTGCCTCCCGATCAGGGGTAGTAATCGCCGGAACGGTAGGCGGCAAGTCGTTCCTTGTGCTCGTCGGTGAACGAGTCGAACACCTTCTGTTAGTGCTCGAAGTCAATAGCGAGGAACAACGCTGACGCTTCAACAAGCACGTTCCCTTCGTACGAGATCCTTCCCCGGGGCCACCCTCAAAACGATTGGCGAACTCGAGATCGGCTCTGACGATCGACCCGTCCAGCCACGGCTTCATTCCGAGCCCCTGTTCAGCTTGCAGCCGGCAACCCCAGCAGTACGGAGTGTGGGCGCCTTCGATTGACGCCACCATCGGCTCGAACGCCAACTGATCTCCGGTGATGTACCGATACGCCACTCCTGCTACCTCAGGCGTACTCAAGCCAGTCGGAGTACCGATCATCACGCCCGGTAACGGCGTCCATGAACATCTCCTGAGCCTTTCGTGTAACCGGCCCTGGCTTACCCGTGCCGACGGAACGATCATCGACCTCGCGCACCGGTGTCACTTCGGCAGCTGTACCGGTGAAAAATAGTTCGTCCGCGTAGTAGAGGTCCGAGCGGGTGATCGTCGCTTCCTGCACGTCGTATCCGCCATCGATCAGCATCGTACGGACCGAATCCTGTGTGATCCCGTCGAGAGCGCCAGCCGACGTGGGAGGTGTGTAGACGACGCCATTTCGGACAAGGAACAGGTTTTCACCCGAACCTTCCGCGACAACGTTCTGATCGTTCAAGAGGATCGCCTCGTCATATCCTGCGCGCACCGCGGCGGTCTTTGCGAGTACGGAGTTCACATATCCGCCGGTGACTTTGGCGTTCGGCATGAAAGCGCCCTGACCAATCCTGCGCCACGTTGACACTGCGACCCGAATCCCATTCTCAATGCCCTCGTCCCCGAGATAAGCACCCCACTCCCACGACGCAATGACAACATTGACGTCCGCACCGGCAGGATTGAGTCCCATTGCTCCTGTTCCGAAGAACACGATGGGTCTGAGGTACCCGGACGTGAGCCCGTTTGCGCGGAGGAGTTCTTTTGAAACCTTGACGAGTTCATCAACGGAGTAGTCGAGCGGGAGACCGATCGCCTTCGCCGAGCGGGCGAGACGCTCCATATGGTCCGTGAGCCTGAACACCGCGGCACCCTTCTCCGTCTCATAGGCACGGATGCCTTCAAAGACTCCCGTGCCGTAGTGCAGACCGTGGGTGAGCACGTGAACCTGCGCATCTGCCCAGGGAACGAGCTCACCATCCATCCAGATATATTCGGTGGCTTCCATGGCTTCAGTTTGCCAGAAGACGGGGAGTTAGGCGCAGCTCAGCCCTCGACATTGAGATACCGTCCGTGCCAATCGAGAATCGCTTCGAATCGCTCGACACGATGTTTGGGTTTGCCACTTCGCGACAGTTCGTGACCCTCATCGGGTGGGAACAGCACAAGCTCAGTGTCGACACCGCCGTTGAACAGGAGGCCGAAGAGCTGCTGGCCTTGTCCTATGGGACACCGGAAGTCTCCCTCCGAGTGGAGTACCAGAGTCGGCGTTTCGATGTCGTGTGCTCTCGCGAGCGGACTCGCCGCCCACATCTCAACCACGCCATCTGGCATATCAGCGTGGAGATACAGCTTGGTGAACCACGGGATATCCGTCGTTCCGGCCATCGATACCCAGTCGTACACGCCGCGTTCAGCAACAGCCGATCGGTAGTTCTTGTCCATCGACGTGACCATGACGGTTGCGATACCCCCATACGAGCCGCCCATGATTCCCATGTTGTCGACAGCGAGCCTTGGGAATTGTTTTGCGGCCTCGTACGGAGCGCTCTTGAGATCAAGCATGTCGGGTGGCGTCTCATCAGACCATCGGCCGCACGGCGCTTCGCCGTGAGCGAGCCCATAGCCAGACGATCCGCGCGGATTGATCGCCACAACGCCGTACCCGGCGCCCACATACACCTGGAACTCGTCAAAGAAGCCCCATCCGTACTGCGTGAACGGCCCACCGTGGATATTGAACAGCAGAGAAACCTGCTCATCACCTTCGGGCAGATAGACCCATCCATGAATCTCGTTGCCATCTGACTCGAACGTGAACTCCTGTGGCTCAACGATGCCCGCTTCGATAACGAACCCTTCATTGAGATTGCTCACCTGTCGTTCAGATTCTCCATCCCACAGATACACCTCGCCGGGCTGGGTGGTCGATGTGGCTGTGAATACGGCGTGTGAACCGTCCAACGAAGGACTCCATCCCGTGATCAACCGGTTTCCGCCAAGAACGTCAACGACAGCGCCGTCTCTGGCCACTGAGATGACCCGTTGAGCTCCACGATCCTCAAGCACCATTGTCGCGGATCCGTCCTCGGCGAATATGGGTGCTGTGAGCGCGCCAGCTGGGTGTCCTGGCATGAGATTTCGGTCCAAGTCGCTCAGCCGTGTGAGCGATCCTCCATCGGCGACTCTCTGGAACGGAAGCGGATCCAAGCTCACCTCATCAGTCTCGAACCCGACCGCATGCAGCTGTGCGTCGGCGTTATACCCCGACCATGACCACACACCAAGACCCGCCGCACTTTCTGGCTCACCGCCGGATACGTCCACCGTGAATACCTGGTGGAAGGGATCAGACCACCGGGTCTCGTGACGCGCCGACAGGAACGTGATCGTCGCTCCGTCCGGACTCCACTTCGGACTGCGATCGTTGCAATCCCCCTCTGTGATCTGCGCTGTTTCGCCCGTTGCGACCTCGTACGACCAGAGGTGAGCACGTTTGTCGTACGTCCATCCCATGTTGTCGAAACGGAAGCCGGGCGCGGTGATGCGACGAGGCGCTCGCTTCCGCTCGTCCTCCTCATCGATACCGTCGACATACTCAGGCACGACCAGCGCAATCCGCGATCCATCCGGTGACCACTCGAGCCCGTTCACGCCAACATCGAATTCGGTCACGACTTCGGCCTCTCCACCATCGATCGGTAGGAGTGCAAGCTGGGGGCGGTCCTCATCCCCGGGTCCCTTACGAAGGAACGCGAGAGCTGCACCATCGGGAGACCATCGAGGTGAACTGTCCGCTCTGCCTGATGTCAGTTGACGTGACGACTCCCCGTCCCAGAGCCACAGTTGACGTACATACTCATCCTCTTCGAGATCCATCTGGGAGACGACGAACACGGCTCGTTCGCCATCGGGGTGCAGGAAGGCATCGGAAGGGACTCGAAAGTCGCCAAGCTGGTCAGGACGCATCAAAACTCCAGTCATTCGTCGCGGTGCTCAACGGTACACAGGTTCCGAGTTCACTGACTGTGGCCGTACTACGTTCTACCCATGCATCGCTTCATCGCATCGGGCTTCGGCGTGGGCCTCATTCCGAAGAGACTTTGGGGTTCAGACAACGGGGCCGGCACGTTCGGGGCAGGTCTCGCTGCGATCTTCGCCTTCGTATGGATCGACTGGCCCTTGTGGTGGCACACGGCGGTGTTCGTCGTATTCCTTGCGCTCTCGCTGTGGTCATCCAGGCCCTTCGCAGATGACCATGCGGACCCTGGATGGATCGTCATCGATGAGATGGCTGGCACGTTCATCGCCGTCATCGGGCTCGGGGGCTGGCCGTGGCTCGTCGCCGTCGTGGTAGCGAGGCTCGCAGACATCTTCAAGGTCCTTCCTGGCGTGCCCCAAGCAGAGAAGCTGCCCGGAGCAGTAGGTATCACGATGGACGATGCTGTCGCGGGAATCTACGGTCTTGCGGCGGGCTGGCTCGCCTATGTGATCTTGTAGGTGATCCTGTAGCCAGCCTCAGCCCAGGTTGATGTACCTCGCCGCTGCGATGCCATCGAGCGCCAGCAGACCTGCTTCGTTCTCCGGGCTGATCGGCTCGTCAAGGGCTATACCCATCATTGCAGCTGCGCCATCTGGCCCCCGTCCAACAACCATGTCAGCAATGTTGCTTCCGACGTCGCCAAGGTACGTTCCAACGCGGCCGATACACCCAGGGACATCCTCGTTTCGGACGAGGAGCAGATGATCTGTCAGTGGTACTTCGATCGCGTAGCCGTCCACGCCGATCAACACAGCACCCTTGCGTTCCATGAACGTGCCAGCAACGGTTCTCGGGTTTCCGTCGACAATGCCTGAGACCCGAATCGTGGACTGGTAGTCGGTGACCTCCTTCTGTCGCTCCTCAATCAGCGACACACCATGGTCCACAGCCAGGAGCGGAGCGTTTACATACGAAACAGGAACATCGTAAACCGCACCAAGTGCACCCTTGAGCACGGCCAGCGCAAACGGTTTGACCGATTCGTCGGCGAGCTGCCCCTTGGTGACCACGGTCAACTCCCCCGGCAGACCCTTGGAGAACACAGCAAAGAGGATTCCCAACTGCTCGGCGAGCTTGATGAACGGCTGGTTTGCAGGCGAAACCTTCGGCCCGAGGTCAAGGTTGACTGCCGAAACGACAAGTTCGCCAGCCAATGCGTCACCAACGGCCTCCGCGACAGCAACTCCAGCCTTGTCCTGTGCTTCAACAGTGCTCGCACCCAGGTGAGGTGTCACAACGATCTGAGGGACATCGAACAGGGGGCTGTCTGTTGTTGGCTCGGTATCGAATACGTCCACCGCGGCGCCGGCGACCTTACCTTCGGTCACGGCTGTCGCCAGGTCATGTTCATTGACGATTCCACCGCGGGCGACGTTCACGATCCGAACGCCATCCTTCATCTTCTTGATCGCGTCTGCGTCGATGAGGTTCTCGGTTTGGGAGGTCCGTGGCAGATGGATCGTCAGCATGTCCGCAACGTCGAATACCTCATCGAGCGACAACATCTCGATGCCGAGCCGTGTCGCTCTCTCACGGGCAACATATGGGTCGTATGCGACGATCTTCATGCCGAACGATGATGCTCGCTGTGCGACCAGCGTGCCGATCTTGCCAAGTCCGAGCACGCCGAGCGTTTTGCCGTGCAGTTCAACACCTTTGAACTTCTTGCGGTCCCATCGGCCCTCACGCAGGCTGAGGTCGGCCTCGGGAACTCTCCTCGCTTGAGCGAGCAGCAGCGCCATCGTGTGTTCGGCTGCGGAGATCGTGTTGGCATTCGGTGCGTTGACGACCAACACCCCGAACTCGGTCGCTGCGTCCAAATCAATGTTGTCGACACCGATCCCTGCGCGGCCGATGACCTCAAGTTGTGGCGCCGCCTCGATCATCTGCCTGTCGACTTGTGTCGCTGACCTCACGATGATCGCTGCTGCGTCGGTTACGAGCGCCATCACCTCATCACGGGGCCGTCCGACCGCGTCAACAACGGTGTAGTTGGCAGCGAGACCTTCGATCCCCACGTCGGCTATCGCCTCTGCAACAACCACTTTCCGCTGGCTCATGTCATTTCCTCGTCATCCACTGAGATCGCATCAACCGCCATGGTATCGGTCGCCTACGGCAGTGCGTGCACCGGTGCCGAATACACCTGCATGCCGAATAGCTTCGTGTTGGCCCGCTCGATCGCCTCGATGCCGTCGGGTGACGTGATCCATGCGGCGAACCCGGCCGCAGCTCTGCTGTTCGAGGGGTCGACAACGGTGAGGTCATAGGGGTTCGGAATCTCGGTGTCGGCAACCCGTTCGAGCGAGAGAGCGCTCGCCGATGCGAGGAACGCCCCGTGTTCGGCGAGTGTCGCTGCGTGCCGCTGATCCGTGACTTGCAGGGTGGCTCCCATCCCCGTGCCTGTGCGGGTGTACCACGCCTCCCCCACAGGATCGAATCTGATGCGGTCCCATATGGCCAGTTCGGCAGCATGTGTACCGGATCCGTCGTCCCTGCTGATGAACTGAATACCACGGGAGGCGATCTCGGTGAATGCTTCATCGATGGAGCCTGCAGATATGGCGATCGTCGGATCAGCGACGACAAAGAAAATGCTGGCGAACACATCGGCCCGTATCGACTGTGGATGTTCAGTGAGGAACTGGTCCAGCGCCTCCCTGTTGTGCGTGATGATCACATCGGCATCTCCCGAAGTAGCGAGCGCGATCGCTTCGGAAGACGACAGTCCGACGACCGAGATCGCGTTCGAAGGGTCAACCTCGCCGTAGGCCGAGACGATCTCAGCAATAAATTGCGAGTCAACGAGGGTTGTGCCCGCCCCAACAATGACACGGCCTTCAGATGAAGACGAGGGCGAGGAAGTGCAACCCGCAACCACCAGCATGATCGCTGGCAGGAGCATCCACCATCTCCGCATCAGGTGGCGCCGACGATGTCAGCAACACGATCATTGAGCGGTGACGCGAGAACCTTGTCGACCGAACCCTCTTGCAGGATTTCACCGCCATCGATGACGACCAATCGATCAGCAGTCGTTCGAACTGCCTCGATGGAGTGCGTAGACCACAAGAGCGCCCTCGACGCGGTCGCGTGGCGAATGGTGTCAGCCACATCGGCGCGGCTTGCAGCATGGATCGGCGCGAGCGGTTCGTCCAGCAAGACAAGCGGAACCGCAGATGCCAACGTTCGGGCGAGACTGATCCTCTGAGCCTCACCAACTGATACCTCGTTCGATGGCTTGGCGAACAGCTGATCGACACCGAGTTCCGCAGCAAGGCGTTCGGCATCGGTCGACTCCTCCTTGTCAAGACCGAGCGTGAGGTTCTTGTGCACCGTTCCACGGAACAGGTACGGCGTCTGAGGCAGGTAGGCAACCGGCGCGAGAGGTTCCGATTGCGGAACGGTTCCCGCGATCAGCCGCATGATCGACGACTTGCCACCCCCATTCGGGCCGAATAGCGCAACGGACTCTTCGGCTCCCACTGACACGTCCACACCGCTGAGCACGCTGCCGTCACGGGGGAATCGCAGACCGGTAAAAACGAAGAAGTCAGGCATCCGAAGCGCCTCTGGCCTGGAGCCACGTAAGCCCACCGTTGACGATCACAGAGAGGATCAGCAGGACGAACCCGAGCGCTATAGCGGCCCCAAAACGAGCCTGCCTGGTTTCTTGCACGATCGCCGTCGTAAGAACACGAGTCTCGCCCGCAATGTTGCCACCCACAATGAGCACTGCACCAACCTCAGCGATGACCCGACCGAACGCTGCAGCCACCGCGGCCAGCACACCAACGCGCGCCTCGCTCGCAAGAATCCGGAGCCTGCCGAGGAAGGGAAGTCGGAGCGCGAGCAATTGCTCGGTTGCTGCTGGCGCGAGCCCCGAAACAGCACCAAGGGACACGCCAATGGCGATCGGAAGGGCGAGAACGCTCTGGACGGCAACCATCGCGCCAGGGGTGAAGAGGAGCTCGAGTGAACCGAGCGGGCCATCTCCCCACAAGAGGAGCAGGACGAACAATCCGGCGAGAACGGGGGGAATCCCCATGCCCACGTTGACCATTGTGACAACCACCCATCGACCCCTGAATCTCGCCTGTCCGAGCCAGATACCGATTGGCACACCGATCGATGCCCCGATGATCGTTGCCGACAGCGATACAACGAGTGTCAACACGATGATCGCGCGCAGGTCCGGTCCGAACTCGAGCAGGTACCGGACACCGTCTGCAAGGACGTCAAGAATGAAACCCATGCCAGAACTCTAAACGCTATCGCCACGTGAGCACGGTTTGACCCCACGCCGGCGCGGTATCGGCTCGGGATGCCACGCGACGACCC
>PVMK01124965.1_pt1 | contig 10894 bp, 9 predicted proteins | sample 1853481 | NCBI WGS metagenome assembly PVMK01 (sample SAMN08533507, study PRJNA380276) | Marine sediment metagenome, whole genome shotgun sequencing project. | reverse complement strand
TGTGCTACGGTCACGGTCTGTGCCGCGACCAGGGGTTTGCGGGTTTTCTTGCGGGTCATGAGCACCAGGTCGACCAGCTGGTCGCGTAAAGGATGGAGCTGGCTCTCGTGCTGGAGCTCCCTGATCGGAAACCCGGGGCGGCCGGCCTGGGTGATATCAATATGACAACTCAGCTTGCTGAGGCCACCACGAAGTACCAGCGCTTCGAGCAGTTCGGGATTATCCAGCAGTCCCTGTCCATGGGTCATCAGCATGGGCACCAGGTCCAGCTCCACGCAATACGCCACGATCTCAATCAATTCGTCTTCCCGGCCCGCCCTGACATAGGCGTCCACCACATCACCCCCGGTGACCTGGATGGGGCCGCCCTTGCCCAGAAAGCGCCGATTGGCCTCGATTTGGGCTTTCATCTCGGCCATATCCACCAGCGGAACCCGGTTGGCATTGGCGGGCAGGTAACAATGACTGCAGCCAAAGGAGCAATAGGACGGGCCCATGGTGTAGCCGCATTGAACCCAGTACTTCCCTACCACCTGGTTATCGAGCTTGAGGTGGTCCGGCAGGGCGTCCCACCTGCTTTTCAGCAGCCCGGCAGTTTCTGCATTTCTCAACATACGCTGGATCATTTTCCCGTGTTATCGCTGTAAACAGCGCGCATAATTCGGCCTCCGACCCATGAACGCCGTTGCAACATGGAACCCTCGACCTCTGTGATAGTCTCAGTCTCAGTTGAATCGATAGAAACCTAACCCGATGGACAAACCATTCCATAGTACATTATGGGAGACCCGGCTGCGTAGCGGCGCATTTTTCATGCTGCTTTGCGTTATGGGTTTTTGTCCATTCCAGGCGACACAAGTTCAGGCTGCGGAGCACCCTTTTGATTACAGCGCCTGGCATTCTGTGCTTGAACGCTATGTGGATGACAATGGCCGCGTTGACTACCAGGGCCTCAGCACCCAGCGCCGGGAGCTGGATGAGTTTCTAGCCCTGGTCCGCGAGGTCGGGCCATCTACTCACCCTGGGCTGTTTCCTACACCGATTCATGAACTGGCCTACTACATCAATGCCTACAACGCGCTGGTTTTTGAAGGGGTGTTGTCCCGTGGCCCGGAACAGAAGAGCGTGTGGAGGGGCCTGATATCCGGGCTCAACTTTTTTGTGCGAATGGATGTGATGCTTGACGGGGCCACAACCAACCTGCGCAACCTGGAAAATGACATCATCCGCGATCGTTACCGGGATCCCCGGACTCATGCGGCGCTAAACTGTGCCTCGATCAGCTGTCCGCGCTTGCCCCCCCGGCCCTTCGCTGTAGAAACTCTCGGCCGGCAGCTTGACGATGCCATGCGTGAATTTGTCGCCAGCATAAACAATGTGCGGGTTGAACGGGCGACACAAACTGTGTACCTGTCCGAAGTATTTGACTGGTTTGATGAGGATTTCATCGAGTTTGAGGAACAGTCCGGAAACACCGACCCGAGTCTGGTCGCCTATGTCAATCGTTATCGCAGCGCAGACCGACAGATCGCCGTTGACTACAAGCTGAAATTCATCCCCTACGACAAGGGCATCAACAGCCAGTAATTAGCCGCTGGCCCGATACGGCCATTGCTTCGCCGGATATGTTAAATTGCCACCTGGTAGCAATACCCGTGATATCCGGCAAATCAACCACCCGTAATTCCAATGGCCCTGAACCCCTACCTGCAACGTGCACGCGACATCTTCGCCCGCGAAGGCGCCGGGGTGCTGGCGCGTCGGATGGGATTAAAAATCAGGTCGGCACTGGGAATGGGCGGCCGCGGCGATTTTGACCACGGTTACGGCGCCTGGATTGAGAAATTTGACCAGCCACTTTCCAGCGCAGAAGCCGAAGCTGTTTACCAGGCGCTTGGGGCAAAACCGCTCATCACCGTGATCATGCCGGTGTTCAACGTAGACCCACAGTGGTTGCGCGGGGCCATCGAATCCGTGCGTGAGCAGTCCTACCCGCACTGGCAGCTGTGCATTGTCGACGACGCTTCCACCGATCCCCGGATCAGTGAAACCCTGGACATTTATCGCCATAGTGATCCGCGCATTCGTATCGCCCGTAACCAGGATAATCTTGGCATCTCGGAAACTTCGAACCACGCGCTCCGCCTCGCCGAAGGTGAATTCATTGGTCTGCTTGACCATGATGACCTGTTGGCCAGGGATGCCCTGCTACACAATGCCCGGGTTATCGATCGTGAGTCCGATGTCGACCTGGTGTACAGCGATGAAGACAAGATTAACCCGGGCGGAAAGCGCAATACCCCGTTTTTCAAGCCGGATTTTTCCCCCGAGCTGTTACTCGGCCAGAACTATATCGGCCACTTCGTGGTGGCCCGAAGATCACTTGTTAACGAGATCGGCGGGTTCCGCAAAGGACTTGATGGAGCCCAGGATTATGACCTGCTACTGCGCCTCATCAGTAAATCCCCAAGGGTGCAGCATATACCGAAGATTCTCTATCACTGGCGCGAGATTCCCGGCTCAACCGCTACCACATTCAACTCCAAGTCCTATGCCGGCGACGCCGGCAAAAAAGCACTGCAAAATTTCGCCCAGGAAAACCAGCTGAATGCCACGGTGACAAATGGCACACAGCCCGGCACCTATTTCACCCGGTTTGCGGTCAATGATTCGCCACTGGTCAGCATCATCCTGCCTTTCCGGGACCAGGCGGATCTGCTGGACAAATGCCTGGGCAGTATATTTGCCCGTACCGACTGGCAGCGGCTCGAGATCATTGCCCTGGATAACCAGAGTGAACAGCCTGCCACTCGCAACATAATCCACAAGTGGCGTGATTCCGGAAAGCCGGTTCGGTTTGTTGCTTATGATGCCCCGTTTAACTATTCACGGATATGCAACACCGGGGTTGCCGAGGCCATCGGGGATTATATCGTTCTTCTCAACAGCGACATTGAAATCACGTCGGATCATTGGATTGAAACCCTTCTCGGCCATGCCCGGCAGCCTGCCACCGGAGCGGTGGGAGCGAAACTGTTATATCCCGGACAGACAATCCAGCACGCCGGAATTGTGGTTGGCATCGATGGCGGGGCCGGACACCCTTACAAGCATTTTCCCGCAGATCATCGTGGCTATTTTCTACGGCTTGGCCTGGCCCACAATGTCAGCGCTTTAACCGGCGCACTGATGATGGTCCGAAAGGCACGTTTCCTGGAAGTGGGGGGGCTGGACCAGGAAATGTTCGCCGTGGCCTATAACGATGTGGATCTTTGCCTTAAGCTGATGCAGGCCGGATACCGCAACATCCTCAATCCCCATTGCACTGCCATTCATCGCGAATCCAGCTCCCGTGGTTATGAATATTCTGCCCAACAGCAGTCCCGCCACGACCGGGAAAAGGGATTAATGAGAGAAAAATGGCTCGACTTTTATACCCGGGGCGATCCCTTCTACAACCCGAACCTTACCCTGGCCCGGGAAGATTATTCCCTCAACTTCCAGCGCCAGGATCCCTTCACTATTCCATCCGGGGTTTGATGGAGTCCGGACAGGCCGGCCGATTTTCAAGGCGATCAAGATAGGCCGCCACCGGACCCGGGGGAGCTGGCCGGTAACTGCTGGCCCATGTGACTAGATGATAGGCGTAGATATCCGCTGCGGAAAACGTGTCGTTGACCAGGTATTCACCGTCTTCGATATAGCCAAACAGAATTGGCAGGCTTTTTCCCGCCCTTTCCAGGGCAGCGGCTGCGGTCCCCTGGGGCCAGCTGTAGATCCGCTTTAGCCGCGTAGCCTGGTCCGCAATCCACAGGTATGACTCAATCTCCGACATCATGAAATAGACCAGCTGGCGATAACGACTTTGCCCGCCTGGGTCAGCGGGAATCAAGCTGCCCGGGGTCGCGATGCTGTCAACATACTCCATGACCGCAACAGACTCCGTCACTACCATCTCGCCATGCACCAGTACCGGGATTTTTCCGCCCGGGTTGAGCCGGAGAAAGGTTTCTGTGCGGTTTTCGCCCTTGAGCGGATCGAGCCTGACCAGCCGGTATTCCAGCTCCAGCTCGTTGAGCGCCCAAATCACCCGCTCTGCCCTCGAACGGAAGGGGTAGGCGTACAGGATAATGTCGGAAGTTCGATTAATACCAGTCTGGTTCATGCTGAGGGCCAGTATATCCAATCAGGTACTGCCAAAATATAGGACATGGGGCATGGGACAAAGATAAAACCCGGAATTCCACCGAAGGGGCAGGATTTACCCCTGCAGCGCCTCGATGTTTCTGAGTTCCTGCTCTCCAAACCCGGCCCTAAGGCGTGCCTCATGGTTGAATGGCCCTTTCAAGTCGCCGTGCAGATGGTTTTCCACCAGCTTGACACATGTGGGCCCCGGGTCGAGCCCCCTGTTGAGGCATAGCCAGTTAAACCAGCTGGAGCCGATCCGGACATGTTCAATTTCGTCCGTGTAGATTACCCCTAGTATGTCCGCTGCCTGGTCGTCACCCACTGCTTGCAGACGCCTGATCATTTTGGGTGTGACATCCAGGCCACGGGCTTCCATCACCCGGGGCACCAGGGCCATGCGGGCCAGTACATCATGACTGGTCTTCAGCGCCATCTCCCATAATCCGTTATGCGCAGGATACTCGCCATAGTCACAATCATGCTGTACCAGGTAACCCCGCACCAGGCCAAAGTGACGGGCTTCGTCTGCGGCCACGCCAATCCAGTCGAGGGTGTACTGCTTCGGCTGGTCGCGAAACCGGTAAGCGGCATCCAGGGCCAGGTTGATGGCATTGAATTCGATATGGGCGATAGCATGCATCAGCACGTTGCGCCCAACCTGGTTCTGTATACCGCGACGTTTTAAACACCGTGGCGCAACCAGCTGCAGGTGCTCCGGTAGTCCCGGTATCGCAATATCTTCCGGCGCAACGCTACTTGCGGTGCCGAGTTTCCCGTCCCTGTGCTGGGTCAGGAGGGCTGTGGTTGACCGGCATTTGTCATCGATATCGCTGCAGGTGATGATTCTGTGCAGAATATCGAACATGTTACAGCTACCGATAGTTTTGTGCCTGGTGATAATCGATCCCCGGTGATAATAGCGCTAGTAGGGCGTCCCGTCCTTGTGGGTAAACTGCCAGCCGCCCCCGGACTGGCTGCTGGCGGCCAGATCATCATCCGGATACTCCACCACATCTCCCGCGACCCGGTCGCCTATTTCGAGATACCTTGCCGGTTGATCTGATTGGTTGACGAGCTGGTGGGCAGCACCCGCCGCAGCTGGAAAGCCCATGCACTGTCCCGGCTCCATGGGATAGGACTCGTTGCCCGATAGCAGGGTCAGGTTGCCGCTGAGCACATAAATCCACTCATCCTGCCGTGAATGGCGGTGCTTCAGCGCCGACATCGCACCCGGGGCAAGCTCGGTCAGGTTTACGCCGAAATTCTGCAGGCCGAAATAATCCCCCAGCTTCCTTTTAGTACGCCCTTCCATCATGGTGCTGAAGGGTTCGGGATAACTGGATTTTTTCACTTGCGCCGCAATCTCACAGGCACGCACCGGTTTCGTGGCTGACATATTTTACTCCCTGGCAGGGATTTAGCTGCTTGAAGGCGCAGTATACCCAATTGGTCCGGTAAAAATGCCCGGCCAGTTTCTAATTGCCATAGTGCTCGAGTTAAAGCCCGGCCAGGCGCAGGTGACCGGGATGAATACGGGTCTTTGTGCGGCGAACCTGTCCTCTAAACAAATGCATAGAGCAGGAAACCACCGAAGCACACGGCAGCGACGCCGCCAGCCCGCTCCACAGGTTTCGACCTGGCCAGCGCCCAGTTCATCAGCCCCTTGAACCGGTGACGGCCTATCAGGGCGAGAATTAATGCGGCTGCCAACGAAACCCAGCCAAGGATTTCAATGGCAAGGGGAAACTTCGATGCAGCAGACAGGTAAACAAGCAATACACCGAGCACGATCCTGACAATGACCGCCAGTAACTGCAGGCCCGGCCTTTCCAAGTTATTCCTGAGAATTCCGTAAACCGTGTCCGGATTAATGATAATCACGGCTCCTGCCAGCATGGTCAGGATAGCAAATACAATTATTACGCTGGTCATACTCCGGCTCCTTCAGAGGCCCAAAGCCCGGGCGGATCCCGAGCCCCAGGAATCGGTAATTTTACCTGGTTGCTGATGATTACGGGACACTATTGAACCGGTCCCAGCCCAAGCTCACGCAATATTTCCTCGGTGTGCTGACCCAGTTCTGGCGCAGCAGTTTCTGCTTGTTCAGAACCTGAAAGCGGGTTTCGTACGAACCGCATGGAGGTGCCGTCCTCGGTGACCACTTCTGAAAAGGGCTGGCACTCATCCATGATGGAATTAGTGGCTATGCTATGGACGTTTTCCACCGCGGAACACGGGATACCGTTGTCTACCATCCGCTCGATCCATTCTCGTGATGGTCTGGTCGCCAGGTGCTCGCTGAGTATCTGGTGGAGCCGGTCGCGATTCTCCAGCCGTGCTTCGTCGCTTTGAAACCGGAGGTCTGCGGCGAGGTGGGACAATCCAATCACCACGCAAAAATGCGGCCAGTCTTTTGCGCTTCCCAGCCCGATAACAATATCTCCGTCGGCGGTGGGATAGGTTTCGAAGGGCGTCATGGTGGGATGGCGTGAACCAATGGGGCCGGGGATGATTCCCGCGTTCAGATACCTCGCAAATGCGTTTTCCATGCAGGCCCACTGGCAGGCCAGCATGGAAACATCGAGGTGCTTGTCCGGCGGATGGCCATTGACGTCCCGCTGGTACAGGCGCTCGAGTATGCCGATTGTGGCAAACATCGCCGCAGCGATGTCACCAATTGAAAACCCGACCCGGGTGGCGGGGCCACCAGGCGGCCCGTTGATGCTCATCATGCCGCTCATGGCCTGGACCACGATATCATAGGCCGGTCGACCGCTAAGAGCACCGGTTTGTCCAAAGCCGGAAATTGATGCTTTAACAAGGTTGGGGTTGATGCGCTCCAGTTCGGCATCGCTGCAACCGAGCCGGTCGCGAACGCCGGGCCGCATGTTTTCAACAAATACATCCGCAGTCGCCAGGAGTTTATGCAATACCTTTTTGCCGGCATCTGTTTTAAGGTCAAGCACAATTGATCGCTTGTTACGGTTGACCGATGCAAAGTAAAGACTGATATTATTTTGATGGGGTGGCGACGCGCGTGCAGAGTCCCCGTCCGGCCTTTCCACTTTGATCACATCTGCGCCCATGGAGGCGAGAAGCCATGTGCAATATGGCCCGGAAAGGGCGCTTGTCATGTCAACAACACGAATTCCTTTCAATTTTCTTCCTGCCGTAATCGCTGTTTCACTTTAATCACCTGGCCGCGTTCAACGTCACAGGCAACCTGGCTGATTGTTTCTCCTTCCGATTCCAGGGCTTCTTTCGGCACAATGCGTTCCAGCAGCCCCCACTGCAACGCTTCGGCAGCGGATATTTTCTGGCCGCCAAGCAGGATCATGGCGGTACGGCCAGTCCCGGTTATTGCATTGAGGCGGGTGACATCAGCTTTGCCCGGCATCAAACCATTGCGCAGCACCGGATATCCGAAAGTCGCATGGGCCACACCGATACGGATATCGCAGCCCAGGGCGAGCGCCAAACCGCCGCCGATGCAGGCGCCATTGATGAGGGCCACAGACAAAACCGGTAACTTCAACAGGGTATCGGATAATGCTTTCCAAAGGCCTTCATCCTGCATGGTTCCCGCTTCGGTGAGATCGGCACCGGCACAAAACGCACGGTTTCCGGCACCCCGAACCAGCAAGGTGTGAACCTGCTGGTTGGCAGAAATTCCCACCACAGCGCGAGTCAGGTCTGTCACCATTTCCCTGTTCAGCGCATTGGCCTTGTGCGGTCGTTGGAGGGTGAGCACGGCCCTCTTGCCCTTTATTTCCAGTTGTATCAGTGTGGTGCTCATATCAGAATCTCCAGGTTTTTTCATTGATGGATTGAGGGTCCCCGGTGATCAGGGTCTTCGCTGGTAGTACTGTAGTCTAATACCTGAAATATCAATTGTGTTCAGGTTTACCTCGTTGTGCCAGCGAGTTTGACAATGGGAGAGGCATTATTTCGAATAATTTGACCTGCAGAGAACTCACAGGATTGAACTCACTTCTGTTTGAATCCAGCCGACAAGTTTTTCAGAAACAGGTGAAGTACAGGTGCTTGAGCGGATATACAGGTACAGGTCATTCCTGGAAGGGGTAGAGAAACTTCCAACCTGCACCAGTTTTCCATCCCTGATTGACCTGTTGATCAGGAACCGTGTTGCAAGTAACAACCCCCTGCCCAACAACGCAGAATCAATTGCACTGTGGTAGTTGTTGAAACTCAAGTTGATGTTTGCCGCACAGTGGGCAGAATCGAGGTTGCAGAAGAAAATCCCAATACGTAAAACGTTTATTCTCTTGTTTCAGATTCCATACAAAATGCAACTTCATCTGACATAAAATGAAAAAGCGGACACTCACAGGGCTGAAAATAAGGTCCGCTTATTGCCCTAGGCGGACGGTCGGGCCAAATTCATAAAATCACTGAAGAAAACTCAGTTTAGACATTCAACGCGTGCTCTCAATCGCCGGCAGACCGCGCAGCGGGCTGGCCGTCGGATGCAGCGCTTTGTTGGGCGTCATTGTCATTTTAGAGCCTCCTGCGCAATGGTGCGCAGCTGTTCCACTAACATATTCCGGTCTTCGTAGGTAAGTCCCTGGGTTGGAATGGCCTTCAGACAATGTATCCGAATCTGTCCTGTTCCGACCCTCCAGGTGCCAGAGGGTAGAACCTCTTTGGCACCGAACATGACGACTGGAATAATCGTGGCCTGGGCTTTTATCGCCAATACTGCAGGACCCTTCTTGTACGGAAGTAACGTACCATCAGTGCTTCGTGCACCTTCGATGCTGATGAGGCTCGATTCCTCTCTTAGCTTGATTCGTCCATTGCCGTATGATCACAATATCGCCGAGGAACATACGCGCCATTCCGGCCAACGGCATTAGAGCGTATTCCAGATTTATCACCATAAAACATGGTGCTAGGAGAAATGCGCTTGCCGCTCCCTCCACAATATTCGACTGATTCAGCCACACGTAGAGCTTGGGCTCCTGGAGGGGTTTCCCATGATTCTCATCATGCAGCAATACTGATATACAAAAAATTTGGAACTGCTTGCGTACCCAGCTCTGGTACAAGGTCCCGCCCAGTCGCCTAGAGAATGGACAAACAACGAAGAGTGGAATAAAGTGAACCCAGGAATTTACACTTGCAAGCATCCAGCGTAGCAAACTCCGAACAAGTGGCGCCTTTGGTAGCTTAGTTTCCATAGGGAAATAGACACCTAACAGTGACTATGAGGCCCCATACGGCCCTCATGGTTAAATAAGAATGAATTAGAAATTCGTTCTAGTTGTCTATTTTTATTCATATCCTTGATTTTTTGCATCGTTATTGAAAATAGCAAATCGGGACCCCGGTTTTCTCATGCCAAATCGATAAAGTTCACCAATTTTGCTTTGTCTCAATGTCCGCATTGGAGAAATCGGACGATCATGGATTTGGAAAAAACTTCCGTATATTGCCCTAAGGAGCCATACACTGGAAGCTAAACATAGTAAGTGTTTCTCCTACCGTCTTTACTGAATTTCGCTCGCTAACCCGTTATTCACAAGCAGCGGCAGAAGCCAGAATCAGTTGTTGATAGGCAGACCGACCACCATCAGCACCGCGTAGTCCTGTTTGTTGCAACCTTCAACTGCTGGCATCGGAGCGCCCGCTACGACCCGAAATGCATCACGCGGCGCATTTTCAGGTGAACAGGAATTTTCGCCAACCGCCGGTGTATAAATTGCCGAACGACAGCCCAGATGGGTTACGTCATACAAACTAGCGCCATGTTGCAGTTCCCAGTGGCTGTTACCGTTCTCATCGACGGGATGCACTGTCAATGCCGTCATCACCATGCGGCCGCCCGTGACCAGATACTCACCCGGCGGTAACGGAAAATTAGGCGCCTCCATGATCAGGCCATTTTCTTCTAGCCACCATTGCGAATTATTGAACTGCCAGTTAGCCGGCGCAACACCGTCCGAAGCAAGCAATTGGGCGTAGTTATCCAGCCGCACGCCCCGTGGCCCGGGATCGAGTGGCCATATACCCCAGGTTTGCGCATTGTCGCCAGAAATCGCATCCGGGTCCGCCAGTGCGGCAATATACTGTGTTGGAACGGGTTTAAATCGAGAGCGATAGTCGTCGGCGAGCGCTGCCTTCTGGGCTGAAATCAAAATAATGAATGCGAGGAAAAGCTGGGCGCTCCGCAACTGTCGATGTCCCTGTTTCGAAGTGACACGATCATTGAGGTTAACGCACCAGTTTGTATTCATATGGGTATCTTGATTCAAATGTCATTGAACAGTATACCTGAAACAACTAGTGCACTGTAATATCTACACTTGACCATTCAGCTCTAAAAACCTAACTCGATTAGATCGGACAAGACTGAGAAAAGCGGACGTTCACTTTCTTAGAGAATTTGTCCGCTTATTGCTGCGATTTCAACCGATCGACGCAACACATGCGTTAAATCTCTCAGCCGGTGTTTCAAATTCACTATAATGATCGATTATTTCCAATTTAAAATTCGATTTTGGTATCATCAAATTCGACCGCACACCCCAAATCGGCATACTGTTTTTCAAAGTCCAATAGCACACAATCTTCGCGCCCCACCAGACGAGCATTGAAAACGTTCCCCGAAACCACGGTGTGTGCGGTCGAATTTGATGATACCAAAATCGAATTTTAAATTGGAAATAATCGATCATTATAGTGA
>PVMK01116330.1_pt1 | contig 10894 bp, 7 predicted proteins | sample 1853481 | NCBI WGS metagenome assembly PVMK01 (sample SAMN08533507, study PRJNA380276) | Marine sediment metagenome, whole genome shotgun sequencing project. | reverse complement strand
TTCGGCGCGACGAGGTTGATGCTTTTGACGAGGTGAGTGCAGCAGTTGGTTGTTTGGGTCTTCTGCGGGGACAAGAGTTGATGCTGATGATACTAAACTATGCTGACCGCTCTGCGCTGCTGGGACACCGCCTTGACAGGAAGGAAAGACCTTACGTCCCGCGCAAGTATGAGCCCTTCAAACTCACCGAATAGCCATAACCCATCTCAAAAGTGCGTCTAAGGCTCCATGGCGGCGTTGCGTGTCGGCTCAAAATGCTTCGTCCTTCCGGGCTTCAAGTACATATTCTCAGCCGCAGACACACGCAGACTTTTGTGGCGACGACCCCGGTTAAATAGGCTTCGCATTTAACGGGGCAGGCCTGTCGCCAAGACTATCTGATTCTAAAAGACTGAATGTTCACCGCCCGTTCGCTTCACTCACTCGAGGCGCGGAGGGCGCAGAGTAATACTTTTTTCGTTTGCCGGGAGACGGCGTCAAACGAAAACCATCCGTCCCGCTTTCAGCGGGAGCAAAATCTATTACCTTTTCCCGAAGGGGCAGGTTGTTTTTGTCCGGTCAGGCCTGCCCGCCACCCGCCCGGCACTGAAAGGCTTTGGCCGAGGCGGACAGGTTGCAAGCGCTCGGGCGCGGCAGGCGGGTCGACCGGACAAAAAAGTCTGTGCAGGTCTGCGTAAGTCTGCGGCTAACCCTTTCTTGTTCTTGCCTTGAACTGCAACAGCGAGCGCATTCCCTGTCCCGATTCATCGGGATTGCAGGGAGCTTCAAACCCGTTGACATCTCAACAAAATTGTTATAGTTTCCTTTACATGGCAAGGCCTTTGGTATAGCTACCCCATCACAAGTAGACCAAAAGAGATGTTCGACCCACACACCTTGTTTGAGTGAGGAAGAAGCCGAGCATGAGCCAAGATAAAAGGAGAGACCCGAGAATAGATTTTTACCTGCAAGTGATGATTAAGGGCCATGAAGGACCGCAGAAGGTAAGAGACTTCAGTATGAGCGGGTTATTTATCCAGGTGGTCGATCCTTCCCTTTTCAACAAAGGAGATGAAGTCCATCTTGTCATGAAGCTTCCGCACGAAAACGACCCTATCCGGGTAAAGGCCCTGGTTATGCGTGTGACTTCGGAGGGTATCGGTGTTGAATACATTGACCTGCAGCCTCAGCATGCCATGGCCCTCGAATACTGTTTTCATGTTTTTAGACATACCGTGCCAATTCCCGGTACCTGATGAACTGCGGAGAGCATCATAACATGTGAACCGCGCCAGCGAGCAAATCTAAGAATGGCACAACACCTTACAGTCGCAGATTTCCTGTCCCGATTTGCAGGGACTGCACGGACCTTCAAAGGTTTGTCGAGAATATCGATGACCACAGGGAGTTACCTCCCTTGCGGATATAATGAGACGATACACCATCAAAGAGGGACCACCCCGGCCCGCAAAGAAGACCTTTTCCATCCCCTATAAAAAAGCCCTGAATCCTGCCCAATACGAGGCTGTGACCACCTTGCAGGGGCCCATGCTGGTAATTGCAGGGGCTGGAAGCGGCAAGACTCGAACCCTCACTTACCGCGTTGCCCGGCTGGTTGAGGAAGGGATCCCTCCGCCAGCCATCCTGCTCCTGACCTTTACGCGGAAGGCAGCCCAGGAGATGCTGCGAAGGGCTACAGCGCTCCTGGACCATCGTTGCGAAGGGGTTGCCGGCGGGACTTTTCACTCCTTTGCCAACCTGACCCTGCGAAGATATGCCGAAAAGTTGGGTTTTGAATCCGGGTTTAACATCCTGGATCGGGCCGATTCAGCGGATGTGATCAACCTCGTCCGCACGAGGATGGGGTTGAATCTCAAAGAGCGTAGATTCCCGCGAAAGAAGACGATTGCCACCATATACAGCAAGGCCGTGAACAAGGGGATTCCCATCGAGGAGGTCATCCTTGGCGACTATCCTCATTTTCTAAAAGACACCGGGAATCTTCTCCGCCTCAATGAGGCTTACGAGGCCTATAAGCGGAAAAATCTCGTGGTGGACTACGACGACCTCCTCATCTACCTTAGGGCATTACTCGAGGAAAACCCGGACGTTCAGGAAACACTTTCCCAAACCTATCGCTACATCATGGTGGATGAATACCAGGACACGAACAAGATTCAGGCTGACATTATCAGATTCCTTGCCGCCACCCACAACAACGTCATGGTAGTGGGAGACGATTCCCAAAGTATCTATGCCTTTCGCGGGGCAAATTTCCGCAACATCATGGATTTTCCCGCGATATTTAAAGGTACAAAAATCATTAAGCTGGAAGAGAACTACCGGAGCACGCAGCCCATATTGAACGTGGCAAATGTTATCATCGACCGGGCACAAGAAAAGTACACAAAGGTCCTGTTCACGAAGAAGAAAGACGGCATCGTGCCGGGCTTGGTGGTCGCTGAAGATGAACACATGCAGTCACAATTTGTGAGTCAAAGGATCCTTGAACTCCGGGAGGAAGGGATTCCCCTAAATGAGATTGCGGTCCTGTTTCGTGCCAGCTACCATTCCTTTGACCTGGAGATCGAGCTTAATCAGAGAAATCTTCCCTTTGTAAAGGTGGGGGGATTCAAGTTCATGGAAACGGCGCACATCAAAGATCTTCTTGCCCACTTGAAGATACTGGCAAATCCTTTTGACACGGTGAGCTGGCATCGTGTTTTCATGATGGTGGAGGGCATCGGGCCCAAGACGGCTGAGGAAATATTTCAGGGTGTTATGAAGTCTGGCACAGGGGTCAAAGGTCTGGCCTCTGTGAAACCCAAGCCGCGTTATGCTCGGGCTTTGGAAAGACTGGGTAATGCTATGGAGGGCGTTGATGGTAACGGTCTCTCCCCAGTCGATATTGGGGCCAGGCTCCTGGATTACTATAAGACGATCTTGGAGAAGAAATATGACGACCATCCCAAGCGGTTCAAAGACCTGGAGCATTTGCTGACGATTATGGAGCGATACCAGAGCCTTGAGGTCTTCCTTTCCGATATGGCCCTTGAGCCGCCCAGTGCCAGTGTAGATGGCATTCTGACTACCGACTATGAGGATGAGCAACTGGTTCTTTCGACAATTCATTCGGCCAAAGGGCTTGAGTGGCATACTGTTATTATCATATGGGCGATAGAGGGACGTTTCCCCGTTACGTTTGCCGCGCGCAGTGATGAAGAAATGGAGGAAGAACTTCGTCTCATGTATGTAGCGGCTACGAGGGCAAAAGAGAATCTCTACTTCACGTGTCCGATGAACGTATACGACCGGGCCACCGGAGGGGTCTTCTCCAGGCTCTCCCGGTTTATCGATGGGATTTCCGAAGAGATACTCGAACCGTGGTCTCTGGTGGGTGAGGCGGCATGGGATGGGGATGACTGGTAGGGTTGGAATCGCTCTCAGCCTCTACGGGCTTAAAGTACATATATTTAGCCGCAGACACACGATATTAGCCACAGACCCACACAGACGGACACAGACAACTTCTGCCCGGTCGACCCGCCTACCGCGCCTGGGCCGCTTGCAATGGTGGGCAGGCCCGCCCGGACAGAACCCGTGTTCGCTATCGCGAAAAAAAGATCTATTCTTTACCTGCCCGAAGGGCATGACAGTCATTGTGGCGACAAGTCGTCGCCACAATAGTCTGTGTGAGTCTGTGTGAGTCTGTGGCTGACCCTTCTTTTTTCTGTTTGTGTGGGCTTGCCGTGAGCCTGCCGAACGGTCTGCGGCTAACCTCATATTTTGTTTTTGTCCGCGTATGGCTGAACTACGAAATACGTTTGGGAAAAAGCCGTTTGTGAATGGGAAATCATGATACCTATTCGAGATACAATCCGGTCCGAAACCTATCCTGTCGTCAATAGTTGCATCATCGCGATCAACGTACTTGTTTTTCTTGCAGAGTTGTCTCAAGGGCAGCGACTCGATGGATTCATAAAGATCTACGGACTTGTCCCGGCCCGATATTCAATCCCCGAGATTGCAGCTTACTTCACTACGAGTCAGCAGTTCCTCTCTTTTCTGACATTTATGTTTCTGCATGGCGGTTTTCTCCATCTGTTGGGCAATATGTGGTTCCTTTATATCTTTGGCGACAATGTGGAGGATAGACTCGGACACTTCCGCTATCTGGTATTCTATATGCTGTGCGGACTGGCCTCTGGAATCTCACATCTCGTGATCAACTGGCATTCCGTGATACCAACGATTGGTGCCAGTGGCGCTATTGCCGGTGTAATGGGGGCCTACTTCATCCTCTATCCCAGGGCAAAGGTCCTGACCTTGGTGCCCATCTTCATCTTTATCCAGTTTATCGAACTGCCCGCATTCATTTTCTTGGGGATCTGGTTCCTCTTTCAGTCTCTGAGCGCTGCGGGGGCCTCTGCTCAGTCTGGAGGCATTGCCTGGTGGGCCCATATCGGAGGATTCGTATTCGGCATTGTTTTTTTGAAACTCTTTCTAATGCTTCCGGCACGGGGTGTGAGAGGAAAGAGGCGGGACCTGACCAGAAAACGCACGACCCCGCGCTTGCAGGTGATTCGTCCTGTTGGAACCGGGACAGTCCCGGACCTGCATGGCCTCATCTCAATCACGGAACATGAGGCCCTGTTTGGGGCTCGCAAACTGGTAAACATTGCCGAGGGCTTCAAGAAAAGGACCTTTTTCCTGACGATACCTTCAGGTCTGTCCGATGGCCAGACGCTTCGGCTGAAGGGGATGGGACGGCAGACACAAGAAGGTTCGCGAGGGGATCTATACCTTAAAATGCAAGTCAGGGAGTAGGGGGCTTGCCTATTAGGCTGGGAGTTGATATTTAGAATCGGAAACGGAAATTGAAGATTGCAGTCTTGTTTTCAATCGACAATCGACAAAGGGAGGGGCAGATGAGCTTGAAAGCATTGGAAATCCTGCTGGCCAAACTTGAAGGTGCCATGGCTGTGTCGGATGATGGAAAGGTGTCGGTTACGGATGAAGAGAAACTGCGTGGTGCAGCCTCAGACACCATGGCGCAAGAGGCAGTCTTTGGAGACTCCGGAACGCGGGCTGCTGCGAGATGGCTCCTGTGGGAGTTGGGGCAGGTGCTCGGAATTTATCCGGCATCGATTCACGGACTCTACATCGCTCGAGGGCGTGGAGAAGTCCCGTTGAATTTCACAGTGCCTGCCATCAATCTGCGGGCAATGACCTATGATAGTGCCAGGTCTGTTTTCAGGGCTGCACTTCCCCGAAAAGTGGGGGCCATGATCTTTGAGATTGCCCGTTCTGAGATCGGCTATACAGACCAACGCCCGGATGAGTACACGAGTGTGGTGATGGCGGCTGCCATAAGAGAAGGGTATCGAGGGCCTCTCTTTGTACAGGGGGACCACTTTCAGGTGAGTGCTAAGAAGTTTAAGGCTGACCCGAAGGCCGACGTTCAGGCTGTGTCTGTCCTGGTGGACGAATCGATCAAGGCGGGTTTTTACAATATTGACATAGACACTTCCACCCTGGTTGATCTCAGTCCACCCACGGTAGATGAGCAGCAGCGAAACAACTATGAGGTGTGTGCCAGGTTGACAGCGTTCATTCGGGAGCGGGAACCCGAGGGGATCACCATCTCTGTAGGAGGCGAGATAGGCGAGATCGGTGAAAAGAATAGCGATGAGACAGAATTGCGTGCGTTTATGGACGGTTACTATCGAAGCCTGCCCAAAGAGATGACCGGGCTATCCAAGATCAGTATCCAAACAGGCACTTCCCACGGAGGAGTCCCTCTTCCGGACGGGACCCTTGCCCAGGTTAAGATAGATTTTAATGTAATCAAGGAATTGTCAAAAGTGAGTCGCGAGGCTTATGGCATGGCCGGCGCAGTTCAACACGGGGCATCTACCCTGCCTGACGAGGCGTTCAATCAGTTTGTTCAAAACGAGGCAGCGGAAGTGCACCTGGCCACGGGGTTTCAAAATATTGTGTATGACCACGAAATCTTTCCAGCCGAGCTTCGCCAACGCATGTACGAGCATATCAAGACTGCTCACGCCAGTGAGCAAAAAGAGGGTCAGACAGAGGAGCAGTTCATATATAAGACGCGCAAGAAGGGCCTGGGCCCATTTAAATCAGACCTGTGGGGGTTGGCAGAAGATGTGCGGGGTGCTATTCGCACGAGCCTGGAAGAAAAATTTGGTTTTTTATTCGATCAACTGAATGCTGGAAATACTATGGATGTGGCCGTTCGGTACGCACCTCATATAGAGATTCACAAGAGCCTGGAAGATTATGGGGTCGACGTGAGCACAGCCGAAGACACCTCTGATTTGGCAGACTGATCTTATTTTCTTGCCTCTTATGCCCGACGCATTATATTATGGGCTCAATTGAGGTTAAGAGTTTGCATCGCACTGTTTAATGTGCTAAATGCACATGCCTGTTTCCCTTGAGGGAAGGATTAGAGTAGTTCTCATAAGTATGTCCCGTTTTGAACCATTGTGAGGCTTGGAAGATTGTCGCAAACGGAACATAGTTTTGAGAATAAGAAATAGAATACTATTAGAGAAAGGGAGACCTTTCAAAAATTCTCAGTTTTGTTCAGTGACGTTGCAGCGCCAATTGGGCAAAAGAGGGGGGTTTTTAGAGGTCTCAAAGGAATGCGAGAAAATGGCAAGAGTATGTGAAATATGCGGAAAAAAACCCATGACCGGCAGTAATGTGAGCCACGCCCACAATGTCACGAAGAGACGTTTCTACCCCAATTTACAGCAGGTTCGTGCCGTCCGGAATGGCAACGTGAAAAAAATCAGAGTATGCACTCGGTGCCTGCGTTCCGGCCTGGTGGAAAAACCCGCCTGAATCCTTATTTGATCCACGTTTTTCTTAGGAATATTCGTCAAAGGGTTACGGTTGCGCAGCTCGATTCAGTGGTCCGTTTGCGTCCGACGGTTTGGAGAAATGCCGCAACCGACCCGCCTTTCAGCGCCACGCTCGCCGGGTAGCTACAATGCCGGCACACATGGCAACCTGCCCGCCATTGCCAACCAAGCCTGCACTGAAGCTACCCGTACCTGGCGATGGCAGGCGGGTGGCGGGCACGTAGCCGTTATAGCGGTTGTCAAAAATATGTTCCGTTTTGAACCATTTATAAGGAGCTGGAAGGGAGTATCTCTTTTTGAAGTCAGGTCACTGAATATTTCCTGACAGGTACCACAACGGCACTGTCTTCTGCACAGTTTTGACGCATTTACAAACACGCTACCAAGCGTATAGGGGGCGTTGCCGTGTGCCTAGCCTGTAGAGTTCCGTGCATGTTGTCTCCAACGAGCGGAGGGGGGAATTGACCTGATTGAAGCTCCCTGCAGCCCGCGAAGCACTGCCGTCAGGCAGAACCTGCAGGGAATGCGCTCGCTGTGGCAGTTCAAAAAGGAATGCCCCCTGGCAGCTTAGAAAGACTGCCGTAAACGGAACATATTTTTGACAACCACTATAGAAGATTGTCGCAAACGGAATATATTTTTGAGAACCGCTCTAAAGGACAAATAAGACAACGCCAGCTGGGGTTAGCGAAGAGATAGCTGGCCGCGTTGAACGGCTTGTTAGGTGCATTTTAACAGAGCTGATGAACAATTTCGCAAGAACTCTCGTGCTTGTTAGACATCATAAGCCCTTGCGTGGAGGTACATCTGCTCCGCAGAATTTACAAGGCACAGTTCGGATTTTTTTGCTTGCAGGGACAACCTGATCTCTTTTGCAAACAGGACATGTCCGAAGGTGCAAGATTGCGCTAATCACTGCTATGAATGGATTCATCAGCTCATCTCTCTTTCTTTTGGGTTATGCAATAAACCCGCCGCCTCGGCGATCTTTTCCGGTGGTCCAAGGACAAAAAGCTCATCGTTGGGCTGAAGCAGCGTGTCTGCACCCGGGTTGGACAATATCTGCGCATCTCGTCGTATTGCCACTACGGAAACTCCGTAACGCCTTCTTAACTCGATCTGGGCAAGGGTTTTCCCAATTAACGCTGATCCTTGCAAGATCCGAAACGTACTGATATCGACATCGGGAAGCTCAAGTTTCAAATCAGAAAAAGATGCCGACGCCTTGGAAAGGTTTCGAAACATCTCGTAACCATCTGATCGCACTTCAGTGACCAGCCTTTGGATTTCATCTCTGGGTATGAAATATTTCGCCAAAACCCGGGTAAAGATTTCCACTGATGTCTCAAATTCTTCTGGGATGACTTCGTCGGCCCCTAATTCATACAGGGGCTTCACTTCTTGGATATAACGGGTTCGTACGATCAAATGAATTTTCGGATTAAGTCTCCGAATGACTTCGGTAATTCTACGGGTTGCTGCGGGATCGTTAATTGCAGCTACAACAATTCTCGCATCTTTGATGTTTGCGTGCTGAAGTACTGCCTCCTGGGTTGAATCGCCATAATAAATTGGCTCACCCCTTGCTTGTTCGCTCCTTACTGTTTCGGGGTTCATTTCAATAATTGCATAGGGAATACCCGCGCCCCTGGCGGCCCGTGCCACATTTCTGCCGTTCACTCCGAAGCCGATGATAATAAGGTGGTCTTTTCTGTCTTCAACTTTCATCTCAGAAACAGCATACAAACCCGATATCAGCCTTTCCGGCAGCGGCAACCGTGGGACAATATCTGATAGGCGGGGTGCCAGGGTTATAATGAATGGTGTCACCGCCATGCTAAGCACAGAGAAAGCCAGAAACATCTGATAAATATTTCCGTCAAGTAAACCATATTCAACACCGGTCTTTGATAAAATGAACGAAAATTCACCAACCTGACCGAGTGCAAGGCCAACCAAAATTGAAGTGCGAAGCGGGAACCCTAGTAAAACCGTTGCAAAGCCGGCAATGATCGGTTTTAAAACCAAAACGCCTAAAGCGATCAGTGCAATGGTTCCCGGTTGCCGGAAAAGGAAACCTATATCCAGCAGCATACCAATGGAAACAAAAAAGAAGCTTGTAAAGACATCCCGAAAGGGTAGGATGTTCCCGAGTGCGTGATGACTGTATTCAGATTCGGAAATGATCAATCCTGCCAAAAAAGCGCCCAGGGGAAGGGAAAGGCCCGCACTGGAAGTTATCCACGCGGCTGCGAAGCATATTACAACTACGCTCAACAAGAAAAGCTCCCGGCTTCGCGTCCGGGCGATTTGATACAATACCTGTGGTACAATCCACTTGGCGCTGACGATCACCAACCCGATGATTCCGATTACTTTGGCAATAAGAACGAGGACGGCTTCGCCCGAAGCCCCTGTTGCTCCGGCCAGTAGAGGCGTAACCAATATCATTGGAACAATAATGATATCCTGGAAGATCAAGATGCCAAGAGTTGTACGTCCATGGGGGCTATCAACTTCAGCTCTTTCCTGCATTAGTTTGAGCACAATGGCTGTGCTGCTGAGGGCTATAAGAAATCCCATAAAGATCGATTCACCAACGGGTTGCCCCAGTCGCCTTGCTATAACAAAAGTAACAAAAAGTGTTAGCAAGACCTGAATCGAGCCTCCCATCAGGACTGATTTCTTGATTTGCAGCAGCCTTTGAAGTGAGAACTCGATCCCGATAGTAAAAAGCAATAACACAACGCCGACTTCAGCTAAAATTTCAACTTCATGAACTGCCTTTACCAGTCCAAGTCCGTAAGGCCCGGTCAGTATCCCGGTAAGGAGAAATCCCACAATCGCCGGCACGCGAAGTCGATGGCATATGAAGAGGATAGCAATGGACAGCCCAAATATGATGACAATGTCATTTAGCAGCAGTATTTCCATATTATATACTCAGCATATTCAAATTCGATTTCGTCAACCGTCTTCTTGTCGGCTGCCGTACGAGCAAGTTCCCGGACGTCCTTCAGCCCTATCTTGAATGCCTGGCGATACTCTCCCAGTTTCTTAAGCCAGTCCGGGTTGCCGTCCAGGAAGTAATAGGTGGCAAACCCTTTCTGGTTCACCAGAGCTTTATCCAAGCTTTCCGCTGCCTGAAGTGCAGCAATATCCCTATCGATGATCCCCTCAAAAAGGGCGTCTATCTGATAGGTGTACCACATCATAACAGAGCCGCCCGCCAAAGTTACTATGACCAGAGAGGCCAAGATCAGAAACAGGCGGACGCGCAGGCTGATTCGTTTCCACATCTTTAGAATTCTTTGATTGAGGTTGTTAGTCTTAATATCCGGTTAGATACTAGATATGATACAATGGCACTTCATGCAAGGTCAAGCCCTCCTCTGTTGACTCTTTGATCTTTTTGTTGCATTAAGATATGAACTTGGCCTCACTTCGCTTGGCAGCAAGGATCCCGATGTGGTTGAGACTGGAATGTTCAATCATAGGTTGAGCGGCATGGAACAATTGATACTAAAACATCGATAATCACAAGAGTTGAGAACTCCCGGGACGTTTAGCTAGTTTCCATCCATAAATGGCCCTTTTTGCGATGAGCGGCGTTCTCCGCGGGTTTCCGTCTGCGGAGTACGATCTGTACGCCTCGACGAAAACCCTTGTGCGGCCTTGCTCATCAGAAAAATTCCTCATTTATGAATTGGAAACTTACCCGGTGCCAAACACTTGTTACGTTATTTATGGATAGGCACTAGCTATGGACCGAAAGGCGGCCCCTGACACCCATAAAGCCCTCATCATAGCTGTCTCTATGATCAGCGTTCTATGCCTGGCCGCTGGCCTCTTTCTACGCAATCAGCTGGAGGGAGCCTGGCCGAACCATCTGTTCTGGCTCCACAGTCTGATCGTCCTTTCTGCGGTTGCAGGAATTGGGGCTGCTTTGTGGTACGGAGTCAACCGTCGTCGGGGCCTTCAACGGGAATTGTCCGAGAAAACCGAGGCCCTGAAAAAGTCTG
>PVMK01126381.1_pt1 | contig 10895 bp, 11 predicted proteins | sample 1853481 | NCBI WGS metagenome assembly PVMK01 (sample SAMN08533507, study PRJNA380276) | Marine sediment metagenome, whole genome shotgun sequencing project. | reverse complement strand
CGGTGATAAAACTGTGTCGTCGGTTAGGGCTCGGGCTGATGCAGGTCTACTTCGGCCCCAGAACCACCAAGGTCGATGTGTTGGTGGATCCCGGACCTTACCGGCCTCGTAAAACGCTAAGAAAGTCGAGGGCCCTGCACGCCGAATTTACCAATCGGGAAGGTGATCCGAACATCGGTGGAACCACCCGTCGAAAAATCGTCACCGCCTACAGACAGCAGGTGCTTCAGGTAGCGGCCTGCGTGGCCGAGTATGACGCGTGCCCGCTGCCGAAGATTAGAGAAACCACCGGCGTGAAGAACGCGGGCAGCATCGTTCAGAAAAACCACTACGGATGGTTCGAGCGAGTATCGCGTGGGCACTATCGACTTACCGAGCAGGGCAAGGACGAGTTGCGCGGCTTCGTCGATGACGAATCGACGGAATAGAACACGCGCCCGTCACCCTGAATGCACACAAGAAAAGGGCCAGCAATGCTGGCCCTTGGTCACCTCGATGCCGCAGCCGCTCAGCGGTGAGCGTACCAGTGCGGCGCATGGGTACGTGGCCGATAGCCGCGGGCGTGGCGGTAGTCAGCCCGATATCCATGTCGGTGTGCATATCTGCGCTGATGGCGATCCCTTTGACGCAGATACTGACGCCAGTGCTTGTCGCGATGGCGGTAATCGCCGTTGAAGTAGCGGTTGGCATTGTGGTGCCGGTCACCGTGATGCTCACCTCGATTCCCATTTCTATTCCCACTCGCATGGTCGCCGCCGCGTCGCCGATTACGATCGTTGTCGAATCCATCGACGGCATCGACCAGTGCGTAGGCCACGGTCGCGCCAACCAGCAAGTTCAATGCTGCGTCGCCGTCGTGGTTCGCACTCGCACTCAACGGAACTGTCAGGCTGACAGCAAGCCCGGCGGCAGCGAGCCATTTCAGGCGGTGATTGGAAGTAGCAATGCGTTGTCTAGCAGTATTCATCGTCTGGTCCTTTTCCAGCAGTGCAACGCCAGAATGCGCTGCGGCGGCTGAACCAGAAATGAATCGAACCTGTCGCAATCCTGAACGCTGTCGGCTACCCCAAAAGATGTGACCCGCGTCACACCGATCCTCGTAATCCCGCCCCGAAGTTGGGAGTTAGTCAATCGCCAGGCGGGTTGCGTAGGCGATGGTGCCGTGGGTCAGTTCCCGCCGGCGCAGGAAGTTCTCGCGCGCCTCCGGCGCGGGTTGCCGCGAGGTTTCCCAGGAGCCAAAGCCGTCGTACCAGGTTACCAGCAGCATCACGCCTCGCTCGGCGTCCTGGTCGGCCTGGCAGAACAATGCCTTTGGTTCGGCTCGGTAATCACCGCTCGCCTCGAAGGTGGTCCACGCCTGTTGCGACAACTGCGCCACTTCATCTACCGATGCATGATCGACAACAAAGAAACGGAACACGTACAGCCCCGCTTCGGAGAGGGGTTGTGAGCTGGTGGGTCTTACAGTCGGGATCAGTACGTGCCGCTCGAGCACAGAGACATCAGGCGCCGAAGTCCACATCGCGCTGGTCGCTTCCAGTGTGTCTTCGGGAACCCAACTGACCACAAACAGCTCGTTGGAGCCGACCCCGAACAGCCCGTTGAATTCGCCCCAGAGGTGACCGCCACAGGCATCCAACTCGCTCTGCACCACGGACCGGGCGGCCTCGTGTACGTCCCGTGAGGTTCGGCCTGTACCCTGAACCCGCTCGAACACGTAGACGCCCGAATCGGCCATGTCCACCCCCGCCGCTACGACCAGCCCAGCTCGTTCAGTGCCCAGGGCGCGTTCCACACCTTGGTGAAATGCGAGACCTGGTCGGCGTCATTCATGGTCAGCGCATACACATAGTCGGAATGAGTTTCCTGGTTGGTCGGGGGAACCGGCCCGCCGTCTCCTGTGTGGCGAGCGGTGATGGTTGCGAAGAACACCGCCGTGCGGGTGGCTTCGTCGTAGGACGCCGCATGCAGATCATAGGTGCACCCAGGCGCGATGAGCGTGCCAAAGCTCAACATCCACTCGCAGTAGGCCTCCACGGTATCAATATCCGCAATAGGTTCGCACTGGGCCGAGAAGGTCGCGCCGTCCGCAACGAATTCCTTACAGCCGGCCCAACCCTCAGGTGCCTCACACGCCTCGAAAAATTTTCGGGCATTTTCGAATGCAGTCATTTTCGTCTCCTTGTGTTTAGCCGTTGTTCCTAGTATTCCAGCTTTCCGACCAGTTCAGCGAACGGAATGCAGATCGATTCCTGGTATGCCGGCCGTTCCAGCAGATGTGCATACCATCGCTCCACATTCGACATGGCGGGTCGGTCGATCTCCATTTCAAACCAGCGATAGAGTGTCATGCCGGCCGGAATATCGGCCAGGCTGAAGGCATCGCCGGCAAGATAGGCATGATGCGCGAGTTGTGTATCGAGCGCCTGAAACTGGGCGATCGACGCAACCGTCAGTCGCTCGACCATATCCAATTTCTGCTTCGCCACTGGCGTGCGCACCGAGCGCCAGAACAGTTCGATCCAGGGCGGTTGCAGGGCCGATGTCGCCCAGGCAAGCCACTGGTCGATGATCGCTCGCTGCGCCGGGTCCGCGGGCCACAGGATGCCAGCACCGTATCGCGCGGCGATGTAGCGCACGATGGCATCGCTTTCGGCGATCACGACGTCGTCGTCGCGCAACACCGGCACGCGCCCGTGGGGGTTCATGGCCAGAAACTCCGGTGTATCCAGTCCGCCGAAGTCGCCCCCCAGTTCGATGTGCGCGTGGGCCACATTCAACTCGCCCAGCACCCACATCGCCTTTTGCACGTTGCAGGATGAGCGTCGGCCATACAGCGTGATCATGCTTTCCCCCATTCCCGACCAGATCCAGCACCAGCCAAGTGTACGTTAGTATTCCACCCATCCAATCGGTCAGGCCAGAACACCATGAGACTTGAAGGTCGCACCTGTGTCGTCACCGGCGGCGCCAGCGGTATCGGGGCCGCAACGGTGCGTCGCTTCGTCGCCGAAGGGGCCCAGGTGCTGATCGCCGATCGCGCTCTGGATGACGCCGATGCGCTGGCCGCGGAACTGGGTGAGGCAGTGACCGCTATCGATTGCGATGTCCGTCTCGAAGATAGCATCCGATCCGTCGCGGCCGCCGCGTTTGCGCGTTGGGATCATGTCGACGTGCTGGTCAACAATGCCGGCTCCGAACTCAACCGTACCTACGACGAAACCACGGTCGAGGAGTGGGACCGAGTCCTGGACACGGATTTGAAAGGCCCCTGGCTGATGTGCAAGCACCTGGTGCCGCGCATGGTCGAGCGCGGCAGCGGCAGCGTCATCAACATCTCCTCCCTCAACGGACTCGTTGGTTTTCCGCTGTCGACCGCCTACGGCAGCGCGAAAGGCGGCCTGGTGGTATTCACCCGGGACATGGCGATTGAGCTCGCCACCACGGGCGTACGGATAAACTGCGTCTGCCCTGGGGTGATCGAAACGCCGATGATGGAGCGCTGGACGAAGCTCATGCCGGACCAGAATGAAGCAAAGGCGATGCTGGAAGCCGTCATGCCAATTGGCCGCATGGGCACGGCGGACGAAGTAGCCGGCGCGATTCTGTTTTTCGCCTCAGACGACTCGAGCCTGTGTCAGGGCGCGGTGCTGTCCGTGGACGGCGGGTTTACCGCGCAATAGGCGTCCTCAGTACTGCGCGGTTCCGCCGTCGACGCTCAACGTACCACCGGTGATTCCGGCGCCGGCGTCGGAGGCCAGCAGCACCGCCATCGCCGCGACCTCTTCGACCGTGGTTGGCCGTTTGAGGGCAGATTCCTCAGAGAAAACTTTGACCATCTCATCAAAGGTCATGCCCATCGCCTCGGCGGTTGCCGGACCGTTGTCTCTGACGATGTCGGTAATGACCAGACCGGGGCAGATCGCATTCACCGTAATACCCATCGTGCCAACATCCTGGGCCATGGATTTGGTCATGCCGTTCACCGCGTGTTTGGCCGTGGTGTACGCGGTGAACGCAGGTTTACCCACCTTGCCTTCGGTGGAGGAGATGTTGATCACACGTCCCCATTGCTGCGCGATCATGGCAATCAGCGCGCGGCGGCTGGCCCAGAACGTGGAATAGACGTTCCATTTCATGCACTCATCAAACGCTTCGTCGGATAGCTGGAACACGGGTTGCAGGTCCCCGGCACCGCCCGCGTTGTTCACCAATATGTCGATCCGACCGAACCGTTCTACGGTGGCATCGACGAACCCCTCGATATCCGCCTGGACCATCGCATCCCCCGGGATGAAGTGGCAGCGCTCGCCCACGGCCAGCTCATCCAAAACGCGCTGGCCCTTCTCCTCGTTGCGCGCCATCAGTGCAACGCTGGCGCCCTCGGCAAGAAACGCCTCGGCAATGCCGCGTCCAATGCCGGCGGTACCACCGGTGATGGTGGCGATCTTTCCGTCCAACTGCATGGCAAATCTCCCGGTGTGTTATGTCCTCGAGTGTCGCACAGTTCAACGGCGTGAACGACGCGGTCAAGTAGTCGACACCATTCCCGCTACGATGGCGCAAGCTTACATCGAGCCATAGATGTGGCTTCCTTCGCCGGCGTCGTCTTATTAGACTTGAGATCGGGGAGTGTTCGGAACTAACAGGCGAAGCTGGGGGGAATCATGGCCATCCGTTATCTGAAGATCGCGCTCATCGTGGTCGTCGCGTTGCAAGGGTTGCTGTTCGCCCTGCAGAACATCGCCAACCTCGATGCGGCATTTCAAGCGGTCGCTTATTCAGTCGGAAGGGCGGATCACGCGGTCTATCCGGAGTCGATCGGGCCGACGGTGACAAGCCCGTGGCTGGTGTGGACCTTCCTTAGCCTGATTCTGGCGGGTGAGTTCAGTGTCGCCGGTGTGGCTGGCGCCGGCGCCTGGAAGCTCTGGTCAGCACGCGGCGAAGACGCCGAAATATTCAACCGCGCGAAAGACACTGCCCTTCTGGGCTGCGGTCTCGCCATGTTGGTCTGGTTTGGCGGTTTCAGCGTCATCGCCGGCGCTTTGTTCAATATTTGGCAGACCACGGCCGGCGGATTGTCACTGGAAGGTGCATTTCAGTACGCCGGCCTGGGCGCCCTGGTTGCCTTGTTCGTCAACATGACCGATCACTGACCCGTGGATCTGGTAGTTCGCAACGGCACGGCCGTAACGGTCGGCGGCAGTTCGCACGTCGATATCGGTATCAAGGACGGCCAGATCATCCAGCTCGGCGGATCGATGAAAGCGCCGCGGGAACTGGATGCAACCGGACTGATCATCACGCCCGGCGGCATTGACCCCCACGTGCACCTGACGCCGCCCACCCGTGAAGCGGAGGGCTGGGCCTGGGTTGACGATTTCGAAAGCGGCACGCGGGCGGCGCTGGCCGGCGGCATCACCAGCGTCGGCAACATCAGCTTTCCAGGGCACAACGAGACGCTCGCCGATGCGGTCGCCAACGACAGCGCGGAAGCCGACCGCATGGCCCTGGCAGACTACTTCCTGCATCCGGTGCTGATGCAACCAGACCAGAAGAACCTCGCGACCATCGCGCCGCTGCATGCCCAGGGGCACACCTCGGTAAAGATCTTCCTGTCGTTCCATCGGTTCGACCGCCACGTTCCCGAATATCTCGATGCCATGCGGCGGGTGGCCTCGGCGGGCGGCATCTCGCTGGTTCACTGCGAAGACGCGGCTATTATCGACTGCTGCTGCAAACTGTTACTCGAAGACGGCCAAACCGCGGCGCGCTACTTTCCGGATTCGCGCCCCCTGCAGGCCGAAGTGGTCGCCACCCAACGCGCGGTGGGTTTCGCAGAGACCACGGGGTGTCCGGTTTACGTGGTGCATCTGTCCAGCGAACGGGCGCTGGCCGCGTGCCGCGAGGGGCGCAGCCGCGGGTTGCCCATCTACGTGGAGACCCGACCGCTGTATCTACACCTCACCCGCGAGCGGTTCAACGAAGCCGACGGTGCCAAGTACACCGGGGCACCACCGCTGCGGGAATCGGTCGACGTGGACGCGATGTGGGCAGGTTTGCGGCTCGGCGGAATCGACACGCTGGCGACCGACCACGCGCCGTGGATGTTGGCCGACAAGCTGGAAGCGGTGGACAATCCTGCGGAGTTCAAACAAGGCGTTGCCGACCTGGAAACCTGCCTGCCCATGCTTTATTCATCGGGCGTGCACAGCGGTCGCCTGAGCCTCGAGCAATTCGTCGCCGTGAGTTCGACCAACGCGGCCAAACTGTTCGGGTTGTATCCGCGCAAAGGCACCATCGCGGTGGGCGCCGACGCCGACCTGGTGGCATGGGATCCGCACGCCACCCGAACCATCGACGGCAAGTCGATGCACAGTCGCTCAGATTTCTCACCGTACGATGGCTGGGAAGTCACCGGCTGGCCGCGCTGGACGATCAGTCGCGGCGAGGTCGTCGCGGAATCAGGTGAGGTGACTGCGAATCCCGGCCGTGGGCGGCTGGCGCCGCGAGGGCCGCATCGGTCGATCTGAGCAACGCCACCCAGGTCAACCGGCATCGTCGTGCTGCGTTGTATGGTCCAGGACAACGATAAGGACCTCTGATGATGACTAATGCTGCAAGATCACTAACAGGAAGCCTCGGCGCGGCTGTCGCGCTTGCCTTGGCCTTCATCTGTATGCCCGTCCTAGCCTCGAGCGACCAGAACCCGCAGGACCGGCGCGCCACCTGGGAGGCGATGTCGCCCGAAGAGCGTCACGCCAAACATCGGGAGATGCGTGCCGAGTGGGACTCTTTGAGCGCAGAGGAACGCGACGCGAAGCGCGCCGAAATGCGCAGCCACTGGGAGTCCATGAGCGACGAAGAACGTACTGCGCGACGCGACGAGAAGCGCTCTCATTGGCAGTCGATGACCGACGAAGAACGGGCCGCCAAACGCGACGAAAGGCGCGCACGATGGGAATCGATGAGTGAAGAGGAACGCGCGGCAAAAAAGGCCCAGATGCATGAACATCGAGGATCCATGACCGACGAGGAGCGGCAAGCACGCCACCAGGAGAGGCGCGCCCAATGGGAGTCGATGAGTGACGAGGACCGTGCTGCCGCGAAGGAACGCCGGGGCAAGCACGGCGGTCACGGCCGAAAGCCCAGCTAGATACCGTCCATCAGCAGATCCGGCCGGGGAAACACCCCCGAGCCGGCACATACCCTACGCACCATCCACTATGTCTGCACCACCCGGCACACGCTAGGTTGTCCGGCGATGGGTGTCCCAAACTTTGATGGATGTCCAATTCTTGAATGGGTGTCCTGAACTTTGATGGATGTCCAATTCTTGGGGTGCGGGATGATTAGCAGAGCTGAAGCGCGGGAGTTGGTCGAGGTGGCTATCAACGAGACAGACTGGAACTGGCTGACGAAGCCGGTTCAGGTGGTCTATGACAAGCTCACGGTGGAGCAGCCCTGGGGCTGGGTGTTCTACCACGCGTCCGATCCCGAATTTCTGGTGCACGGTCGCGATCCTGGACCGCAAGCGAACCCCCCGTATCGGGTGAACAAGGAGACCGGGGAGATACGGCAAGCCGAGCCAGAGGCTGACGTCGCTACCTGGTAATGCATCGCGGCCAAGTCCCGCCCCTTCCGAATCGCAACGATTCATTGGTAGGGTACGCCGTATGCGATTCAGAACGGCATTCACAATACACGCAAGCCTTGTTCTTCTCTGCCTGAGCGGATGCAGCGAGTCGGGCAAGTCCCCAACCCCTGAGTACTACGATGACGGTACCGGTATCCAGTGGCTGAAGGGCGACGTCGACGGCGCCTTCGCGCTGGCCGCCGAACAGAACAAGCCGGTCTTTCTGTACTGGGGCGCGGAGTGGTGCCCGCCGTGTCACGCGATCAAGGCGACCGTGTTCAAGACCCGGGAATTCCTGGAGCGTTCACGACTGTTCATCCCGGTCTACCTGGATGGCGATACGGAAGATGCACAGCGCTATGGCGAGCGGTTCGCCGTCATGGGCTACCCGACGATGATCGTCTTTGCCCCGGACGGCCGGGAAATCACCCGCATTCCCAACGGCATCGACGTTCAAGCATTTGCCGAAGTGCTGGATCTCGCGTGAGCAGCCTGCGACCATTAACCGGCATCGCACACAGCATCGCCGCGGGCCAACCGCAGGACGCGCGCGACTGCAAACTGTTCGCCTACTACTCCTGGGAGCAGGACAACGACCAGATCCTGGCCGGGCAGGACACCGCGTCATTGTTTCACGCCGCTGCGCAGCTGTGCGGCAACGACCATCCGGATGCGGCGCGACTGGATCTGCTGTACCTCCAACACGCCGTTGATGCAGCCACTCGCGACGAAGACCCAATCGCGCTGTCGATGCAGGACCAGCACGCTGCGCTCGCTCGATTGAACGCAATCCTTGCGGACCCGAATGCCATCCGCGACAACGCGATGGCGTTGATACGCTTCGGCGATGCGTTCGCAACGGCGCTCACGGATCCCGAAAGCATCGAGCGATCGACGCTGGTTGACGCCCTGCGCAATGCATTCGATCTGATCGCGGCCGACGAAGCCGCGTTCGCCACCGATCGTCTGTACGCCAGCAGGGGTAAATGCGATCTCGAACGGATCGACGACCCAGACACCCCCATTTCAGACCCGCTCGAAGCTGAGATTCTTGCCCAGGTCGCCTGGGCCGACGCCACGACCACGACTGCCCATGAGCGCCAAGCGGTGATCAACGCCGCGGCCAATGTGTTGATCTCCGCCGGGCTGAACGATCACGCTGAGGCGTTGCTGCTGCGCGAGATCGAGCATTCGAAACAGCCCTATTACTTCATGAGCGGACTGGCGGAACTGGCGGAAGAAGAGGGCGACACCGACTCGGCACTCGCCTGGCTGAAGCGGGCGCATGAAGGTTCGCGCGGTCCGGCGACACGTTTCCAATGGGGTCGGGATTACGTCGTGGGCCTGATCAGAATGACGCCGGAAGATGCGGCAACCATCGAAGCCTCGACTGTAAGCCTGTTCGAAGAACTGCAACGTAGTGACGGCACGTTCTATCACCGCACCGCGCGAATCATGACGCGGCTCGAAGAGCAGCTCCTCGAATGGAATGCCAATGGCGACTACGACGCGCAGTTGGAGGCAATTCGGGCGACGGTAAACGGCCTGTGTGTGGCCATCCAGAACGAGGATTCCTCCCGGGAGCGCTGCGAAGCATTCCTCGCGGCCGCGTAGAATCGTTTCCCTGATTCAGGAACTGCAGGAAAGCTGGGAGCAGCCCACCCGCGAGCGCGCCCAGTCGGGCCGCCGGGCCGCGAACTGCTCATGCTCGGGTTGCTCATCGTAAGGCCGGCGTAGCACGTCCAGGACTTCACCCACCATCGAGTAGTCGCCTTGTTCGGCCTTGTCGATAACGAGCTGCGCAATGTAGTTGCGCAACACGTACTTCGGATTGACCGCATTCATGGCGTCGCGCCGTTCGTCGTCCTTGCGCCCGTCCGCTCGCGCGCGGCCGAGGTAACTCGTCAGCCAGGTTTCGATCTGATCACGCACCTCGCCTTCCAGTTCCTCCGGTTGATAGTACGCATCCTCCAACGCATCGAGCGCGTCTGCACCGGAACCATTCAAGTCGATCGATGCAAGCCGGCGATAGAACAGGGTCATGTCGGTTTCGGTGAGTTGCAGTACCGCATCGAGATCGGTGACAAGGGCTGTATCGGTCTCCGACTCGAATCGTTGCAGGCCCAGCTTCGCCGCCATCATGTCCTGCCACAGCGTCATGTACTGATTCTGGAATTCGCTGAGGATTTCTTCCAGCGGCGCAGCCTCTTCGATCAGTGGCAGGATCGCGTTGGCTAGCTGCAGCAGGTTCCACTGCGCTACCGCCGGTTGGTGGGCGAACCGGTATCGCCGCCCGGCGGCATCCGTCGTGTTGGGCGTCCAGTTGGGATCGTAGTCCTCAAGCCATCCGTAGGGGCCGTAGTCGATCGTCAGCCCCAGCACCGACATGTTGTCAGTGTTCATCACGCCATGAACGAAGCCGACGCGCATCCAGTGCACCACCATCTCCGCGGTAAGGCGACACACTTCGGCAAACCAGGCGAGGTAGCGAGCCTTGTCGTCTGTTTCGCTTGGGAGGTGCGAGAGGTGCGGGAAGTCCGTGTCGATCGTGTAGTCGAGGAAAGTCTTCAGCAGCGCGTGTTCCTGACGCGCCGACAGTATCTGGAAGTGCCCGAACCGGGTGAACGACGGTGCAACGCGACACACCACCGCGCCCGGTTCCAGTGCCGCATGGCCGTCGTAGAGCATGTCGCGCATCACCTGTTCACCCGTCAGCGTCAGGCTGAGCGCGCGCGTCGTCGGCACGCCCAGGTGGTACATGGCTTCGCTGCACAAAAATTCCCTCACCGAGGAGCGCAACACGGCCAGTCCGTCCGCCGTCCGTGAATAGGGCGTGAGCCCCGCGCCTTTCAGCTGCAACACGTGGCGCTCGCCCGCGGCGTTCAGTACCTCGCCGAGAATGATTGCCCGGCCGTCGCCCAACTGGCCCGCCCAGGTACCGAACTGATGACCCCCGTAGCAGGTCGCATGAGGATCCATGCCCGGTAACACGCGATTGCCGGTGAAGATCGCGGCGAACGCATCAGACGTACAGTCTCCTCCGGACAGTCCCAACGCCTCGGCCACCTCCCTGGCATAGCCAACCAACGCGGGCGCGGCAACCTTCGTGGGCAACACGCGCGAAAAACACGCGTCACGAATCTGCCGGCGGGTGTTGCTCGTCTCGGGATCGGCCGGCAGTTCGCGAGTGAAACGGTTGTCGAACTGCAGCATCGCGAGCCCACCTGGGAGCGCGCCGATGTTCATGTGCTTGGGCTGA
>PVMK01116718.1_pt1 | contig 10895 bp, 16 predicted proteins | sample 1853481 | NCBI WGS metagenome assembly PVMK01 (sample SAMN08533507, study PRJNA380276) | Marine sediment metagenome, whole genome shotgun sequencing project. | reverse complement strand
TCCATCCACCTGCGACACAATTGACCCATGACTGAAAACAACACCAACTCAAGCTCAGCAACCACGCTGCGGCGTTCGGCGGATCGCAAGATCTTCGCCGGTGTGTCTGGAGGGCTCGGCGAGCACTTCGGCATCAACGCCTGGTGGTTCCGTTGGGCATTCATCATCCTGGCGTTCTTCGGATTCGCCGGAGTCGCCCTCTACATACTCGCCTGGTTGCTGATTCCACGTGCAGACGGATCGGAGTCGGTTGCAGGTGGATGGTTCGATGACCTCGACATGACCGATGCCGGAACGCTCTTTGGAGTGGTCCTCATCGGCGTCGCGGCACTGATCGTCGCAACAAGTGTGTTCCACATCTCGGGAGCGATCGTCATTGCGGTGGCGCTCGGCATCGTCGGATTCCTCCTCTATAGGGGGGATCTTCGGCCGCCTGTGAATGTGACCATCACGAGAGATGATGATGACCCCGGGCCGGGCACGCCTAGTCCCGTGCAACCCGAGGAATCAGGAGCCATCGTGGTTGCAACAAAGCCACAGAAGCCGCCGAAGGTGAAGAAGCCAAGAAAGCCGCCTTCGATGCTCGGACGTCTCACCATGGCGGTTCTTCTCATTGTTATCTCCACGATGGCGCTGCTTGAAGCGGCGGATGTTGCCCACTTCGAGGCCGTCGAGTTCGCCGGAGCCGCCATGGCGGTCGTCGCGCTCGGTCTGATCATCGGTGCGTTCATCGGGAGGGCAAAATGGCTCATCCTCATCGGTCTCCTCCTGCTTCCTGTGCTCCTCACCACATCGCTTCTTCCCAGGGTTGAGGCGTGGTCCGTGGGTGATCCGTTCCACCGCCCAGCGACCATCGAGCAGGTGAAGAATTCCTACGACTTGGGAATGGGCCAACTCACTCTCGATCTCACGTTGCTCACGGCTGAGGAACTGGCGCAGGTCGCAGTCATAGAAGCGGACGTCGGTCTCGGGCAACTCGTGATCTGGCTCCCCGCTGAGATCGGCGCAACAGTTGACGCAGAAGTTGGCGCGGGAGCGATAACAGGCGTCCGAAGTTCAGGCTCGCTGACGCTCGATTCCTACGAATACTCCGGAATCGGGGTCGACCAGCGACTCGAGATCGGGACGCCGCCCTTTGATCTGCATCTTGTTCTTGAGGTTGGCATGGGAGAAATCAACATCAGACACGTCGGCAGCATTGATCTCGACATAATCGACATCGAGGAATAGACAATGGAAACACACAGATTCGACATCATCTCATTCATATTCGGCGCCCTCTTCCTCGCGATAACCGCGAGTGTGATGTGGGACTTCAACTACGACTTGGGTTTCGACATCGGAGCCTGGATTGTGCCGGGTGCCCTGCTGTTGATGGGAGTAGCCCTCCTCGCCTCAGGCATCCGCACCGCGATCAGCAAGAATCGCACGCCATAAGCACTCTGGCGCTGCTCAGGCCCGAATACGGTGCTGAGCAGCGCCAGAGTCCTGTGTGATCAGTATGCGCCGCCGAGTTTCGTGTGGTCCCATGTCGTGATCTTCGTTGCCTGGACGATGACTGCGGTATTTTTGGGAGCGAAGCGACCGAAGGCGTTCTCGAGGGATTCGGCGTCCATGTCGACTGGGGTGTCCCCGACCACTGGGTACCGAGCCGCCAAGCGACCGTAGATCTTGAGAACGTACTCGGGATCGGTGACCAGCTTGGCAGTCCCCTGGATCATCACGCCTTGCAACTCTGCGTACGCATCGCCTGCTTCGACGAGCACAGAGAGACGTGGATCACGCATCAGATTGACGATCTTCTGTGATTTCGTGAACGACCGAAATACCACCCTGTCGTCATCCATCGTGAACCACATCGGCGCCTGATGTGGGGCACCGTTCTTGTCGAGCGTTGCGACTTGGAGAACACGGGCCCCCTTGGTGAGGAAAGCGGTGATCTCGGTTTCGGTCATGGTGATGTTTTTGCGAGCTATGTAAACAAGTTAGCCGTGCCGGATCATTGGCGAACTGCCTACCATGTGATTCTGACAGAGCACGGGCGACCCGTATGGGCGGCCGAGGTTCACGATGTTGGACATCTGAATACGGTACGAAGTCCCCCAACCGTTTGGTGGGGAGAAGGGAACCGAACCATGGCCACCAAGGTCACTGCGCCGTCTGTCCTCGCCCGCAAGGGTGGCTCAAAGCTCAAGATGGTCACCGCGTACGACGCCCCAACTGCACGTATCGCCGATCGGGCCGGTGCGGACATCATTCTCGTCGGCGATTCCGTCGCCAACGTTGTCCTTGGGTATGAGGACACGCTCGCGGTCACTGTCGATGTCATGGTCCATCACACTGCCGCGGTGACGCGGACGCACCCCAACGCCCTTGTCGTTGGCGACATGCCGTGGCTCTCGTATCACTCGTCGACGACGGAGACTGTTCTCAATGCTGGCCGATTCATCCAGGAGGGCGGCGCAGGCGCTGTCAAGCTGGAGGGCGGTCGGAAGCGCCTCGAAATGGTCCATGCGGTCCTTGACGCGGAGATCCCTGTGATGGGCCATCTCGGGCTCACGCCGCAATCTGTGCATGCCATGGGTGGCTATCACGTTCAGGGCACGGAGGCGCAGGCCGCCTACGAGTTGATCTCGGATGCCAACGCCCTTTCGGATGCTGGCGTGTTCGCCATCGTGCTCGAAGGTGTGCCAGATGTGGTGGCGGAGATCGTCACAAACGAAATCCCTGTGCCAACGATCGGCATCGGTGCGGGAGTGAATTGCGACGGCCAGGTGCTTGTGTTCCACGATGTCACCGGGCTCGGCGTAGGCGGTTACCTACCGAAATTCGTCAAGCAGTACGCGCACATCGCTGACGATGCGGTTGCTGCGCTCGAGGAGTTTTTCGCAGACGTCGAATCAGGTGCGTTTCCGTCGGACGCCGAGACGTATCACATGCCAGCTGGTTCTGAGGAAATCCTCCGCAATCTGTCCTCCCCTTCGAGCGACATCCTCGCCGACGATGCAATGGAGCGCTAACAGCATTTTCGGGTAGCGTTCCTGCGATGGCACGGATGGCAGCAACGATCGTGATGGCCATTGTGGCCGCGGCATGCTCCGCGTCGTCTCGGCGGATACGACAACCACGACTGAAGGCGAAATTGCCGTGCCGCCCCAGATCGCCGACTTCGACGTCAGGGAGGTGCAAGTCGGCGACCGCACCCTGTTGCTGGCGATTGCAGACAGTCCATCTCTGAGGACTCAGGGGCTCATGCGTGTCACTGACCTCGGGGATCTCGATGGCATGCTCTTTTTCTGGCGTCACGACGGCAACCCGTTCTGGATGGAGAACACGTTGATCCCGTTGGACATCGTCTGGTTCAACGAGGACGGCACGTACAAGGATCGTGCCTCGATGGTGCCGTGCACCGAGATCCCCTGCCCCAAGTATTCCCCCACCGACGGCCTCGACTTCCGCTTTGCCATAGAAGCCCCCACAGGAACCCTCGACTGGATCACAGAGACAACCACGATCGAGTACTCAGACTGAGCCACAGGACTCTGGCGCTGCTCAGGCCCGTATACGGTGCTGTGCAGCGCCAGACATTCGAAGGGGTAGAAACCGGGGGCTGTGCGTGGCATCGTCGTGAGGTGAACCCGGCCGATGACCTTGTGCTGAAGATGGCCCGCGAACAGCACGGTGTCTTCACTCGCGCTCAGGCGCTCGCTGCGGGGGTGCCGAAGACCACGATCGATGGCCGGGTGGAGAGGGGAACATACTTGCAGACGCATCCGAGCGTGCTCGCTGCCGCGGGATCGGTCGATACGTGGCACCGGAAGGTGATGGCAGCGGTTCTGTCGGCCTCGGAACCCGCGGCGGCGTCACATCTGACGGCCGCGTATTTGTGGGACATGACATCCCGTCAACCGCCGCGTATCGAGATCGCTACGCGTCGACATCGGCGCGTGGAAAGGGAGCCGTTCGTGGTTCATGAGTCCAAGGATTTGCTGCGTTCTGATATCAGGACGATGGATGCAATCCCGGTCACTTCAGCTGTTCGAACTGTTGTCGATCTTGGGGCATCGGCGTCACCAGATCGAGTTGCGATGTGTCTTGACTCGGCGTTGCGTCGTCGCCTCTTCACGGCATGGGATGTTCGTAGATACATCGCCCGTGTCGCGAAGCCAGGTCGTACCGGAGTAGGAACGATTCGGCCGCTCATCGAGGAACGACTGACCTGGCAAGACTTGACGGAGAGCACTCTCGAAGATGCCTTCCGCCGTGTTGTCGAGGGCTCACCGTATCCGCTGCCAGTGACCCAGTTGGTGGTCGAGGATCGAGGCGACTTCGTCGGTCGCTTCGACTTCGCATATCCAGAGCGGATGGCGCTGATCGAGACCGACAGTGAGAGATTCCACATGGATCTCGCGTCCTTCCAGACCGACCGGGAGAAACAGAACCGGGCACAGATGCTCGGTTGGACGGTCTACCGCTTCACCTGGCGCCAGATCGTCGACGATCCCGGCTTCATCCTCGACGTGATCGCCAGCATCTTCGCCGACTGTCCTGTGGATCGGGAATCCGTAGACTTGTGGGGTGTTTCACATTGCGGCGTTTTACCAGTTCGCGGTCCTCGCGGATCGCGAGAATCTCAGGGACAAGCTGGTGGGGCTTGCAGCTGAGGGGGGTGTGAAGGGGTCGATTCTGCTGGCATCGGAGGGGGTCAACGGGACGATCGCGGGTCCCAGGACCGAGGTCGTTGCGATCCTCGACTTCCTACGGTCCCATCCCCGGCTTTCGGGGCTCACCGAGAAGTGGTCGACCTCTGACGAGGATCCGTTCCTCAGGATGAAGGTGCGCCTCAAGAAGGAGATCGTCACGCTCCGCGTTGGTGAGGTCGACTCGGTGAACAACACGGGCATTCACGTTCCGCCTGATGAGTGGAACGAGCTGATCTCTGACCCGGACACGATCGTGATCGACACCCGCAACGACTACGAGTACCTCATCGGCACATTTGCAAACGCTGTCAATCCAGAGACGCGTGCTTTCGGCGAGTTCCCTGAGTGGATCAGGAACCAGCCAGACATCAAGGACAAGAAGCTCGCGATGTTCTGCACCGGCGGCATCCGTTGCGAGAAGGGGACTGCCTACCTGAAGGAGCAGGGATTCCAGGAGGTCTACCAACTCGAAGGTGGGATTCTGAATTATCTCCGAGAAATACCACAGAACGAGAGCCTCTGGGATGGCGAGTGTTACGTCTTTGACCGCAGGGTCTCGGTTGGCCATGGCCTTGTTCCCGGAGACCTGGAGGTCTGCCCCAACTGCAACACGGTCCTCGATGCCAGTGCGCGAGCTCAACCCGAGTACCGGCTCGGCGTCCATTGTCCTTTATGCCATGACACGATCAGCGACGATCACATTGCCCGATTCTCTGAGCGCCAGTATCAGATCGAACTCGCCATGGAACGCGGCGAGACCCACCTCGGTCCCAGCGCATCAGACGCAGTATCGTTGTTGGATGACTGAGATTCACTTCACTACGGAGCCAGCGGCGAACGCGTTGTTGGCCGAGAACCATTTCGCCCTGCTCATTGGCATGACGCTGTATCAACAGGTGCCCGTCGAGAAGGCATTCGCTGGTCCGGCGGTTCTTGCGGACCGACTCGGGAAGCCGCTCGATGCGAAAACGATCGCAGGGCTGGATCCACAGCAGCTCGAAGACATCTTCCGTGAGAAACCAGCGCTTCACCGCTTCCCCGCCAACATGGCGAAACGAACCCAGGCCGTTGCGACCTTCATCGTTGATGAATACGATGGCGACCCAGCGGGCCTGTGGTCCAACGCAGCGACCGGTGCCGAGGTCTTCTCGCGTATCAAGAAGATGCCGGGGTTCGGTGACTACAAGGCTCGCGTGTACGCCGCGGTGCTCGCCAACCAGTTCGACATCAAGCCAGATGGGTGGGACGACAGCCTGCCGGACTGGCCGAACATCTCAGAAGTCAACTCCGAGGCGGATCGCTCTGAGATGAAGGACCGCAAGAAGGCCTGGAAGGCAGCACAGGGCTGATCCAGCCAATACGCCTCGCAGGTCAGCTTTCGAAGCGGATCAGCACCGTGTCGCCGCTCATCAGTGTCAGCTGATCCCCACTCACTTCGTAACTGTCGGTTTGCGCCAACAGCTCGAAGTAGAAGGTTTCTTGACCCAGCAGCTCCGCGGTGCATGCCATGAGCGTCGATGCGAGCGGCCCGATCGTCATCGAGTCACCCTCGATTTGGTACGTACCGCTGTAGCTGTTGCAGCCCGGTGACCCGGCAACGGCGCCATCTTCGAAGACGGCGAACGGCGGAGCCTCAGATATCGGTGCTGTCATCGTGCCGTCGACGGACATCTCCTGAACGACCCACGTCGGACCCTCTAGCCCCCTGCCGAAGTTGAGCATGAGTACGAGGATAACGACAAAACCAATCGCACCGAGAGCGATGACCCCGTACTTCAACCAGTTGTGCTCGCTCATGAGGTTCCTTTGTGGTCGGTCCGTGTCATGCTCACGATGATAGATGATGTCTCAGTTCTTGGTCCATTGCCCTACACTTCGTGCATCAAGCCGATGCTCCAGTGGTGTCGCCGTGCTCTGAGGAGCACGAACCGTCCTGCTCCCACCACTCGTGGGGGCCGTCCGCTCAGCGGATGTCCGAAGGAGGAGTAGACAATGCGCTCATATGAGCTAATGGTGATTCACCGCTACGACATGGCAGAAGACGATGTCCGTGACGCTGTGGCCGAGATTGAAAAGGCCATCACCGATCGTGAAGGAACCGTCAAGGATTCCGATTTCTGGGGCAAGCGTCGCTTCGCCTACGAGATCAACCACATGAACGAGGGGTACTACTCCGTCATCATGTTCGATGGTGATGTCGAGTTGCAGGACACCCTGCACCGTTCTTTGGCCCTGCTCGACTCTGTGGTTCGCCACAAGATCGTGAAGACGGCCGCCTAGAGCGGACACATGACTTGATTCGTGTCACACAGACCGTTCAGACTGTGGACTACACAGCCATGAACCGGTCGAGAGAAGAGAGAACCAAATGAGTAACAACGTGACCGTCATCGGAAACCTCACCCAGGACCCAGAACTTCGTTTCACCGCAAGCGGAGTGGCCATGGCAAACATCAGCGTCGCTGACAGCCGTCGCTACCAGGACCGCAACGGCGACTGGCAGGAAGAGACAAGCTTCTTCCGTGGCACATGCTGGCGCGATGTCGCAGAGAATGTTGCCGAATCCCTGACCAAGGGGTCCCGCGTGATCATCTCTGGACGCCTCAAGCAGCGGACATGGGAGACCAAGGAAGGCGAGAAGCGCAACGTTGTAGAGCTCGATATCCAGGACATCGGACCATCCCTTCGATGGGCAACGGCAGCTGTGACCAGGACACCTCGTTCCGAAGGCGGCGGAGGCAACTACGGCGGAGGCAACACAACGCCTGCTGCCCCCGTTGCCCGTACGGACTTCGGCCCAGACGAAGCACCGTTCTAAGAAACTTCAAGGAGTACATCAATGGCTAGTCCAAGAACGCCAAGGCGACGTCGTCGCCCTGAGCTCACAGCAAAGCAGAAGCGCCCTGTCCACAAGTTCGGCGAGGACGACACGGTCGACTACAAGGATTTGGCGCTTCTGCGCAAGTTCATGTCCGATCGCGGGAAGATTCGTTCAAGACGTGTTACCGGTTTGACACCAAAGCGTCAGCGCGAGGTCGCCCAGGCGATCAAGAACGCCCGTGAGATGGCCATGCTGCCATACACGTCGCACCGTTCCGGTGGCGGCCGTCCTGAGCGTGGGTCAAGGTCCTCGCGATGAAGGTCATCCTCACCAAGCCCGTTGAGACGCTTGGCGACAAGGGCGATGTGGTCGAGGTATCCGACGGATACGCACGCAACTACCTCGTACCGAAGAAGTTTGCCGTCAAGGCTTCTGCCGGTGCGCTCAAGCAGGCTGAATCGATGCGTGTTTCACGCATCGAGACGGCACGCAAGTCGCTCGAGGAGGCCAGAGCGCTCGGCGATTCCCTTGCGGGAACCCGGATCGTTGTCGCGGCACGCGCAGGCGATGCAGGGAACCTTTTCGGTTCCATCGGCAGCGCTGATATCGCTCAGGCGATCATCAAGTTCACCGGAGTGGAGATTGACAGGAAGATCATCCAGATCGATGATCCGATCAAGGAGATTGGGCTGCACGAGATCGTTCTCAAGCCGCACTCCGACGTCCAGGTTTCGGTCACGTTGGATGTGATCCCCGCGTAGTGGGCTCAGAAGACGCCAGATGAAAGAGGGCGTGCCGGAGATGGTGCACCCTCTCTTGTCCGACGTTTGGCGCCTGATAACTCTTCTCGCGAAGAACGGGCTTGAGCGCGAAAACTTGCGAGGCTCTGGAGGTCTACCGGTCTGCGTTCCCCCCTTATGCTCGCCGTGCTGGTGCCAGAGCCATCGCGGGTGTGGCAATGACGTGTCACACCCGTTTGAGATGATGGCGAGTGCCACGTTGACGACATGTGCTGAACAAGAACTGAGGAGGACCGGTGACAGCGGTTATCGAGACGCAGACCGCCCGATCGCCCCGGGTACCGCCACACAGCATTGAGGCTGAGGAGTCGGTGCTCGGTTCAGTTCTCCTGTCAAGCGACGCCGCAAACGTGGCACTCGAGAAGCTTCACGTCGAGGACTTCTACAAGCCGGCCCACCAGCAGATCTTTGAGGTTGTCAAGCAACTCTTTGATGCAAATGAGCCCATTGACGCTGTAACGGTGTCTGAAGGCCTGCGACGGGACGGCTCGCTCGACCGCATGGGAGGCATCGAAGTTCTCACGCGCCTCATCGACTCGGTTCCGTCGACATCCAATGCCGAGTACTACGCAGGAATCGTTGAGGAGCACGCGCTCCGCAGGCGGCTGATGCGGGTCGGAGGTGACATAGGAGTCATCGCAGCCCAGACACAGGAACCGATTGCTGAGGTCGTCGACCAGGCTGAGCAGGCCGTGTTCGCCGTTGCCGAGCGCCAGGTCGGGGACGGACTCCAGAACATCGACGATCTTCTCGGTCCGGCGATCGAGAAGGCCGAGGAGCTGCAGCGGAACGGCTCAGAAGTGACCGGAATCCCGACCGGCTATCGCGATCTCGATGCGAAGCTCGCAGGACTCCACCCGGCAAACCTCCTGATCCTCGCAGCCCGACCAGGTATGGGAAAGACGTCCCTCATGCTGAACATCGCTCAGAATGTCGCGCTTGCTGGCAACACGGTTGCGATCTTCAGCCTGGAGATGAGCCGCGAGGAGATCGTCACGCGGATGTTGTGCGCAAACGGCCGCATCGACTCGCAGAAGCTCAGGACCGGCCGGCTCACCGAGGCCGACTTCACCAAGCTCTCGAACGCAGCCGGTGCGCTGTACAAACAGAACATATTCGTAGACGACTCGCCAGGCCTGACGGTCACAGAGATTCGGGCGAAGAGCCGCCGTCTGCGGAGACGCCCGGGACTCGATCTGATCGTTGTGGACTACATCCAGTTGATGAACGGGTCAGGTCAGGAGAATCGCCAACAAGAGATCGCGATGATCTCACGATCCCTCAAGAGCCTCGCCCGTGAACTCCAGGTCCCGATCATTGCGCTTTCCCAGCTGAACCGTGCTGTTGAGTCGAGAGAGGACAAGCGGCCACGTCTTGGCGACTTGCGTGAGTCCGGAGCTGTTGAGCAGGACGCAGACGTGGTCATGTTCATCTACCGCGACGAGTACTACTACCCCGAAAAGGTGGAGTCGAAAGGCATTGCCGAGATCGTGATCTCGAAGCACAGACAGGGCGGCGTGGGAAAGGTTGACATGACATTCCTCCCCGAGTTCACCCTCTTTGCCGACATGGGCCGTTCTGACCCACCTATGTGAGAACGTCACTCTGGTTGGGATAGCTAGCCTCGCTGGATGAAGTCCGTTGACCGTCCGCAGATCCTGGCCTTCGGAGCCCTTGCGGTGCTCGCCGTTGCGTGGGGTGCGATTCCGTTGTTCGTGCGCAACGATGTTCCGTCGATCCAACTCGTAGGCGTCAGGGTCACCTTCGGCGCCATTGCGCTTGTTGGCGCCGCCGCAGCGCTCGGCCGATTGACGATTCCCAAGGTGCGGCGCTGGCGACTCGTTCTCTCTGGCGTTCTCCTTGCCCTGCACTGGGTGACGTTCTTTGAGTCCATCAAACTCACGACCGTCGCCGTCGCCCTCGCGGTGCTCTATCTCGGACCGATTGCAGCCTCGATTCTGGCTGGTCCCATTCTTGGCGAGCGGGTTGACAACAAACTTTGGTTCGCACTCGCAATAGCGATGGGCGGTACTTTGCTGGTTGTCCAACCGTGGCAGGCGGAGGGGTCGATGCGTCCGGCCTGGCGATGGCTGCGTTGTCGGCCGCGCTCCTTACGGAGTGATGCTTGCGGGCAAGCCGGTGGCGACCGATCTCGGCGGCTTGACAATGGCGACAGGTGAGCTGATCGTGGCATCCGTGTTGCTCGCTCCCGCCACCTATCAGGCACTCACGCAGCATGGAGAACACCTTGTGAACTTCATCATTCTCGGTGCGGTATTTACCGGAGCCGCTGGCTTCGTATTCTGGGAGGTCATGCGCCACGTCCCTGTCGCCGCCGTGAGCGTCGTGATGTATCTCGAGCCCGCATCCGCCGTGGTGTGGGCTGCGATATTCCTCGGTGAAGCACCAAACATGACCGCTTGGGCAGGTGTGGCGCTTGTGATCCTTGGAGGCATGGTCGCGGCAACAACCACAGCGGGCTCCGCAGGAAGGGAACAGGAGGCTATCGGTGCACAGACCGCTCTTTGAGGTCAGAGACCTGCGGGTTGCTGTTGCCGATGATCGCCATGC
>PVMK01126685.1_pt1 | contig 10898 bp, 12 predicted proteins | sample 1853481 | NCBI WGS metagenome assembly PVMK01 (sample SAMN08533507, study PRJNA380276) | Marine sediment metagenome, whole genome shotgun sequencing project. | reverse complement strand
AACCGATTTAAATATTACTATTGTAATCAATTAGTTACACGATCTATTGCGGCTCGCAGCCATCTGTTGTTGGCTCAATCGGCAATCAGCAATCATTGGCACCATCGTTGTGCATAAATTCATTCTGAAAACCCCTGGATTTGATCCCTATCTGAACTTTTGGCCATCATTTCAGTCCTAATTACAAGCAGAGTTTTTCTGCTCGATCCTCCGTCGAGCAGTTATAGAACCCCGGTCTCCCCAGCCGGGTAACCTTGGCCCCGGTATGCCCTCCCTCCCCTTGAAGCACCGGGGCCTCTTTTTTAAATGAATTATGTGTAATCAAACCACTGATCAAGTACTGCCCTGGCCTCTTCCGCACCCGTCTTTTTCAAGGCCGAAAATAATTGAATCGACACCAGGTCATGATTAATACGCCCTTTGAGCTTTTGTAATAAGGACATCCCGGCACCACGAGAGAGTTTGTCCGATTTATTCAACAAGATGTGCGTAGGCAGCCCTACATCAAGCGCCCAATCAAGCATCTGTTGGTCTTCAGGTTTAAGCGGGTGGCGGATGTCCATAATCAAAATCAGGCCTGACAATGCGTTTCTTTCCTGAAAATATCTGTTAAGTGTTGTCCCCCAATGCTTGCGCATGGCAACAGGAACCTTTGCATAACCATATCCGGGCAAATCAACCAGGCGTCGCTCATCATCCAGGACAAAGACATTCATCTGCTGGGTTCGGCCAGGCGTTTTGCTGATACGTGCCAGCTTCGAGTTGGCCGTAATCACATTCAGGACGCTGGATTTCCCCGCATTGGATCTCCCTGCAATCGCGACCTCAGTGCCAATATCATCAGGCAATTGCCGGATTTCATGTGCACCCATAAGGAATGCACTCTTGTTATAATTGTTTTTTGACAAATTTTTGTCCCCAAAGACAGTAATAGTACACGTCCGCGCTGATATTGAGTAAAATGCGCCCTGTAATCAAATCTACCTGAGTTTTTGCAGATACATTAAAAAAATAAAGCAGGACCTCAGGCAGGAAATTAACATTCATTCTCAGGGTTCGACAGTCATTATGAAACAGGCATTAAAGTTCACATCACTATTTTTATTTATTTTCTCCTGTCACGCTTATGCTGGTGATGTGGCTGGCAAGTCAACTTATGACAGTATTTGTGTTGCCTGTCATGGTACTGGCCTTCCAGGTATTCCCCAATTTGGTGATGGTGCTGCATGGGCCCCACGTATTGAACAGGGAAATGACACGCTCTATGAGCACGCGATTTCAGGCTTCACTGGCTCATCTGGTATACCCATGCCTGCCAAAGGTGGTAATCCAGCTCTCAGTGATGATGATGTTAAAGCAGCTGTAGATTATATGGTAACGAATAGCCCGAAAGGGGCAACCGTGGCAACCAGCCAGAAAGGGGCAATGGCGCCGCCGGCCGTCAATGAAAAAACAAAAGTATGTGCGACTTGTCATGGGATCGACGGCAATAGTGTCAACCCTGTCTGGCCCAAACTGGCAGGCCAACACGCGGAATATATCTTTAAACAGCTAAAAGATTTTCATTCAGGAGCACGTAAGAATATTCAAATGAGTCCTCTTGCTGCCCCACTCAGCGAGGAAGACATGCAGGATATCGCTACCTATTTCTCCTCACAGAAAATAAAGATTGGATATGCCAGTGCCGAAACACTGCCACTGGGGGAACAAATTTATCGTGCGGGCGATGCCAGTAAAGGACTCCCGGCATGTATGGCTTGTCATGGCCCCAGTGGTACAGGTAATGCGGCAGCGGCTTTTCCTGCCCTCAGCGGTCAACATGCTGAATACACCAAGATCCAGTTACTGGCCTTTCGTGACAACAAACGCACAAACGACACCAACAAGGCAATGCAGATTATCTCGGAAAAGATGACCACAGAAGAGATTGATGCCGTTGCCAATTACATTCAGGGCCTGCATTAATCTGTTTTTAGATCCATCCTGAATTATCAAACATTGCTATCAGTACAACTGCCTGAATATTAATTTCAGCGTATTATTTTTATCTCCGTTGGCCTGGTGGTCTGTTATTGGTTTATTTGTCACATTATTCGCTTTTCTAGGTGTTAATATGTTTCTTTCCGGTTTACATTCCTACGGTGAATTGTAATTCACTTCATTTCTCAAGGATCCTTATACATGAATAAAAAATTATTTTGGACACGACCAGGCAGTATTTTTCTGCTTACCGCTCTCAGCTTGCTTTCAGCCTGTTCTGATGCTGAAGAAAATGTATCTAAAAACAAAACAGAAGTAACACCGATAATACAAGAGCAGACCGCGACGATAGCTCAAGCTAAAGACACAAAGATAGTATTGAAAGATGTTACTGGCCTCTATAAAAAGCTTCCCACCGCACAACCCACAAGGACAGGCGATAAGATAGAAGTTCTGGAAGTCTTCTGGTACGGCTGCCCTCACTGCTATCATTTTGAACCGGTCATTGAAAAATGGCTTGAAGAAAAAGCTGACTATATAGAGTTTGTCCGTATGCCAGGTATTCTGGGTAAAAACTGGTTGCCTCATGCCCGAGCTTTTTATGCAGCAGAAAAACTGGGTGTCCTTGATATAATTCACAAACCTTTATTTGATGCGATACACAGGGATAAAAGAAAGATTCTTGATGAAAAGAGCCTCAGGGTGTTCTTCTCAGAACATGGTGTCAGTGGTGATGAATTTGACCAGGCCTACAACTCAAAAGAAGTCGAAGAAAAAGTCAGGGCAGCCTTTACGGCGGGACAAGGTTATGCACTAACAGGCGTTCCAGCCATCATTATCAATGGTAAATATATGACAAGTGCATCAATGGCCGGTAGCTTTGAAAAAATTATTGTTGTGATAAATACCATGGCGGCAAAAGAATATAAAAAATTAAATGAATAAGTATAATGTTGACATAACTTGTGCATGAAACAAAAAGCCCTCAGTAGAGGGCTTTTTTATTACCTGGTTAAAAACAGGCTACAGGAGTATCTTCTTAAGCCATCTTGAAATATCCATCACCTCTTCAGCACAAACACCATGTTGCATGGGGTATGATTTATAATCCACGTCAAAATTATTTTCTTTAAATATTTCATATGCCATCTTGCCTAAAGGTTCAGGTACAACAGGATCCATGGTTCCATGAAATATTCCAATCGGCAATGTCATATTTTCAGCGGTAATCGAAATTGATTCACTGGTCGCAAAATACGTCGACATTGCCAATAATCCCGCGAGTGGTTTGGGATAAGTCAAAGCCGCCTGGTAGCCAACAGCGCCCCCCTGCGAAAAACCGGCTACCACAATCCGTGAGCTGTCTATACCACGCTCGATCTCTCTGTCTATCAAGGCTGTTATCTTTGCAGAAGATGCCAGTAATTGTTCTTCATCGACCTTCTTTTCGATACTCATATCCAGGATGTCATACCAGGCTGGCATTACCATGCCATTGTTAATGGTCACAGATATCGATGGCGCATGAGGAAAGATGAACCGAATAGCTGCGCTATCTGGCAACCTGAGTTCCGGCACGATAGGCTCAAAATCATGTCCGTCCGCCCCCAAACCATGCAGCCAGATAACGGCTGCATCTGCAGGTCTTTGAGGTTCTACTTCAACGCAGGGTAAATAATCCATAAAAAATTGCTCTCTCAAAGGAAAAATGAACTCTTTATACTCTACCTGTCTTAGAAAAAACAACTATGAAATCAATATAAGATGAATTAAAAATAATGAAATTACTGAAATATGCCTTGCCTGTTTTTATCCTGGGTCTGCTCACAATAGCGATAAGCACATCATCTGCAGACGAAGCAGGTGTCGCTACTGCTGATAATAATACAGCTGTTGCCACATTTGCTGGTGGTTGCTTTTGGTGTATGGAAGGTCCCTTTGATAAACTGCAAGGCGTGACCTCAACTACCTCTGGTTACACGGGGGGTCATACAAAAAACCCGACTTATAAACAGACATCAACAGGCAAGACCGGCCACACAGAAGCGGTACAGATCGTCTATGACCCGGAACAGGTCAGTTACGAGAAATTACTCGATGTCTTCTGGCACAATATTGACCCAACCACAGCAGATCAACAATTTTGTGATCGAGGTAGTCAGTATCGTTCTGAAATTTTTTATCATAACGATGAACAGAAAGAATTGGCAGAGGCATCAAAGACAGCTCTCGATAAAAATAAACCTTTCAAAGAATCCATCGTCACACAGGTAACCAGGGCATCAACATTCTATGCTGCAGAAGATTATCACCAGGATTACTACAAGAAAAATCCTATTCGTTACAGGTACTACAGGCACGGCTGTGGAAGAGATAAAAGACTGGAACAACTATGGGGCAAATCTGGACACCAGGCCTCAAAATAATAAATATTCAAAAAATGCATCGCTCCAGTCACCACGCCGATCCAATGTAAAACGTGTCAGTTCTTTTAATAAAATATCTGAATTACTATGTAGCTCATTGTATTCAGGAATATTCATCTTTCTTAATTCATCCAATGATTCCGGGTTGGCAGCGACCAGTGCTTTTCGGACTTCTGGCGAGTTGATTCCCGTCATGAAAACTTCGTAAGCATCAATTAATAAATTAAATCCTCCATCGTTATTTAAGGCATAGACCTTTTCAATCCTTTGCATAGGCGTTAATGCAAGATGTTCACGCAACCAGCCAATTTTATCCTGCTTCTCCTTGCTGCATTCTCCCAATAAAAAAATCAATGCAGCAAACATGGGAATACGGCTGTTACGTAATTTTGCATTACGCATATGCCAACTATCAATCGGATCATTGGTTAAATCAAATTGATGCCATGCACAGTATGATCTTAAATAGCGAATCAGATCATTGAGCAGATAAACCCATTCCTTCTTCTGATCATATATCAGAAAGCCTGCAGCATAGCGTTCCAGCAAGCCCTGAACCAGGATCTGAAAATTTTCTTCACCATAAACCGGTTTTGCATCAAGCAATATCTGCATACGTTTACCGAAGATATTTTTATCATCTGCAATCATCCCTAAAGTACCATGATCACAGATTTGACTATGACTCGCCGGGGTCACATAAATACCACTGGATTTAGGCAAGGGCATGCCAAGTGGATCCAGTACGTCCCATACCGCCTGCATAGCTTTTTGACAACGAACAGGATCATGAATCGCTTCATCATTGACTAATACAATAAGATCGCAATCAGAATGTGCCATCCCCTCAAGACGACCGAGTGAACCAGAGACGGCGGCAATAGTTACATCTGGTGCAGATTCTGCCAGCGGTAATAATCGCTGCTGCATTTGTTGCAACATATCGTCAGACCAGTCACGCGCATATGTGAGTGTTGGATGTTTTTTGGGATCGATCATAGTTTAAATCAATTATTTTTTATGTGTTTATTCAATAGTTTATCGAGATGATTTGCAAATGCCTGCCTGTCATTCTGATTTAGTGCCGGAGGTCCACCTGTATCTACACCACTTGATCGCAAGGTCTCCATGAAATCTCTCATGCTCAGTCGTGCTTTAATGTTGTCTGTTGTATACAACTCACCTCTGGGACTAAGTGCCACAGCGCCTTTTTCTATCGCATCTGCCGCTAATGGAATGTCACCTGTGATTACAAGGTCACCAGTACTGAGCCTCTTGACAATTTCATTGTCAGCAACATCAAAACCCGAGGCCACCCTGAGAAAATTAATATATCGTGATGGCGGAATACTTATGGTTTGATTTGCGACCAGTGTTAACTGTATTTCCGTACGCTCTGCCGCTCTAAACAAAATATCTTTTATCACCACAGGACATGCGTCCGCGTCCACCCATATTTTCATTTGATAAAAGTAATTCCTGCCGACAAATAATAATAGATAGTATATCGAATACAATTATTGATATTCATAAATGATTGCTACTTCGATTTATTATAATGCTACAAGGCCTGATTAATAGCGATACCTTTCCCTGATTATATTTAACAGGCCCGTAATATATCCTGCCCCGGAGGCAAGCTTCACATATGACTTTTCCATATTTCTGGAGTGCTTGTTAAAAACAGCTTTGATTAAACTGCTTAATGAACCAATTAATTTTCCTAAAATCTTTGGAATGAAGTGTACCCATGCGGCCAAAGACGAGTAGTTTTTTTATAGCGCAATACATTATTGATTCCCCCGGTATAGTGACGAAACACTTTATATTTGAATGTTTCTCTTTCCGGTAATATTTTTTCAAAAATCACAGCCTCATTAATCCATACGGCAGTACAACCAAGTTTGCTGGCCCTTGCAAAATAATCGAAATCTTCCCCTCCAATAAAATTGTAATAAGGATCAAAAGTTAACCCTAGTTCAGAAACCAGCCGTTTTTTAAAGATGACATTATTTGTAGAAATATATCTGGGCGGCATGCCAGTTTTATATTTTTGTCCCTGTTCAAACTTATTCGGGGGAGTGACCTCTTTTGTGGGAACAACAGGTCCGGTAGCGATATCAACGGAATAGTCAATGAGACCGTTATAAATGTTGATTAACCAGTCCTTGTGAGGCATTTCATCATCATCAATAAAAGCAGATCAGATCTGCCTGATGCTGCATGGCTTTTTGCAGCAAACAATTTCGGACTGAGCAGAGGCCACGATCGGGCTCAACATAATAATGAAGTGCCTGAGTCAGACCAGGAGATATCTCCTTACAAACTTCCCCGGATGTTTGATCTCTATCATTATCGACAACAATAATAATTGTACTGATGCCCGCAAGAAGATTGAGTTGATCTACAGCTTACAGGCACTGCTTTAATATAACAGGGCGTTTAAAAGTGGGAACACAGAACGCAACAAGAGTTTGCATTTCACTCATAATAATTTTTTGTGTATTTGCTCGTATGGACAGGCATATTTAACAGGTAATTCAGATCACATCATGTTATTTGAGTTGTATGCGAATTTTATCTTCCCCAAACTCTACGATATCCCCGGAAGAAATTTGTTTTCGCTTTCTGGTTTCTACCTTTCCGTTGACCAAAACCTGACCATCTGAAATTACAGATTTTGCCTCACCACCACTGGAGACCATCCCTTCAAACTTCAGAATTTTGTAAAGCTCAAGGGGTTCTTTTGATATTTCGACTTCTTTCATTAACTTATAGATAACTCTTTCTTGTTTGGCGCGCCCGACAGGATTCGAACCTGTGACCTTTGGTTTCGGAAACCAACACTCTATCCAACTGAGCTACGGGCGCTTGACTGGCTAAAACTGCGAAAAGGGTACCTTTTCATCCATCTGGCGTCTATACCTAAACTACTCTGAAATCTGCATTTCCGAGTAGTTTGGGTATATATGAAGTTTTCTCGGGGAATAAGTGCAGGTATACTGTCCCACGAAAACAAACTGTAACGAACCAGATAATAAATTCAATTTAAGATACTTCATTCTTTAAGCCCTTTTGTCACAGGAGAATAGAAAATGAGTCAAGAACAAGATAAAGCATTTTTTAAAAATTTTACCATCGTCCTGATTGTCCTGGGCGTCCTCATGGGTACCTTCATGGTTCTGGGAGTTATGTTTGGTAGTGGATAAATACTTCATGCTTTGAGTCCCTTTATCACTGGAGAATAAAAAATAAATCGAGAGAAAAATAATATGTTTTTAAAGAATTTTATACTCGCCATGTTGGTTACTTTCATGGCCCTGGGTGGATTGACGGGGTGTGGGGATGAGGCACCAACAGACGATAGCGCTGCAGTCATGAAAAACACTGCGCCGGTTGCCAAGGTACAAATACAGGGAGATGAACCTGAAGTTGCGCCAGCTAATGAAGAAAGTACTACCATGGAAGCAGATACAGAAATGGCTGCTGCTGGAAGTGGTAACGTAGGCAAGAAGACTTATGACAGTATTTGCATAGCCTGTCACGGCTCAGGAATACCTGGTATTCCTCAACTAGGTGATGCGGCTGCCTGGGCACCAAGAATTGAACAGGGCAAGGACACACTCTATGAACATGCTATCACTGGCTACACTGGTGCTTCGGGTATGCCAATGCCAGCCAAAGGCGGAAATCCGAGTCTGAGTGATGATGTAGTAAAAGCAGCGGTTAACTACATAGTCACTAATAGTCAATAAGGCCTCTTTCACCTCGTAACAAAAAAGGAGGCAAAAGCCTCCTTTTTTGTTTTAGGCATACACTCAACCTGTCTTAACTTATTCTCTTAACGCCTTTTGGTAGGCCTCATCCGACATCTTGCTCCAATCCTTGTAACTCTCACTGAATGCCATATAGGCATCGTGAATCTTTTTGAATTTAGCATTTTTGGAGGCCTCTTCATCGAGTGTTTCTTTAGTCAAACGTTTTAGCTCTGCCAATACTTCAGGGGGGAATTCCAGAACCTCAACATTCTTTTTTGTCCGTAACTCTTTTAATGCTGCCTGATTATGAAACTCCATCTGCGCATATATCCACCCACTTACGGCTGCCGCCGAGGTTTCAACCATCAATTGCAAATCTTCAGGTAATTGTGCCCAGGCGTGGCTGTTAATCATCAACTCAAATTCGGTGCCCGGTTCATGCCAGCCTGGAAAATAATAATATTTTGCTGCCCGGTTCAGACCGAGACGCATATCGTGGAATGGTGCGACCCATTCCGTCGCGTCAATCGTGCCACGTTCCAGTGCGGTATAGACCTCACTGCCGGGTAACAAAACCGGATTACCGCCAGCACGTTTGAATACCTTGCCGCCCAGACCTGGAATACGCATGCGCAGGCCCTTGATGTCCTCTAATGAATCGATCTTTTTATTAAACCAGCCGCCCATTTGTACGCCGGTATTTCCCATAGGCATCGGCACCAGGTTAAATGGCGCATAGACTTCCTTCCATAACTCCAGACCCCCGCCATGATAGAGCCAGGCATTCATACCTTTCGCTGTCATACCAAAGGGGACTGATGAAAAGAATTGTGCTTCAGGTACCTTGCCGGCCCAGTAATAGGGGGAACCATGACCCATCTCCACAATGCCCTGTGACACGGCATCAAATACCTGTAATGGTGGCACCAGCTCGCCGCCAGCATAGACATGAATATCCAGACGACCCTGGCTCATGATCTTCACATCTGCTGCAAATTTCTCAGCACCTTCCTGAAAGATAGGAAAATTGGCAGGCCAGGTAGTCACCATTTTCCATTTGAATGTCTGCTGGCTTGTGCCTGTTGTTGCCCCTGCATTCTGTCCACTATCTGATCCACCACAAGCAACAAGGAACAGGCTTATACTTACGATAAGCCACTTAATTAATCTCAACATATTCTCTTCCTGTTAATCCTTTTGAAATTTTATAAATAATTGGTTATCAGGCCGTTTCCAGATTTGCGTATTCAGCCACCAGCCATTTACTGCCCGCTTCTTCAAAATTAACCTGCACCCTGGTGGTCCCTCCTGAACCTTCCAGATTCAGAATGATACCCTCACCAAATTTAGCATGGGACACACGTTGTCCTAATGTGTAAACACCACTGCCTGCATCATAAACATCGGTGACAACACCACCTTGTCTTGTGCGGGCAAACATCGGTTCGGTAATCGACCCTCCCATACGTACTTCGTTGACTAACTCTTCAGGCAACTCGCTGATGAATCGTGAAGGTTGTGGATAATAATCCTGCCCATGTAAGCGCCGGTGTTGTGTATAGACCATCGTCAATGCCTTTTCAGCACGGGTAATGCCTACATAGCAGAGGCGTCTTTCTTCTTCTAGTTGCGTTAAATCTTCCATACTGCGTTGATGTGGAAATAATCCTTCTTCCATGCCAATCAAATACACATTAGGAAACTCCAGGCCCTTGGCAGAATGTAGCGTCATTAAATTTACACAGTCCGTATGTTCTCCTGCCTGTGTTTCGCCTGACTCTAAAGCAGCGTGGGCAAGAAATGCCTGCAAGGGTTCCATGTCCTGCAACATTTCATCATCATCCGTATTAAATTCTCCTGCAGCATTTACCAGTTCTTCCATGTTTTCAATACGTGCCAGACCACGTTCACCTTTCTCTTTACGGTAATGATCAATCAGGCCACTGGCCTTGATCACATTATCCACTATTTCATCCAGAGGCAGTCCCTTGTTATGACCCATATGAACAATCAACTGCATGAAACTTTCCAGTGCATTCAAGGCACGGGCACTGAGTGATTTGTCTGTTAATATATTTTGCGCCGCTTGCCACAGTGAACATTTTTCCTGACGGGAAATACTTCTGAGTTCTTCGACAGTCCGCTGACCTATGCCTCTGGTCGGGGTATTGACGATGCGTTCGAACGAGACATCATCATCCTGAAATGTAGAAAGACGAACATAAGCCAGGGCATCTTTAATTTCAGCGCGTTCATAAAAACGCATACCGCCGTAAACACGATAAGGAATACTGGCACGCATCAAACCTTCTTCAATGACACGCGACTGGGCACTGACACGATACAAAACAGCACTGTCTTTATAATGACCTGTCTTGGCTTGCCAGATTGAGATCTGTTCAACCACGTAGCGGGCTTCATCATGTTCGTTATACCCATTGTATATAGCGATCTTTTCGCCACTGTCACCATCGGTCCACAGTTCCTTGCCTAGACGTGAGCTGTTATTAGTGATCAATGCATTGGCGGCATTTAATATGTTCGCGGTCGAACGGTAGTTCTGTTCCAGCTTAACCAGTAAAGGATCAAAAAAATCCTTTTTAAACTGCTGCATGTTTTCAACACGCGCTCCTCGCCAACTGTAGATCGATTGATCGTCATCACCAACCGCAAATAGATTTCCTTTGTCACCAACCAATAATCTCAGCCAGGCATATTGTAAAGAGTTGGTATC
>PVMK01119660.1_pt1 | contig 10900 bp, 10 predicted proteins | sample 1853481 | NCBI WGS metagenome assembly PVMK01 (sample SAMN08533507, study PRJNA380276) | Marine sediment metagenome, whole genome shotgun sequencing project. | reverse complement strand
CCAGCGACGAGTGGATCGAACAGCGCACCGGCATTCGTGAACGACGTTGGGTCGAGGAGGGACAACGACCCTCCGATCTTGCACGCGGCGCGACGCTCGACGCACTCGAAGACGCCGGGCTCCAGGTTTCGGACATCGACTGCATCCTGCTCGCGACCCTTTCGCCTGAACACGACTTCCCCGGTACGTCGTTCTTCCTGCATGAAGCGATCGAGGCCGGCGAAATCCCGTGCATCGACCTGCGCGCACAATGCAGCGGATTTCTATTCGCACTCCAGATGGCCGACGCCTTGATCGTGGCGGGTCGCTATCAGCGCGTGCTTGTCGTTGGCTGCGAGGTCCACTCGACGGGACTCGACAAGAGTACCGCCGGCCGCGACGTCACGGTCATCTTCGGCGATGGTTCGGGAGCCGTCGTGCTCGAGGGGACCGATTCAATCGACGGGCCCGGCGTGCTCGAGGTCCGGGTCCGTTCGCAGGGCCAACACGCTCGCCGGCTCTGGGTGGAAGCGCCTGGTTCCGCAATACCCGGCCGGATATCGCACGAAATGATCGACGATCGGCGCATCTTCCCCTACATGGACGGCCGCTTCGTTTTCAAACACGCGGTCACTCGCATGCCGGAGATTCTTCACGAGACGCTGGATGCCGCCGGCGTGAAGCAGGGCGACATCGACCTTTTTCTCTTTCACCAGGCCAATCTGCGAATCAACGAGTACGTCGCACAGAAGCTCGAAATTCCAGAAGCCAAGCTCATGAACAACATCCAGCGGCTCGGAAACTGCTCGGCCGCGGCGCTCCCGATCTTGCTCGCCGAGGCCTCTCGAGAGGGCCGAATCCATCCCGGCCAGCTGGTCTCGCTGACGGCATTCGGATCGGGCTTCACCTGGGGCTCAGCGGTCGTGCGCTGGGGCTGATCGGGAGGCCACACGGTCATCGCCACGTCACGAGACCGCTACGGCGGCGCCGACCCGTGGGCCAAGCTCACTGCAGAGACAGACTGCACAGCTCGTACAACGCATTGCATCAAATCAGTGCCGGTTCATTTCCGGGTGCGAAATGCCGCACTGCATCAGACTCAAGTGGCTGAAATATCTAATCTTTAAATAATATCGTCCGAAATATTGACTTTATGACGCATCGTGTCTAAGATTCTCGCCAACGCAAGAACCCGCCCTGATCGCGGCCAGGCAAATGCCGGCCGACGCGGCGCGTCAGGCGAGAATTCCGAAACCAGGACTGAACCTATGAAATGCCTAGGAAATGCCTAGGAAATGAAATGTCGGACGGTGCTCTGATCGCCTGGAGCCACGTTCGCGAAAACCGGAGAGATAAAATGGCCAGCAAGACGACCAAGAAGCGCGCGAGCAAGAGAAACCAATGGGACTGGGAAGATTTTCGACCCGACTGGGCGAACGAAGGCATCGAGCGCATCAGTAGCGAGCTCGAAAAATGGAACGACAAGATCCAGAACCGCAGCGACAAATTCCGCAAGGAGAGCCAGAAGCGAATCGAAAAGGGCGTCCAGCAGGTCCAGGACGAGCTTCGCAAGATCCCCGGCGTGAAGCGTGCCGAAGAACTTCGCGTCGAGATCGAAAATCGCGTCGAGAAGAACATCGATGCCGGCGTCGATCGCGTTTACACCCGCCTCAATCTCGTCCGCCTCGACGAGGTCAAGAAGCTCGAGCGAAAGATTGCACAGCTCAACAAGAAGCTCCGCGCGCTCGAAAAGCAGTGGGCCGCCTGAGCACCACGGCGCGCCGTCCCCCTCGCTGGGCGACCAGCCCCCAGGACGGCTGCTGATTCGAAAAAATGAGGCCCGAGCAACGATTGCTCGGGCCTCTTCGCGTTTGCGCCGCGCCGATTCGTCGCTCGTCGCCAATCGCTCGAGCGATGCGAGCGACCGGGGCTGCCAGGGGTCACGTGCTGGCTGAGCGGCTCAGTCCTCGGACCCGAGTCTTCCGAGTGCCAATGCCAACTCGTCAAGTACGGCTCGCTCCTCCTCGGTGATGCCCATGTTCAGATCGACCGAGCCACCCTCGTCGAAGGGACGCTCGTCCATCTTGGCAATCGTGGTCGCCTCTTCGAGTAGTCGCCTCTCGACCTTCCGAGCGGGCCGGCTGCCGCTCGCTGCCAAGGTCGGCGCGAGCAGTCGGCGCCACTCCTGAAGCGCCTCCGTCGGCGGACGCTCTGTCAACCAACGCTTCAGGGTCGACCGGCAGAAATCGCTGCGCTGATCGAGACCCAGAGACCTGGCCGCTTCGAGCACACCCGCACGTTCACCCGGCGTGACGTGACCGTCGGCCCAGGCAACCTCGACCAGCGGGCCGAGAGCGAGTGCAGCAATTTTTTCGATCTCTTCTTGACGTGTGGACAAAGCGAACCTCCTCGCGTCCGAGCATAGCCAATCGTGGCTGCGATCAGCGCGGTGCCCGCGCTCTGTCCACGTCGAGAATCTCGAGCGCCAGTTCCACCGATCCCTCGGTCGACCGAAGAACTTCGCGAGCCCGAACTCTGTCGACGCCTCCGAGTTCCATCACGATCCGAACGGCGCGCCCCCTCAGTTTGCTGGAAACCGGCGAGATGTGGGTCATGTGATGACCCCGCACGCGGCCCATTCGCACCATAACGGATGTCGATAGGGCCGACAAAATCATCTTCTGTGCGAGCCCCCCCTTCATCCGCGTCGATCCCGTCACGACTTCTGCGCCCACACGCGGCGCAATCGAAATCTCGACCGATTCAGCAAGTGGTGAATCCGGATCGCAGGTGAGCGCAATCGTCCGGGCGCCGACCTTCACGGCCGCCTCGATCGCACCGAGTACGAAGGATGTCGTGCCACTCGCCGAAATTCCGAGCACGACATCGCCGAGTGTCAGCCCGCGTTCTTCGAGCGCAAGCGAACCCGCCTGTGAATCGTCCTCCGCTCCCTCGACCGCACAACGCAATGCGCGCTCACCGCCCGCGATCACGCCCTGCACGATACGCGGAGACAACCCGTAGGTCGGAGGAATCTCGGAAGCGTCGAGGACTCCGAGTCGACCGCTCGTCCCGGCGCCGACATTGAACCATCGACCACCACCCGAAAGCGCACACGCCAAGACCTCGACGGCCGCCGCCATCTGGGGAAGGACTTCGCCCACGGCCGCATGGGCCACAGCGTCCTCGGAATGGATCAGTCGCAGGATTTCTTCTGAGCTCATGTCATCGAGCGCACCCGAGCGCTCGAGCGACGCTTCGGTGGGAAGTCGTTCGGCCATGGCTCTTCGTTTCGGCCCTCCCCACCCGAACTGAAGACGCGCTACCGCGGCAACTTCGCGAGGAGGCTCCTACACTTGGGAGATGCCCTTCGACGTCGCGGAATCGACTCTCGAGAGCCTGGAATGGGCTCGACTGGTCGACGAGCTGCGCACGTATTGCCGCACGCCGCAGGGCCGGATGCTGCTCTCCGAAGCTTGTGATGAATCGCTATTCGCGGCAGATGAAAGCGCGGTTCGCGAGCGCCTCCGAGAGACGACCGAAGCGCGCAACCTGCTGGATCGCGATTTGATCCCTCCGCTCGGGGGATGTGCGGATTTGATGGAAAGCCTGGGCCATGCCGAGAAAGGTGGCGTACTCGAACCCATCCAACTCATCGAAGTCCGCACGACACTCGAGGCGATCCATGCCACGCTCGATTTCTTCGATCGCCACCGCGACCAGACACGGGCATTGCACACGCTCACGAGCCGGATCGAAGAGCGGTCCGATCTCGAGACCACCATCAGTCGCTGTCTCGACACGAACGGCGAAGTTCGAGACGCCGCATCGACCGCCCTTGCCCACGCTCGACACGAAGCACACAGTCTGTCGGGTGAGCTACAGAACCGAATCGAGCGGGCACTCCAACACGCCGACATCAAGCCCCATCTGTCCGACAGTTTCTATACGGTTCGCAATGGCCGCTTCGTACTGCCCGTCAAGGCCGACTCCAAGGGACATGTCCGCGGCATCGTGCATGACGCATCCCGGTCCGGAACGACACTCTTCGTCGAGCCGGACAACATGGTCGATCTGAACAATCGCCATCGCCAAGCCGAACTGACCGTCGAACGCGAAATTCATCGCATACTCCGAGAACTGTCCGCAGCCGTGGCACGTGATGCCGTGGTGCTGCGAACCAATCTCGAATGGATCGCGCGTCTCGATCTCGCGGTCGCGCGCGGCCAGCTCTCACGAAAGACCGAAGGCGTCGAACCCGAGGTCGGCCGACAGGGCATCTTCGAGCTCGGCGGCATTCGTCATCCATTGATTCCTGCAGATCAATGCATTTCCAATGATCTCCGCCTCGGCGACGACTTCACCATCTTGATTCTCTCGGGGCCGAACGCGGGCGGCAAAACCGTCGCTCTCAAATCCATCGCCCTCGCCGCATTGATGGTCCGGGCGGGATTGCATGTTCCCGCGAACCCCGGCGCCCGGGTCGATCTCGTCGATCGCGTACTCGCCGACATCGGCGACCACCAGGACATCGCGCAAAGCTTGTCCACCTTCTCCGCTGCGATGGCAAATCTCGCGGACATCTTGCGCTCGGCGGGCCCGAATACCCTGGTCTGTCTCGACGAGGTCGGAGTCGGCACGGACCCGTCGGAAGGTGCGGCGATCGCCCAGGCCACACTCGAAGCCCTCGCCGATTCGGGCGCACGCGTCGTCACGACGACCCACTACAACCTGCTCAAGGAGATGGCCGAGATCGACGAGCGATTCAAGAATGCCAGCGTCGAATTCGACCCCAACACACTGGCGCCGACCTACCGCGTTCGAATCGGTTCTCCGGGTGCGTCGTCCGCAACGACGGTCGCTTCGAGGATGGGAATGCCCCAACGCGTACTCGATCGGGCCGCCGGACTCCTCGATCGCGAAGATCGCCGACTCGATCGCATGCTGGCCGAACTCGGAGCCAGCCGCGCACTCCTCGAGTCCGAGCAGATCGCCGCCGAGGCGCTGCGTGCACAAAGCGAAGAGGCGCGTGAGGAATACCGCACCAAACTGGCACGACTGCAAGAGCGAAGGGACAAGCTCTTTGGCGAGATGCGTCGCGAACTGGACGATTCATTTCGCGATGCCCATTCTGAAGTCGCACGCATCATCGCGGAACTCCAGCGCCGACCCTCGTCGAGACGCGCAGCCAGCGCCCGCGAAAAGCTCGAAACGCTGCGTGGTCAAACCGCACAGGCCCAGGCGGACACCGGCATCGAACCGACCCCTCCGCCTGCAGAAGCCACGATCCCGCCGATCGACTGGCCGCGTGCCCGGGTCGGCGATTCCGTCCGAGCGCCGGGAGGCGGCCTCGGCACGCTCCTTTCGTTACCCGATCGAAGGGGACGCGTCACGGTCCAGGTCGTCGGCGCCAAGCTCACGATCAGCCGCGATCAGCTCGGGGGCACAGATCCCAATGCCGACAGACGGACATCCTCGAGTCGATCCGATTCGAGAGACATAACACCAACCCCGACAGAGAGTCCTGGTGGTACTGCAGAAACGGATCTACGCGGGTTCCGCGTCGATGAGGCGCTCGACCGACTCGACGCGGCCCTCGATCTCGCAGCCGCCCAGGGACGCGACGAGATCCGAATCATCCACGGAATCGGAACGGGTGCCCTGCGCAGCGCGGTGCGCGAACATCTTCCGCGATCACATCATATAATCGAATGGGTCGAAGCGACGCATGAAGAAGGCGGCGCGGGCGCGACACGCGGAATTCTCAAAAAGGATTGAACAGGCGAGGATCGACCCTGATGAGGTTCGGCAATGAGTGAAGAAAATCGAGACGACGAGGCACAGGATGATTTTCCGAATGTCGACGAGTTGATCGGCAGCTTCATGCACGAAGCCTCGCTGTGGCCTGTCCTGGTCGTCGTCATTGGTAGTGCGGGGGCGCTCGGTGCCGCTTTGCTCATCCTCGCAGGCATCGACCGCAATCCCTTTGCCGCGGCGGCGCTGCTGTTGATCTTCGGCATGTGCGTGGACGTATTCGTACAAGCACGCCGCAAGGCCGTCTACCGCAACCTGTCGAAGCTTACCGGCGTCATCTGGTGCACGGCAATCGCGTTCGCCGGCCTGGCAATCTGGACGGGTATCGCGTACTAGGCGTGGATCCGGAGCCGACTGTTAGAGCCGCTGGGAATCGGCTTCCAGCGAATTGGCCGCTCGCAGCCCCGAGAGACTGGCCGCCTCGAAGGTCGGGCCCGAGAGATAGTCGCCGGCCCAATAGAGTCGCCGCCCAAGCGCGCGCCGATCACCCTGAACCTTCTGGAATGTCGCGAGGCGACGGTAACTACCCACTTCGAAGAAGGGGGCCACCGCGCGACCGAGGCGCGTCGTCAAGATTCGTTCGCCGATTCCGGGCATCGCCAGTTCGAGCGAACTCATGAGATTCTTTGCGACGACATCGTCTGCCATCTCGCACCAGCGATCTGCGAAGGCATCGCGGGCGAGGACGACAATCTGACTTCGACCTTCAGGCACACGGCCGCTCGGCTGTCCGGGCTCGATGACGAGTGAAGAGATCGCTGATCCCTCGCGTCGTGGTAGACGAACCTCTGTGGGCAGCCCCCCCTCGATCCCTTCGATCGCGACGGCGAGGGTCACGACCGGGCGAAGCGCGACCGCATCGAAGAAATCTCGCTCTGCCGGGTGAGAAGCGCGGTGGAAACGTGGGCGGCTTGCTTGGCGCCGAGCGCAACGACGATCGCATCGAACGAATCTTCCCCTTGCGATCCGGTGTCGTCGATCGTCTCGATACGAAATCCGCCTGCAGGCTCCTCGTCGATTCGCTGAACCGCGGTGCCGCGACGGATATCCAGCCGTTCCGCCGCGACCTGTGCCAATTCGAGCAGGGGGTGACGCGGTAGGCCCGGCAAACCGGGTCTGCGTTCCCCAAGGCCGAGCGCCTGTGCCTGCAAGAGCAATGCGACCCGAGACAGTTCTTCGACGGAGTCGCCATAGACAACCTGCACTTCCGGCGCCAGCCAGAATTCGAGATTCCCCTTCCCGAAATAGAGCGCTGCGTGATCGCGCATGCTTCGGTAGTCGAGGTCCGCGGCGCGCTCGGGACACATCGGGTCGAGCAGAGGCGCATAGCGTTCCATCAGACGACCCCAACGCAGGAGCTTGGGCCGCTCGAAGAATCGTGGACCAGGAATTCGCGCCGCACCGCGAAGACTCAGACCGTCGACGGGTGTCGCTTCGGCCGCTTGAAGCAACGTCGTCTGTACCGGTCGCAGAGGGTATAACGAATCGCCCAGTCCCAGATTTCGGGCCCAACGCGCAAGCGCCACATCGCGACCGCCGAGGACGGGCCAGGACGAATCCATCCAATGACCCGCGCACCACTCGCCACCGACTCGACCGCCCACTTCCGAACGCGCTTCGATGACCGTCACCACGAATCCGCGTCGCTGGAGTTCGTCGGCAGCACGCAATCCGGCGAGGCCGGCTCCGAGTACGGCGACGCGACCAGACGAAGTCGTCATCATGCCCCGCGAGCCGAGTCGAGAACGGCCAGCACGTCATGCAAGGTCTCGAACGAGATATAGGCGCGTCCGAGCTCTTCGAGAGCCGGTGCAAGCGTGTCCTTCGCGAAAGCCAGATCCGCTTCGAGCGCGCCGCAGAGATCAGAAACACGGCCATTGCCGATATGAACACAATAGGCGCCCGGGTTCTCGTCGCGGTAGGACGCGATCAAACCACGCTTGCAGCTCCCGGTTCCACATCCACATGCGTCATTCGGACGGCCCGCTCGGAGTCTCCAGAACTCCCCCTGGTATTCGAGATGATTGGCCTGGTATTCGAAGCGGACATCGTTCATCGCCTGGAGCCGCTCGAGATTCCAGTCGAAGCCGTCCGAAAGGATCTTGAACGGCACATTTGCATCCCGGCACCAGTCGAGCAGCGGCCGAGCACCGGGATCGAGATCGATCGTCTCGAGAAAGCGGTCCAATTCCTTTTCGGGAAGTCGGAGCCCGTCGAGCAACGCCATCGCGTAGGTCCAGGCGGTGAACTCACCCTGCTCGAAGCGCTTCCAGAGCTGCTTTCTCTTCTCCGGCAGAAGTTTCTGGGCGAGCGTCGAGCCAACGTCCTGCACAGAGAAGGTCCCGTCGAAATCACAGAAGACTGCGAGCCGTCGATCGTCGGGAATCATGAGATTTTCCAGCTCTTTCACAGGGGCACTCCGGACGATCGGGTCGGCTGGGTGGGTAGCGCATTCATCTGCCGTCGGGAATGTGCCCCGCACAGGCAAATCTCGCACATCCCCCTTGGGGCATGAGTGTAAGGACCAACCCCCGCTCGCGAATGCCGGATTCCGACGCGCGTGACGCAATTTGCGTCACTCACCAGATTCGACTGCCGCCACCCTGCGAGATCACTGCGAGCAACCCTCATCGCCGCGAAGCCCCCAGGAGCCGAAAACGATCTAGCATCGACTAGGGTGATTTTACCCCACATTGGCACACGACTTGCTCTTGATCCCCTCGATGACAGGTGGGGTGGCTTTCGAGGAGCGGGCCCCCTTTCCCGCGCCCGGGCTGGCTACCCCTCCCTTCGCACACTTTGTGCGAGGAGCCAGTTCGGGCGCTCTGTTCTCCTGCTCCGGCCACTGCTTCGCAGACCCACGAGGACCCCGCCCCAGGACGCCGAAGCCGAGCGCCTGATGTCATACAATGACGAGCGATGGGGGCCCGAAAATCCGTACGCCAGACAACCCGGACCGACGTGCTCTTGCCGCGACCGAAGCGCATCACGCATCGACGTGGTGAGTTTCGCCTCGCCACGGGGATGCCGATCCAGCTTCCCGAGACGAGCGCGCCACTCGATCGTCGACTCCTCGTCGCCGCCGAACAGGCACGTCGCGAATTATTGGCGCGAACCGGGCTCGAACTCTGCATCGAACGACCACGCACACCCGACGCCAGCAGTCCGTCGATTCGTTGCCGACTCGATCGAAACGCGGCGCTGACGCCACGCGCGGCGACAGCGCGCGATGCCTACCGACTCGACGTCACTCCAAGGGCGGTCGATATCTCGGCGCCCACAGTCGACGGAATCCGGCACGGACTTCAGACGCTCTGCCAGCTGGCAAGTCGAAGTGGCCGCCTACACGCTCTGCGCATCGCCGATCAACCCGATTTTCTGGATCGCGGGATCATGCTCGACGTATCGCGGGGCAAGGTCCCCACCCGCGCCACGCTGCATGCGTTGGTCGATCTCTGCTCCCAACTTCGTCTCAATGTGCTCATGCTCTACATCGAGCACACTTTCGCCTTCCGTCGCCACCCGGATCTCGGCAAGGACGCCAGCCCGCTCGATGCCGAGACGATGCTCGAACTCGACGTCTACGCCGCAGATCGCGGAGTCGAACTCATCCCTTGCCTGCAGTCGCTCGGCCACATGGAGCAACTGCTCTCGATCGATCGCTACGCCCATCTCGCAGAGAGCGATCGCCATTGGTCGATCTCGCCTAGCCATCCGGGGACCTATCGCCTCCTCGAAGAGCTCTACGACGAGTTCTTGCCCCTGTTCGGCTCTTCGCGCTTCAATGCGAACTGCGACGAACCCTTCGATCTGGGTCGCGGCCAGTCGACCCGACGTGTTCCCGGCAAAACGCCCGGCGCACTGTTTGCAGATCACGTGATCAAACTCGAAGGCCTGGCCAATCAACACGGCAAGCAACTGATGATCTGGGCTGATTTTGCGCATCAACATCCGGATCAGCTCTCCCGTCTGGACCGCGACGTGGTGCTTCTCGATTGGTGGTACGAAGCGACCTTCGACGCCGATCGAATTCGCAAGCTCCGCCGCAAAGGCTTCGAGATCTGGGCATGCCCGGGAACTTCGAGCTGGAACTGCCTTTTCCCGCGTGTCGAAAACAGCCAGGAAAACATCACGCGCTGGGCCGACGCCGGGCGCCGCCACGGTGCCACCGGGCTTCTCAATACGGATTGGGGCGATTTCGGTCACTACAATGCACTTGGCGTTTCATTGCACAGCTATGCATGGGGGGCACAACAAGCCTGGTCGGGAGACATGGATGCGAAGCGATTCGATCGCGCCTTCGGTCATCGAGTCTTCGGCGAGGACGATGCTCGATTGGGCCGGCTCTATCGAAGACTCGGCGGAATCCATCAGGCCGGCTTCCGGGTCGCCAATGGTTCACCGCTGCAATATCTCTATTTCGATGCCCTCGGTCCAAGTTTTTTTCTCCAGCACGCCAAGGCTCGTGCGCTCGAGCGCAGTGCGACCAGACTCGATCGCGTCTTGAAGGAAATCGCAAACGCTGGACTCGCTGAAGCGGATCACGATTTCAACGGATTGGCCCGGCAGGAAATCGCCTGGGCCGCCGATGCGACCCGCCTTGCGGTCGAGAAGGGACTCGCTGCCCTCGACTACAACGGCTGGCGCGAGGACCCCGCTGGGTTGGGTGTGACTGCGCGACGTCGGCTCGCAAGACGATTCGATGACCTGGCCAACGAGCAGGCGGATCAGCTCCAACGGTTCGAAGCCCTCTGGCTTGCGCGAAGCGAAATTTCCGAGTTGGCAAAAATTCGCAAACGTATTCGTCGTTCGATCCACAGTTTGCGCGATGCTTCACGCCGACTTCGCAAGAACGCCCCATCGCGACCTGCCAAAGCCAGCGAACTCAGCATGATCGGGGTCTACAACGAAATTCGGCGTGAAATGGGAATGCCGCCTCGTTAGTCGACGAACGGATTGCCCTCGAGTTGCATATCCGAAAATGTGCGGCACATCATGAGGCGCTTGTCTGGCTCGAGCCCTTTCCGCCCTTCTTTTTCACGAAGTCGCCGCAAGTCTGCGCTCAAATCCAGATCCGGGACCTCGGAGAACCCGAGACGCGCATAGA
>PVMK01144982.1_pt1 | contig 10901 bp, 14 predicted proteins | sample 1853481 | NCBI WGS metagenome assembly PVMK01 (sample SAMN08533507, study PRJNA380276) | Marine sediment metagenome, whole genome shotgun sequencing project. | reverse complement strand
TAGAGGAGCAACCGACCGAGGGTCGACAGGACGTGGTAGTGTGGGCGCTCCGTCGTGGAGAGCTCGGTGGGCGCCGCTCGATGAAAAAATAAATTTAAGAAATTCTAAGACCCATCCATACTCTTAAGTTCAAAATAATCAAAGGAAATTTGTGGATATTTATTCGAGAAAATTTCCAATTATCATAATAATCATCCTTGTGGTATTCTTGTGTTGCAGTTAACGAGTAATGATAACAACCGCATACCATAATAGATTCTGAAACATGTGAATTGTACATCAAAGATTCTCAGTTTAATGGCAAAAAATACCTAAATGAGTACGATTCAAAATGTCTTGATTTCAAAAATCTTAATCCATAAAAACCAAAAAAGTTATAGAGAGATCTAATCTGAATCTGGTTTCATTCCATCAAATTTTTCTTTATGATTTTTCAGAACCTCGAACAGTAACTTGGTTTCCTGCTGAATGGTTTATTCCAATAACTGCTCCTGGCTGAGCAGTGATTACCATCAAAGTTTCGCAAGAAAGGCATAGAACTGATAATACATAGTCAGCATTTTTTTCAGAAGGACCAGTTGTAGCTAAAACTGCATCTACTTTAAGGTCTGATTTACCACAATTCACACATGTGGATGGCCTATGAGCATACTGTTTTATTTTATTTACGTAATAATGAACCAAGATAGAAAAACTACCCAGTAATTGTTCTTAAATCAGCTGTTTTTGGAATACGTTTGAACGTAAGTATGTTGTAAGTAATTTGTTTTGAAATACTCTTGAGTGAAATAGATTAGAATTAAAGAACAATTTTTTGTACAGATATATTCAAACTGCTATCACAGCACCATGTACAACAGTATTCTAGTTCCCCATGCAGGTACCCCTGCAGGCGACGGCACTAAAACATGCGATTCAATCGCAAAATCATCCTCATCTGAAATAATTTTGCTGCATGTGATAGAGGACTTTCCACATATTCCAGTATTTTCACTTCATGCATCTCAAGCATCTAAAATCAAAAAAGAAATTGCAAAAGTAACAAAAGAGATGAAGATACCGTTATGGAAAAAGAGATGTTAAAACGAGTGGAATATGTCAAAAAAATAAAATAAAATCTAGCTTGAAAATAGTAACAGGATTACCAGCTGAAGAGATTTTGAAAATCGTGAAAAAACCAAAAAATCGATCTCATCATAATGGCAAAAAGAAGAAAACTCAAAGGAATCAAAGGTCTTTTAACTCTAGGAGTGTCTCAAGAAAAATTATTGAAAACACCTCATGCCCCGTTTTAATGATAGACATTGAAAAGAATAGCCAAATATTCTAATCTCTGCATACTTTACTCGTAAAAGAATAATTCTCTTTTAACTGACAATCAATAAACTTGTTAACACTTCAAAGATTGGAGGTTTGAAACAAAAGTTAGTTCTCTTAATGGATTTAAATTATATTTTGAGGATTTGAATTAAAAGCTAATAAAATATTTGACATCTAGAACTCCTTAAATTCATCACATACATATTGGAATTACTGGAAATCGGGCGAAATTTGATCTCGTGTGTAGTTTTGTCACGTCTGATTTTATTTCCAGTTAAAAGATTTTTTTCAATACTTGGACTCGCATAATGGACAAACCATGAACTTTCTTTCAGATCTTAGGGGAATATTAGACGATCTTGTGCACAGTTTGGGCATTCAGTATATCCACTCATGATTTAACTTTGAAATTATAATATTTAGAGTGCTGTCAGTTGATTTTCTTTCAGACTACAATTGTTCATCTTGAACAAAAGTAAAGTTATAGTCTTTTTTCGTACTATGAGATTAATGAGAGTCTCTACATATTGATGATTCACCAGAAATATGTGAATTGTACTCTGACATGTTTACTGCAGATAACAATACCATTCAAAGTGTCAATACTGGAAAAGAAGGTCTAGACCTTGTGCTAAAAAATAATTTTGATTTGATCCTGCTTGATATGTGCATGCCCAGCTATAGTGGAATGGATTTTCTTCGGGATTTAACAAAACAAAAACCTTCGGAATTGAAAAAAGTGGTAGTCGTCAGTGTGTGAAATTTAGCCCAACTCAGATCGAAGAATTACTAAAAATGGGAATACATTCAGTTGAAGAAAAACCAACTGACTTGCAAAAACTGGAAGTTATAAAGAAAAACATGTGGCTTCGATGAAAAATTAGAGTTTTGAAATAATTTTTAAAAAAAACAAGCACCCCCATATCATTTTGAATGAAATGTAAATGTCCTAATGGTAATAAAATTATGTTTTAAATGAACAAACATTTTCCTAAATAGAAAAATTTGCTCAGATCATTATGAAAATATTCGTAATTGATGATGACGAAGCAACCACAACACTGCTCTCAAAATTCTTCAGTTACAAGGGCTATGAAATCATAGTTACAAATGATCCAATGGTTGCACTAAAGAAGATTAGAAGAGAGCACTTTGATGTCATTCTTTTGGATATTAACATGCCTGTGGTTAGTGGATTTAACATCATAGGATTGTTAGCAGGGGCAGACATTCTAAAAGAACAAAACATATTCATATTTTCTGGAGTCACTCTTCCAGAAATACAGTTAAAGAATTTGCTAAGAAGAGATGGCGTAAATGGTTTTTTGAAAAAACCGATAGACCTTGATGACCTTGCAATGGCAATTACTAGTTGAGAATTTGATTTTCTAAAATTGGCTAATTTTTGAATAATTTACACTCAGATCATACCTGCAAACAGGTTGATTTACGTTCACTATTCAGCAGTTGCTAGTCGAGATTAGTGAGAAATTATTTTAAATTGTTTTTTGGAGAGTAAAAAGTCTAAACTTGGATAATTCCTTGTTCTACTAAATACTGTATTCCTTTTACAAAGTCATCATCAGTAATTTGTCCATCAGCCCACCATCCAGCATTATTCTTAATCCATTCTGGAATTTAGAGGTCAAATCAACATCATCATTTAATTTTTCAAGTAGCGGATTCTCATCAATTTCAATTTCGACGAGAGCAAATGCACTCATGGGTAGATCAGGCTTTTCTTGTTCTGGCCCTGTACCATGAACAAATATGGAATAACGTACAAGTCCTGCTTTTTCTTCTATTGGAATAAGATGATGAACCCGACCAAATTCATTAAACAGGCTATCTTGTCCAATGTCTTGTGCATATGAACGCAGTTTATTGCCTTCCTCATCTACAACCCAAATATCATAATGAATTTGATCTAGAATTTCAACATCATTATATTTGCTGATGAAATTTATTTTCCAATCAATATTACAGCCTTCAATAGGTATTTGTGGAGAATAGTTGTACTGAATCATCATTGAATACGTATTTGTAGAAATACGACCACTGGTATAATCATAAAATTTTGTAGGGCAGTTCAACAACTCTTCTTTTTGAATTGTTTCGACTACATCTTTGAAAGGATCATTTATGACATTTTCTTTATAATTTAACAAAGTGAATTGATACATTATTGGAGCATTATCCTCGGTAATTCCTGCAAAAGTCAATGCTTTAACAGGAAAAGGAAAATTATCTACTATCCATATTTCATTGTCATTTCCGCTATACCAACCAACAACAACTGTATCCACAGTTCCGGCAGGTGTAGTAATTGTCTCGGCTCTATTGGTAATTAATTGGGCATCACTACCACCTCCAATCGGACCTATTTTTCCCCATGTGGCTGATCTAAACTCTTGCGGTCCATGAATTCGATCATTTTCATTTCCAGTAGCAAAAGCAGACAACCAAGCTAATGAAGATTTGAATGCACTAGTATAATCAAAAATATCATCATCAAATATTATCGGCTCAGGAGCAGTTTGACCAAGCCCCATTGAACCTTTGATGATCTTATCACCATCAATAATTACAACTTTGGCATCCCACAAGGTTTCACTGACGTTTGTTATTTCTCCCTTGATCCACATCTTCAATGTAATAGAAGAACAGTCATTGAGACTCATTTCGCATAAAGAATACTCAAAATAATTGCCTTCTTTAAGACCTTCCCCCCAAATACCATGTACCATCAACATCAACACCGCCGAATGTTTGAGCACCCTGACCATAAGAAAAATTTGAAACTCCAAGACCAAGGACAATAGCCAAAAATATCAATACAATAAAAAATTGATTCACTGAAACGATAAAGAAATTACACAATTAAAGGTTATTCGAGCAAGCCTTAGAAAACTAAACTTGTTACAAATGTTCCTAAATCTTTGTTTCGTATCAAATGTTTGAATCTTAGAAGTTCTTAATATGAGCAAGTTATCTCTCTAATCATGAAATACTGCCAAGATTGTTTGACTCCAATTAATAGTAATTCAAAAGAGGAGTGTTGCGATTTTTGTAAAAAGGACAGAGCTCTCAAATCAAGCACTACAGCTTAGTTAACAACAGTGATTAAGGACCTTTATTTTATATTAGATCTTGGCACTTACACAAAATGAAAGTATAATTAAACAAAACCTACATAATCATTTTTCATCTATTGCCTCAAAATATCGAAGTGTAAGAACGCTCGACACAGAGCCAATCACACATATAACAAATATGATTAAAGGAAAATCCAAAATCAATATAGCTGATATTGGCTGTGGAGATGGTAGATATTCACTAGAGTTTCTAAGACGTCTAGAAGATAAATGCTATCTACATTGTATAGATTTCAATGAAGATATGCTAAAATCACTAAAGGATTATCTTACAGAACAAAACACTACAAACTTTTGTACAAGACAAGGTGATGCAAACAGACTACCACTGGATAATGACTCTATGGATTGTATTGTTACATTTAATGCAATACACCATTTTGATGTTCCAAAGTTTTTGTCAGAATCTCTAAGGTCACTCAAAGATGATGGACGTCTCTTTATCTATACCAGATTAAGAAATCAAAATTCCAGAAGTATCTGGGGAAAACAATTTCCATTATTTGCAGAAATTGAAACTCGTCTGTATGAACTAGATGAATTAAAACAACACATCCAAGAGGCAGACATGAAGATTCATTCTACTAGAGTATTTGGACATCACAGGACATCTAGTTTGAATAGATTGGTCACACAAGCTGAGAGTAACCACTATTCCACATTTGCTCTATATGACAAAGAAACATTCCAAAAATCTCTAGAAACATTTCAGCAAAACATCAAGGGTAACTTTGATGATTTAGAGCAAATCAAGTGGATTGATGAGAACATCTTAATTGAAATTAAAAAATAATTCTAGAAAGATTATTTTTTCAAACACACACAATCACAATCAAACATTCCAGCCTTTCCCATACACTGATCATGTTTTTCATGATAGCATTTGTCACATGTGACCATAATTTACTTTAAAAAATCTATTTTAAATCTGTTTAAATGTAACCTAGTGAGTAGGCTTTCTATGACATTTACTACACCAATTATTGAAATTGTAAATGTTGTGGCATCAGCTACCATAGACCAAAAACTAGATCTAAATAAAATTGCAGATAAATTCCCCGATGTGGAATATCACCCAGAACAATTCCCCGGGGCAGTGTTTAGGTTAAGATCACCAAAAACTGCTACATTGCTTTTCAGTACAGGTAAGATGGTCTGCACAGGATCAAAGTCTGAAGAAATGGCAGTAAAGGCTGTAAACACAGTAGTTTCAAAATTAAGAAAAGAAGGAATTAAAATCAAAAAAAATGCAGTTGTAACTGTTCAAAACATTGTCGCATCTGTGAATCTTGGAGGACGAGTAAGTATTGAGCAAGCAGCACGTACTCTACCTCGCAGCATATACGAACCCGAACAGTTTCCAGGAGTAATTCATAGAATGATTGATCCTAAAGTAGTAATATTGATTTTTGCATCAGGAAAACTAGTATGTACAGGAGGTAAGATAGATACAGATGTGTATCGTGCTGTAAATCAATTACATTCCATACTTGAAGAAAAAAACTTGATGATATATGATTAGATTTGCAGTCCATACTGCAGAATTTCATGGTTTATTTATTAGAAATTACTATAACAAATTCAAAGTGATATTATGATTCAACAGCTAGCAAGTAAAGAGGGTTGTCCAAGATGTGGCAAAAATAATTTGGTTACAGATAATGAATCAGGAGAATTATTTTGTGCAAAATGTGGATTTGTAATTAATGAAAGATTATCAAATTTTGGTCCAGAAAGAAGATTTTCTGATGACACTTTAAACAAATCACGTACAGGTGATAAGACATCACTAACAAGACATGATCGTGGACTTAGTACTATGATTAATCCAATTAACAAAGATTCTTCTGGAAACCCGCTGTCTTCATCCATGAAGTCTACTCTTAAGCGATTAAGGATTTGGGACAATCGGAGTCTTACCAATAGTAGTACTGATAGAAATCTTCAACATGCATTATCTACACTCCTCAAAATGAAAGAAAAGTTGACACTATCTGAGGCCATAGTTGAAAAGGCAGCTTATATTTACAGAAAGGCTCTGGAAAAAAAACTAGTCAGAGGAAGATCAATTTCTGCATTAATAGCTGCATCACTTTATGCTGCATGTCGTGAAGCTGGCACACCACGAACAATAAAAGAAGTCTCAAGTGCAATTGACATTAGAAGACGAGATCTTGCCGTATGCTACAGGATGCTACTAAGAGAATTAGAATTAAAAATGCCAGTAGCTGATTCAGGCCAGTGTATTGCACGAATTGCAAGTCAGGCAGGTTTGTCAGAAAAAACTAAACGCCATGCAATGAAAATTCTCAAAAAAGCTCAGCAAGATCAAATTTTAGCTGGTAAAGATCCTATGGGAATGGCAGCATCTGCTTTGTATCTTGCTTGCCTCAAGATGGGTGAAAAAATTGCACAAAGGCAAATTGCTTTAGCTGCTGGCGTAACTGAAGTCACAATTAGAAACAGATGCAAAGGACTAAAATTGTTGGATATCTAATTATTCATCAAAGAATTGTAATCTCAATATTGACAATCAAGCACAGCTTATATTGTATGTAGTGATGTGGTATCTGTTGATGTCTCAAAAGATTACTGATGAGAATGAAAGTATTCAGGGAGAAGTTACAGAGATTGGGTGTATGTGTACAAAATGTAACTGCAAGAAAATTGTCCCTACAGTTGTTTCTATTTGTGATTTCTGTCTTAAAGATAAACATGCCCAAAGTAGTATATTCAGTTAAGGTAAAGAGCGGATAATATAATGAAAGAAAAGAAAGGAGTCTGGAAATTAGAATACTTGGAGCCTACCCCTCAACAAGACCCTGATGAGCAAAATGATGCAAATGAGACTGAAGAATCAACATAAAGTTTTGTGGTGAATAGATGTCTTCAGAAATAATTCAAATTTTAGATGTGTGTGTAAACAAGGAGGTTCTAATCAAGCTAAAAAATCACACAACCATTAGAGGAAAACTACAAACTTTTGATCAACACATGAATATGCTATTGACTAATGTTGAAGATATTACTGAAGAAAAGCCAAAGAGTCTTGATAAGATACTTCTTAGAGGCGATAACATACTAATTGTTTCAATTCCTAAAGAGTAATCATCTTATTAGATTTTAAAATTATTTTTTATGTCATCCTTTAATTAAAAATCTTCCATCTGATCAGATTCTAGATTCTTGTCTGGCCTTTTTCATCAACAATAATCGTCGTTTTAATTTTGTTCCTCTAGGTTTAGTTCTCAATAAATAACCACAACATGGGCACCATAAACCCTCCCAATTAATGTAAATTTCACATCTATGACACCTTTTTTGGCCTTGCTCATATCGTCCTCCCACATGAGTATTACTTGATGCTTTGTATTTTTTACAAGATCCATTACACTGCATTATACTCTACTAGAAAATTACTTGTAGAATAAATTTTTGATAATCAAATAAAATCTAAAATTAATTTACTGAAACCTTAATGTGAATAATATGGGATTGATAACATGTCATATAACAGATTTTAATTTTTTTTGACCTGAAGATTTTTCCTCACTGATACATGAACTTTATTTCAAATTAGTTCTCTTTCCTTTGGAGAAAAATATATGAGATTTAAAATTTAGTTATCAAAAATAAGAAGAAAGGTTAGAGTCTAACCCTGCCTGTACCTCTGCCAGTTGTTACATAATGCCCTTTAAAGTCTGCTGGAAGAATTTATTCCAACAGAATCTAGTTTTTGTTCAGAGGGTTGTGCTAAAAACCACTCAAATAGATTATTTTTGAATTAAAACTAATTATCAAATAAGCCTGTTTTGGTAAATGAACTTTGTTTAAAATTAATAGGATTAACAATTCCCTCTACTACAGATTTGTTTTTTTTAATAACAAAGTGAACTTCATCAAAAATACAAAAATATTGAGAAATTCTTTTGTTGTCTTTGAAAATTTTTCCTGATTCTAAAATTAAACCCATCTAATAATAAATTTTCAATTTTTCTATATGCAGGAGATTTTAAAACCTTTGAAATTTTTAGTATTTCTGATATTGTTATACTTTTGCCCATTAAACTCATTAGTATAGATCTAGTTTCAGGATCTCCATAAAAATCAAATATTTTTTCAGATAATTTTTGATTAATTATTTTAATATTATAATTATTTGCCATCTTGCTAACTTGAATTATTTTGTCAATACAATTTTTTTCAAATTCTTCTAATTCAATACTTGAAATATTTTTTAAGATTTCATGAAATTTCTCAAAATGCTCAATAGAAAGTTTTATTGACATACCAAATTCAAAAAATAATTTCTTTTCAAGTTTTTTTAAAATATTATCATCTAGTTGATTCTTAAATTCTAGAGATAAATCACGAGCAATTAATAGATCAAAGCCAGGCATGAAATACAATATCCACCATATCTATTAAAAACATACTTCAATAATTAAAAAAATATGACCAAATAAATGGAAAATATCCCATCTATCAATAAAGGCATTACAATTCCAAAAATAGGAAATATAGTTGCAATAAATGATCCAACAATATTTCTATCATACTTGCAAAACTAGAAATGTTTTAAAAATTGTGAAAATTTAATACAAAATATCTTTTGAAAAATTTTTTGGATTTTTTCAATTATCTAATGTATGCAAAGTGTTAAATCAACATTAATGCAAAAAATAGCTAATGACCAACTCAGTAATTGTTATTGATGATGATGAGGATACTGTAAGACTGTTTAGTGAGTTTTTGGAGGAAAATAATATCAAGGTGGTAGGAAAAGGATATGATGGTAAAACAGCCGTTGAACTTTATCAAGAAAAAAAACCAGATTGTGTGTTAATAGATATGATGATGCCTAATGGTAGTGGGATTTATGCAATTAAAAAAATCAAGGAAATGGATTCTAAGGTAAAAATTATTGCTGTGACAGGCGACAGTAGATTTACTACAGAACAAAAACTAGAGAAATTAGAAATTCCAGTTATTTACAAACCATTCCAGATGGATGAAGTAATCTCAAAAATTCAAAATTAATTAATTTCCCAAATATGGGAAATGGAATAAAGTCTTAAATTATAAAAAATTAACTTCATAACATGAGTAAACGAGTTACAATCATGCTTGATGATGATTTGGACAAAAAAATGAGATTAATGCAAGCAAAAATGATCCAAACCACGACAAGTTCAGTTAGCTTTTCAAACGTGCTTAATACAGTACTAAGAAATAGCCTCAAAAAATAGTTTTTTTAACAATATTTTTTGTAAGTAGACCTCAAGTTATTTTGTATCAATTAAGCTGAATAATCTGTGATATTTTCAGAAAGTAAAGCATTACAGATATCCCAAGGAGTTATTGTCCAATTCTTGTAAATCACGTAAGGATGCTCCATATCATACATCATTGCTGAGACTTCATGGATTTTTAGATCATCAAAGATAACTCTAGCTTCCTCTAATTCGATAATGTTTGCTGGTACATTTAAGAAGTAATCCATGTCCTTTAGATGATGCATCTTTTCGGTGATATTTTCAATAATTATTCGGTCATTGATGTACTTGTTTGAATTTTCAAGTAAGATTTTTCGAGTTTTGTTTTCAAACATTGATTTTATTATTGATCCCATAGTATCATCTATTTTGAAAGTTATGGATGGTTTTTTTGGCAAGTCACTAATTGAGAGATTTGTTTTACATTTCATTCCAATTTCTAGAATTTTTTTAGCAGATATTGCAGAATAATGACCCCATTCATTTGCAATCACAGCATATGCTCTTCCTCTTTGTTTCCATTGCATTACCAATTCCTTGTATTTTGTTTCTTCAGAAATTATCAAAGGGTTGGGCTCCATGATATCTTCCACTTTAGTACCATAAAATAGACTCGAGGTAGGATTTTTCAAAAGATTTTCCATGATTTCTTTTCCTCCAATTGTACCCACAGGTTTTCCTGCATCTAACACCAATACAGAATCGGTTAAAGATTCCAAATATTGGGCCAACATTCCTGCAACCACCCACACTTCTTTTCCTTTCTCAATATGGATGCAAAGAGAATAGGTAAGAGTTTCTGGCAGTAATTCTCTAAGAGTACGATCTGCCAGTGACATTTCTAGACAAGCCAACTAACGTCCCCCCCACAATGTGGACATGATTTCTTTGACTCTGCAGAACGTTGAGTGACATCATCAGATAATAAAGCCAAACAAATATCCCATGGACTAACTGAAATATCCTTATAGATTAGGTACGGATGGTCCATTTTGTATAACATCAAACTGATTTGATTTAGATTCAAATCCTCTTTAAGAAGAGTTACCTTTTGCAAATCAATTTGACTGACTGGAATGTCCAAGAAATTTTCAATATCAGGATGAAACTTTAACATTTTAGAAATTTCTTCAAGAATTATTCTATCGCT
>PVMK01133860.1_pt1 | contig 10901 bp, 11 predicted proteins | sample 1853481 | NCBI WGS metagenome assembly PVMK01 (sample SAMN08533507, study PRJNA380276) | Marine sediment metagenome, whole genome shotgun sequencing project. | reverse complement strand
CCGACATTTTCGGGAAGCGAAATCCATTCCAAAGCTGGCTCTTGTATGTCAATTTCGGCCAGAATAATACTATCCACAACAAGAAGTGCCAGCTTGTATTGGCGGGCATTTCACTGTGCCATAGGAACAGTAAACACAGCAGTCCCCCTGTTTCGGTTTTAGTATCTCGTGGCAGCCTTCACACTCGTAAAACCACTGGCAAGCATCCGTTAGCATGACTTCCAGTTTCTGATGTCCACATTCAGGGCAGGTGAGGGTTGATTCCAATATCACTTTCAGATCGACACCCCCCAGATTCAGTCAGTGAAATCTGATGCCCAGCATATACCGCGTGTGATTCGGTGAATTCAAATCCTGTATCACAGCGCCTTCAAACACCCACCGTTTTGCCACACGCTGGAAGCCAGCAGTGTTACCCAGCTTAGAGCGCGTTGTTGCCCGGGCTGGTCTACATCGGTAGGCATTAGTTATTTCTCCTGCGGTAAACCAAACTGAGCCTCTGACGAGGCTACACCTTCCACCCGATGTAAGGTCAAGCTACTTTTTCTTCCACGTCTGTCGATATATGACAACTCGCAAGTCATCTATATCCCACATGGTTGCTTGTGTGTATCCAATTGTTCACCCCATATGATCACGCTGCCAGGGTGGGGGAAATTTGTGCTTCACAAATATAAGCACTCCGAAAAGTAAAACCTCCTCAACGACAAAGAACAGGGGTCCCAACGCGAACACCACCACCACCCATGCCTGAACGGCCGACACCCAAAGAAAGTCGTAAACCTGGTCTCTGCAGATTTCACAAACGTTAAGTCGCAGAAACCGCAGTGTCGTGTTCATATGGCAAAACAAACATTTATGGTGGACCTCTGTCACTGGATTCATGAGAGTCTCCTGGAGTCGTTTTCGGCCAGTTCACTCATCATAGACTATCCGGCCGGGTCTAGGTGCATAAGGGCCATCCAGCTTCCAGATTCGAGTACCTGCAACTATCCGGTGTCGGGAGTAAAGCGGTCTTCCAGGTAATCCCCAGCACGGTTTCCTCTCTGCCAATCAAGGCCCGGTTGGGATGGTTCATTACATTAGTACCGAGTATAGAGTAGATTAGACCAGAATCTGGGGTAGATAAAATCCGATCGTATAGGGAGACAGACAGCATGTTCGAAAACAAACGCATACTGGTAACCGGCAGTAGTCGGGGCATTGGCTTTGCGACGGCCAAAGCGTTTCTTGATGCTGGCGCCAGAGTGGCGGTGAATGGACGAACGGCGGAATCGACCGCAGACGGCATTGAGCGGCTGGGCGGCAGTGACCGCCTAATCGCAGCCGCTGGCGATGTTGGCTCGATGGCAGGCTGTGAAGCCCTGGTTGCGAGTGCCATCGACGCCCTGGGTGGACTTGATGTGCTGGTTAACAGCGCCGGTATCGCCATCGATGTGTCGCTCGAGGACGGCGATGAAGCGGCCTGGGACGCGATCATGAATATTAATCTCAAGGGCACCTATTTCTGTACCCGCGCGGCCGCCCCGGCCCTGCGTGAGAGCTGCGGCAACATCGTCAATGTAGGCTCTGACTCGAGTTTCATGGGCATGGAAGATATGTCGATCTATTGCGCATCCAAAGGTGGTGTGCTGATGCTCGCGCGCGCCCTGTCCCGGGAGCTGGCACCGGAGGTACGCGTCAACTGTGTCTGCCCCGGTTTCGTAGATACCGACATGGTGCGGCGAGATTATATCGACAGCGCCGAGGATCCCGCTGAGACCTTGCGCTCAGTGGAGGGGTACTCACCACTCAATCGAATGGGCCAACCCGGGGAAATTGCCGCGGCAATCCTGTATCTCGCTTCTGAGCAGGCGGGTTTTGTCACCGGCAGTGCACTGTCTATCGATGGCGGTATTACAGCCAGTTACTGAAGCGAACGTCAGACTTAAGGGTACCGACAATTTAACCGATCGAAATTGATAGAATTGGCACATGAATACCTACAAACGTCACCGATGCGCACCCAATACCATCAGCAACCCCTGGCAGTGACCTCAGATAAATTCTAGTCACCTTTTCATCGACAGTAATTTGGTCTCGCCTTTATAGAGCCCCCTTAAAATTCACGGGCAGATTATTTGCCGGAACTGGCGCGAAAGTGGGTATACCCCGCGGCATGCGGAAGTTCAAATCGGCAGGGCAGGCTCAGCGGTTCCTGAGTGCTCATACCCGATAAAGCGGGGCAGGCTCTGCTGCAGTATCAAATTTATTCAATCTCGGCAGGTGACTAGAGCTTCCCAAAACACACATCCAGCGCCGCCAATAATTGATCGGCGTTATCCCGGCTAAACACCATCGGTGGCCTGATCTTGAGGGTATTGTCGTAGCGGCCGTGTTTGGACAACAGCACACCTTCGTCTTTCATCATATTGGCCATACGATGCGCCGCTTCTGCATCGGGCGTTTTCGAAAGGCGATCTTTCACCAGGTCGAGCCCCAGGAACAGGCCGCGCCCGCGTACATCACCAATGATCTCGTATTTTTCCTGCAATTTCTCCAGTCCCACCCGGGTATACGCGCCAACACTGACAACATTTCCCAGGATATCTTCCCTGTCGATGACATCAATGACAGCCTTGCCAACCGCAGTGGAAACGGGGTTGCCGCCAAAGGTGTTGAAATAATCGGAGCTGGCGGCAAAATTTTCTGCTATCTCGGCGGTAGTGACAACCGCCGAGAGTGGGTGGCCCGCTCCCATTGGTTTACCCAGCGTTACAATGTCGGGCACTACTTCGTCATGGGCAAACCCCCACCACTCGCCCGTGCGACAATAGCCAGACTGGACCTCATCGGCAATCACCAGGCCGCCCGACGCCCTCACTGTCTCGTACACCTGTTTGAAGTACCCCGCCGGTGCCTCAACCGTACCCGGGCAATCAAAGATGCTGTCAATCATGATCGCCGCCGGTCGTTGGCCTCTCTGACTCAGTTCATTGATGGCGGTGCGTACAGACCCCACGTAGTCATCGAGCAGATCATCGCCTTCAAATGCCGGGCGATACTGGCAGGGTGGCTCAAACATCGCGAGCCAGTCGGGACGGTCATCGCTATCGGCGGTCGAGAGTGCGTAAACCAGTGTCGAGTTGCCGTGGTAACTATACTCTGACACCAATATACCCCGGTTTCCGGTGACCGTGCGGGCAATGCGCGTGGCCAGGTCATTGGCTTCTGTGCCCGTGCAAACAAACATACACACGCTCAATTCGCCCGGCATTTTGGCGGAAATGGTTTCAGCCAGCTCAATCACATTCTCATGCAGGTAGCGCGTATGGGTGTTCAGTGTGGATGCCTGCTGGGTGAGTGCCGCCACCACATCAGCATGGCAATGCCCCACAGAGGCAACATTGTTATAACAGTCCAGGTATTTACGCCCCTGCGCATCCCACAACCAAATTCCCTGGCCGCGCACAAGATGGGCCGGGGCATCATAAAAAAGATGGTAGGCGGGGCCCAGGGCAACTTTTCTACGTTCCAGTAAGTCCATATTTTTACCCCTGGCAATAACCGCACACCGAGCGCAGCTGATTGACCGTGGCTGCGTGGTCCAATTGGCTGGCTTTCACCAGCATATCGTACGCTTCGTTCCGGTCCTCGAATACATCTGGATCCTGGTCCGCGCCTATGGCGAGCTTCACATCACTCAACAGAACAGTGATCAACAATCGCAAAATTATCGCATCCCACAGTAAAGATACCTCCGTGTCTGAAAGCGGGTGAGTGCCGTGAAACCCGAGAAGAAGGTTTTCGATAGTACTCAGGCCCTCTGTGCTACGCCGCTGAAACGTGGTGGCAGTCACTGCCAGTTCATTGACGATAGGCGCATAAACCATGTCACCAAAGTCAATCAGTCCCGCGACATCCTGCGAAACAGCGTCAGCGCGCAACAGATTGTAGGGATGACCGTCGTTGTGTATCACCTGGGACGGGCAGGCGTTCAGGCTGGGCAGGACCTCGCCGCGCAATCTTTCCAGCATGGGTGCCGCCAGTGTTTTTATGTCTTGCGCAGCATCGGCCCATAGGTCTCGTGATACGGCAATACCGTTTGACAGGTTCCAGGGCATGAAATGTTTTGACGCTTTGTGATCGAAACCTGCTAGCGCATTAACCATTTCTCCCATGAAACTCCCAATTTTTTGCAGATGATTCGCATCGGGAGATGTCCCTTCACCGTAGGGAATTCCGTCGAGGTAACTAACCACGCGAACTGCATGGGTGACGCCATCGGCGCCACTAATCTCACTAAGACAGCCACCAGCCTGGGTGCGAACAATGCGTGGGACCGGTATATGCGGGCTGCCTTGCTCAAGGTGGAGCAGAGCCTGCACCTGAAAGTCAGTGATATCAGGGTCCTCATCCTGACCGGCGACCTTCACCACATAGTTCTGTCCATCCTCCGCCTTTAGCCGAAAATTCTGATCGCGCTCCCCCACCAAAGGCTCCCACTCGCCTTCCAAGCTGTATTCGCTGGCGATTTTTCTGGCCATTTCCGCCGCATCAAATGACGGTGGGTTGAAGCGCATGTCCTGCGGTGTGATTGAATCAATGTCCATTAGAACCTCAGGATACAAAAAGGGAAGAGGAATGGGAAATCCGACGCCCTGCCAGGGGTGTGGTGGGTATCGCCAAGTTAACTGCCCGAAATTGATAGAATCGGCGAATGAATGTTTATAGACGCCATCGATTCCCTCCAGATACTATTAGGCTGTGGTAAGGTGCGGGGCGCCTGGATGCTTCGAGACCCCTGAGAGAGAGATATGAATGGTGAGCATGCCCAAACAGTAAAACAACTCGCAGGGGTCTGGCGCCTGGTGTCATCTGAATTCAGGACATCCAGCGGAGATGTGATTTACCCCTTGGGTGAGGATGCGCTGGGTCAGGCGATTTTTACTGAGTCCGGTTATATGTCGGGACAACTCATGCGGCAAAATCGGACTGAGTTTGCATCTGGTGACCAGGCTTCTGGAACCCCGGAGGAGATCCAGGCCGCCTTACAGGGCTATGTGGCCTACTATGGGTCTTGCGAGGTGGATGTGGAACAGAAGACACTCACTACACGTGTAGAAGGCAGTATGTACCCCAATTGGGTGGGCGGTCAGCAGGTGCGTTTTTACGAGTTAACTGATAAAAATCTCATTTTGAAGACTATGCCGATTGCCTTTGGTGATGAGGAATTTACCGGGGTGCTGACGTGGGAGCGTAGGGAAATACCATGAAACTTGGCTTTATCGGATTGGGAATGATGGGTAATCCCATGGCGCAAAACCTGTTGAAGGCGGGGCACGAGCTGGCCGTTTTTGATCTTAGCCCCGAGGCAGTGCAAAAGTGCGCTGACCTGGGAGCGACGGTAGCGGGCTCTATCTCAGATATGGCGCAATGTGAGATCGTCTTTATTATCGTTAATACAGGCGCGCAGCTAAACCAGGTTCTCTTCGGCGACGCCGGTTTAATCGATAGCTTGCAAGATGGGCATAAGCAGACCATCGTCGTAATGTCGACTATCTCTCCCAAGGTGATCAAGGAGATTCATACCAGCATCAACAACAGCAAGGTTACCCTGATCGACGCTCCGGTCAGCGGTGGACCTATTATCGCTGAGATGGGTCAACTGAGTTTTATGATCGGGGGAGCCGACAATGAAACCATGGTTATCTTACGGCCGTATCTCGAGGCAATGGGTAAAGATATATTTACCATCGGCGATCTCGGGAGCGGGCTGGCAGTTAAATTGATCAACAACATTGTCGCCCTGGGCAATGCCTATGTATTTACCGAGGCTCTGACCATCGGTGTAGAGGCAGACATTGATATCGATAGAATTGTCGAGGTCATGTCCGCCAGCTCGGGTAAAAACTGGTGTACGGACAACTGGGATATGTACAAGGCATTCATGAGCCTGATTTTGACCCAACCCTCCTTCCAACAAACTGCTGAAAAAGACATCAATACGGCCATTGAGTGGTCAAAGGACCTGGGCCTTGATATCCCATCACTGGAACATGTCCGTTCGATCATACAATCGTCTTTGGGCATTACGGATCAACTCAAGGAAAAGCTTTATTCCTGAGAATTGATCGCGTTACAGCTGTCAGGTGGTGAAGGCGGGCAGTAACTGGATGAAAGGTAACGGGTTTTACTGATGGAACTGGGCAGGGTGACCGAAACCGAGCTTATGCCGAGACTGGTGGTGGGGGATACCGAGCCGGGTTGCAGTAAGTTGAAGAAATGGAAGGGGTTTTCCCGACCGAACTTCGGGCTGGGGCCGAACTGAACTTGTTGTAAGTGAGCAATGTCTGGGCCTCGCGCGTGCGTGCGAGGGCAATTTCTGGGCGAAAACCTTAGGCCATGCCGGTAGTGGGCAAAGTGGTTGCGGTATGGGTAGGGGTTATTGGCTTTCAGTGTCGCATTTGCAACGCCCGCGACTGTTGCGAGTCAATCCTGTTATGGTCTAGCGGACAAGCAGGAAACCATCGGGTGCCAAGCTGGTTGCAAGCATGACGGCGTTGATGTCATTGTGGTCACACCACGTCTGGTTTTGCTGATGGCCCGCGTGCAACCAGAACCCTTCGATCTCATCGCACAGATAGCCAAACTCATTGAGCCTGGCCAGCAAGTCGGGAAGGTCCTCAACCGTTGTGAACCTGTTCGGGTTGCGCCCGATCAAGTCCTGCAATCTCATCAGAGCATGTAGGCCGATTGCAAGGCCCAGTTCCCGAAATGCAAGCCTGTGCTCAGCGCTCTGTTCCAGACTACTGGAGCGGAGGAAAGCATGCAGTCCGGCCTCACAGTCGGCCAAAAGGGACGCCACGCTCAGCGGGCCGGCCACATTGCAAGCCACCATTATCTGCGTCAGGCGGAAAGCATCGGCGAGAAGCCCCCCAGTGCCCAACGGATCCTCGGTGGCCCAACTTTGCCCTCCACACATGGCCTGGCAGTCCGCAATCTCCTGTTCCAGGTCAATATCACAGGGCGACCAGCCGTCGCGCCTCCCCGTTTCCCTCAGCTGCGTGTAGGTGATCAATGCATCGAGTGGATCGTGATGGCCCATGCTGCTTACCAGGGGGCGGGAGAGGTCGACGCTCATTTTCCAGTACATGCGTTTCCGCTCGCCCGAAACGGGTGTGTAGGTAAAGCCTGTGTGACTCGCCTTTGCCAGTTCCAGCGCCCAGCGGTGATACCGTTCGTCACCAGTAACCCCGCTGACTTGGCTGAGTGCGTGCATCCACTTGGTCAGGTAATGAAAATACTGCCCGTCCCTGTCCCATTCCAGGCGCGGGTTTAATGGTTCATCGGGCTCTCGCTCGGCCAGGTTCTTACCGATTCTCAGCCCTCCACGGGTGGGGTGCAGGCAGCCTGCGTTCTCATCAAGGCCGCTGATCCAGCCGCTACGCGGGTCCGTATCGCTGTACTTGCCCAGAGCGAAGTGCACATGCTCAACCAGCCTGAGCGCTGTGTCGAGATAATTTTGTTCACCTGTCTGCCGGTAGAGTTCGAGAAAATTACAGACTGCAAAAGCATCGGTCCAAAGGTAGCGTCGAGTCGGCATTGCTGCATTGGTAACACCTGTCCGCCGGCAATATGCGGCCATGATTTTACGGACTACTGGACCAGTTTGTGAATGGTTGTCGGACAACGCGCTACTCCCTGAACGATTGTCGGCACAAGGTAACGACATGCTATCGCGTTATTGGTGCAACCGTCGACTTCGATACCACTTTGGAGTACTCTCAATAATGTTTTATAGTGGGTTTTGTTGAAAAATGCATAAGTATGACCGCTTGCCCCCATTTGCGGCTCGAATGGTCGCTATCGTTTGCCTGACAGGCTTGGCTTTCGGTGCGGGCTGTACCACTCCGTATAACCCACTGCAGGACTTTGAGCCGGTTTCGCCCGCCGTCGAGTTGGAGGTGCCACTGGCATCTGCATCGCGCGCTACCACCTATCCGGCCGAACAGGTTGCCCGGGGAAAATACCTGGTGAAGTTGCTCGGCTGTGGCATTTGTCATACTGATGGCGCCCTCATTGGCGATCCCAATTACTCGCTCAATCTGGCCGGTTCCCGCATCGGCATTGCCTACACCAACCCCATGGTAGATAAACATCCCGGTGTGATCTATCCATCTAATATTACTCCCGACGTTGAAACAGGCATCGGCAGCTGGAGTGAGAGCGAGATTGTCCGGTTACTTCGTAGCGGTGAAGCCAGCCACGACCGTCAGTTGCTTACAGTTATGCCTTGGCCGACTTACGCTTGGATCATCGATTCTGACGCCTTGGCTATTGCCGCCTATTTGCGCAGCTTGCCGCCAGTGAAGCATCGGGTGCCGGATAATGTCCCGGCGGGACGGATGGCAAGCTCTCCCTATGTGCACTTCGGCGTTTATCGAAGTCGTAACTGAATTGATGTGCGGCACAGCTGCTCCTGTCCCTGGCGAAATGGTAATTCAGGCAGCAATGGGCAGTTCAAATAATCCTCGGCAGTGCTTCTCCCACCGGTACTTGTTGATATCTACGATCTTGTTGCTAGAAGCTTCCACCGGTGAAATTGAAACAAAGGGTCATTGTCTGAGCTGATATATTTCGGCCAACCCTGCCCGGAAGTAGCTTTATAGAACATACGGCTGGACATGATGAATTATCGCTCTCCTTTTAACGCCATAGCCTCAATATCGACGCAAGCATCAATGCACAACGTATATGACCGGTCGCAGGGATAGGAAGACCCATCGCAGCGCTGCATATTTTGGACACACTCTTGTTTACACTGTGCGCCTTCCATAGTCAGCGATTTAAAGTCAGCAGCAACGCAGCCAGTTAGGCCAAATGCAGCGCCTATCCAGTAAGCTCTGGCTATAGCTGCTTTCAGGTACTTTTCCATGATCTGCTCTTTTGTCATGGCCTAAGCATAGACCATTCTCGCGCCAGGACAGCTCGAACGGCCGTGTCATAAGAGCCATCCAGCTTCCGGATTCGAGTACCTGTAACTGTTCGTTATAGGGCAGTAAAGCCGCCATCCAGGTAACCGCCTGTATGCCTCCCTGCCTGGTTGTCAGGGCCCATTGGTGAGCATGTTGGCCAGGTCATGGGTAAGGTAATGCCCCTGGGCAAAGTGCTCCACAGGGTGACGCTCTGGTGCCGGTAGTTGGTAGCTGGGGCAGCCGGTGGGAGTTGCCCTGATCTGGCGCCTATAAGAAGCCCCCTCGGAATTCGCGGGGCGATATGTTGTAGATCGTGAAAACAAGTATGGGCCCATGGGGGGGGGTAGAAGCTTTTGTTACACCCGACGGAGAAATTAACTTTTCGGTACCGAGAAAACCGCTTTTATTTATCGAGCTCTATTTTGTAAATGTCTTCAATTTGATCAAGGTTAGAGTAGGTAATCCCCAGATCCTTCAATATGCCATCGAAAATTGAGTAGATCCAGCCGTGCACTTCCAGCTTCTGCCCACATTGCCACGCTCTTTGCACTATTTTGCTGTGAGCTACATTGCCAACCTGATCCAGGACATTAAACTCACACATGCGGTCCATACGAGCGTCATCGTCCAGCATCTTCATGGCTCCCTGTTGCTTGATATAGGAGTCTTTGACCGAGCGCAACCAGTAATCGGCGATGCCTGCATTGGTTTTACCTAAGGCAGCTTTTATACCACCACAGCCATAGTGGCCACAGACAATAATATGCTCGATCTTCAGCACATCCACCGCAAACTGTATGACCGATTGGCAATTAATATCAGTGTGCTTGACCAGATTCGCCAGATTGCGATGCACAAACAGCTCCCCGGGGAGCAGGCCGACAATTTCGTTGGCTGGCACCCGACTGTCAGAACAGCCTATCCAAAGGTACTTGGGTGACTGCTGTTTGGCGAGCGTCGCGAACAGTTCGGGATCGGCCTTACTGATATCCTCTGCCCAACGCTTGTTGTTCTCCAGTAAATCTTTAATCGACACCTGATAAACTCACTACTGTTTTGCAGGTGAATCATATCCTGAAGAGGGCAAAGAAAAAAGCGGCAGTATAACGCAGGTGGCGTCGCAAAGGGCCCCATAGGGGAGCAAGAAACTTCATTTATACCCGACGAACCTGACAACTCGACGCCGGTGATGCTCTGCAAGGCTTTGCGCTACATGGGCGGCGACGGGCTCGTAGAGTGTGTCGGGTTGTGCAAGAGCGCCTCAGGATATTGCATCGGCCGTTGTTTATCTGGGTCTGGATGCCCCGTATGTGACAGGGCCGGTGTTGGCAGTTGATGGGGGCGGAGCTTGAATGTCTAAGCACCATTAATAGGATCTGTCCTGTCCTCAGGTGTTCCGGGTTATCCAATTGGAGTCTGCCAGGACGACAGACGTTTCAATTTGCCTGTCAGGTATTGTCCAGTATTTTTTCAGAAGCTCGGTTTTTTCTTCCGGCGTAACGAGTTGATACCCGTTAGCCTGGTAAAAGGCTATAGCCCATGATGCATCTGCCCAAGTTCCAATCAGAATGGGCTTTTCAAAAGACTTCACAAAATGATGTAATAATAGGGTCTCAATGCCCTGTGTTTGAATGTCGGTGCGGACATAGGCATGACGAATAAGCATGACATCTGCTTTATCCTGGATACCCATTACGCCGTTAAGCTGCCCATTCTGTTCAGCGCCCCAGAAAATGACACCGTCGCTGATCTCACGGGACAGTTCCCCACTGCTCATATAGGGTTCGTGCCAACGATCAGTAGGGATCACACTGCGATAAGCCAGTGCAGCATCATTGATAATTTCATAAATCGTTTCAAAGTCAGATTCATTACATCTTCTGATCATAAAGATATTTCACCGGCTATTGCTGGATCAGCGAGCCTACCTGAACCCGTTGCCAC